>Ga0153956_1002264_pt1 | contig 14661 bp, 6 predicted proteins | sample TSFL040MetaG_FD_104704 | JGI IMG/M metagenome (GOLD analysis project Ga0153956, IMG submission 104704) | Attine ant fungus gardens microbial communities from Florida, USA - TSFL040 MetaG | ecosystem: Host-associated > Fungi > Mycelium > Unclassified | place: USA: Florida, Wekiwa Springs... | reverse complement strand
TACCGGCACCTTGTTCGCGTGCGAACAAGGAAACATCGCGCCGGATTTCCTGTGCCTGTCGAAGGGACTCACCGGGGGCACCCTGCCGCTGTCCGCCGTGCTGACGACGCAACGGGTCTACGCCGCGTTCTACGCGGACTACGCCGCCGGCAAGGCATTCCTGCATTCGCACAGCTACACCGGCAACCCGATCGCCTGCCGCGCCGCGCTGGCGACCCTGTCGGTGCTGCGCGACGAACCCGTGCTCGAACGCAACCGCGCGCTCGCCGCGCATCTCGCGGCGCGGCTCGCGCCGCTGGCCGCCCATCCGCACGTGGCCGACGTGCGCCAGACCGGCCTGATCGCGGCCGTCGAACTGGCGAAGGACAAACCCACGCGCGAGCCATTCCCCGCCGCCGAGCGCCGCGGCCTGCGCGTGTACCGCCACGGCCTCGAGCGCGGCGCGGTGCTGCGCCCGCTCGGCAACGTCGTCTACTTCATGCCGCCGTTCTGCATCACGCCGGACGAGATCGATTTCATGATCGACGTCGCCGCGGAAGGGATCGAACGCGCGCTGGCCTGACGCGCACGAGCGGCTTCATGCCGGCGGCGGCAGCTCGAAACCATCCGCGAAGATCGTGTCGTCGTCCGGCGGCGAACCCTGGTTGAGGAACACCACGACCGACGGCTGGCCGGAGAAGCCGACGGCGAGGTCGGGCAGGCCGTCGCCGTTGACGTCCCCGAATGCGACCGCGGTTCCGGCGCCGTCGCCGGCATAGCTCCATGCCGGCACGGGGTCGAGCGCACCGTCGTGGCTGAGGTAGAGCCAGACCCGGCCGCGCGCGAAATCGATCTCGGCGACATCGGGGATGCCGTCGCCGTTGACGTCGGCCACCGCGAGTCCCTGATGGTCGGAATCGGCATTGTCCGCCTGCCAGGCCGGCGCGAAGCCGCCGCTGCCGTCGTTCGCGTACAGCGTCAGCGACGACTGGCCGAGCAGGATGTCCTGGCGGCCGTCGCCGTCGAAATCGGCGATCGCGACGCCGCGGTCGCCGTCGCTGCCGCCGGCCTGCCAGTACGGCGCCGCGGCGGGTTCGGTGCCTTCGTTGCGGTACGCGCTGCTGTGGAAGTCCACCCATTCCGCGGTCGCCAGATCGGGCTTGCCGTCGCCGTCGAGATCGCCTGCGGCGACGCCGTTGCGGACCGCGGCCTGCGCCGATTGCCAGTCCGGCGTCGTCGAAAAGCCGCTGCCAGTATTGCGGAACAGGTACAGCGGGCGATACGGGTCATCGCTGCCGTTGCCCTGGTTGGCGGTGACCAGGTCCGGCCGGCCGTCGCCGTCGATGTCGGCGAGCGCCATGCCGACGGCCCATGCCGATTCCTGCGATTGCCAGCCCGGTGTCGTGGCGAGGCCGGCCGCCGAGCCGAAGTAGACGACATTCGGATCGTAGGAAAAGCCGCCGCGCGCCACCACGAGGTCGGCGAAACCGTCGCCGTCGATGTCGGCGATCGCCACCTCGCTGCTGTGGTGCATGTCGGCCGACTGCCATGAGGGCGCGGATTCGAGCATGCCGCCGGCATTGAAGTAGACGTAGTCGTGCCAATCGTCGTACGGCGGGAAGCTGTTGCTGTGATAGGTGACGACGGCGAGGTCGGCGCGGCCGTCGCCGTCGAGGTCGCCGAACGCGAGCCCGCCGACCTGCAGGCGCAGGTCGTTCCGCCAATCCGGCTTGGCCGCGAACGGCGGCGTTCCGGCCGGCGCCGGCGCCGGCGCGGCAGCGGATCGCAGCAGCGCAACCGCGCGTCCGTCCGGCGCGGTTTCGAACCCATCCGGCGCGACGGGCGCCTGCAGCACGAGCGGAACGACGACGGCGAGCAAGCCGATGGCGGCCATGAGGTTTCCTCCGGAAGAACGATCGCCCGAGACTAGCGCGGACCGTCGCGCTCGTGCGCGGCATCGGTCCGCAACGCGCGACATGCCCCGTGCCGTCCCGCGGCTGGCGCAGCGCATGCGGCGTGAGCACAATCACGGTTTTCAGGCGTCACGGAGGTTCCCATGCGCGTCCCCCGCATCTACGTGCCGCAAGCGCTGCGCCCCGGCCACGACGTCGACCTGCCGGTGCAGGCCGGGGAACACATCGCGCGCGTGCTGCGGCTCGAACGCGGCCATCCGCTGCGCCTGTTCAACGGCGACGGTGGCGAATACGCCGGCGAGATCGCCTCGCTGGCCAAGCGCGCGGTCAGCGCGCGCGTGCTCGACGCCGCCGAATCGGTCGATCGCGAGAGCCCGTTGCGCATCACGCTCGGCCAGGGCATCGCGCGCGGCGAGAAGATGGACTGGATCCTGCAAAAGGCGACCGAACTCGGCGTCGCGCGCATCGTGCCGCTGGTCACCGACCGCACCGAGGTGAAACTCGACGCCGAACGCGCCGAACGCCGCATGGCGCACTGGCACGCGGTGATCGCCTCGGCTTGCGAACAATGCGGCCGCAACCGCCTGCCCGACCTGCACGAACCGCTGCGGCTGGCCGACTGGGCCGCGGCGCTCGCCGGCGAAGCGGGTCTGCGCCTCGCGCTCGATCCGCACGGCGACGTCAGCGCGCGCAGCCTGACGATCGGCGGCGACGCGACACTTGCCGTCGGCCCGGAAGGCGGCCTGTCGGAGCACGACCTCGCCACCTTGCAGCAGGCCGGCTTCCTCGGCCTGCGCCTCGGCCCGCGCATCCTGCGCACGGAAACGGCCGGGCTCGCGGCGCTCGCCGCGCTGCAGGCGCTGCACGGCGACCTGTAGCGCGAGCGCCCGCTTTCCTGCGATCGCCGCGTGCCGGAACCACGCGGCGATTTCGCGGCGGCTCGTCACGGACGGACGCCGCAAGCATCCGTCCGTGACGGTGCTTTCCGCTAGAACACGACGGCGTCCACCGCAGCGGCGTCGACCGCTCGAACGGTCAGCACGCCCTCGGCAACCCGATCGGCCACACATCCCTCGCAAGCGAATATGCGCGTCGCCAGGTCGCTGGCGCGCGGCTCGATGCGGCGACCGTCGAGCGTCACTTCGACCTCCGCGTCGGGAGAAATCAGCAGGCCGATGTTGGCCAGGGACAAATGTTCGTTCGCACCGAGCGAAAACGGCACGCGCACCTCGCGCGGCGCACGCGCCGGCGGCGTGTAGACCGGGTACACCGGCGTTTCCGGCGCCGTCAGCACCGCAGAGTCGTCCAGGCGCAACGGGCGCGCGGCGACCACGCCGAGCGGGCCGAGGCGCAATGCGGGTTCGACGTCGATGCGCGCGAACATCGCGCGCGACAAGCCCAGCCAGTGCTGTCGCCCGGCTTCGCTGCCGCCCAGATGCACGTCGCTGCGGGCGCAGGCCAAACGCATCTCCATCGCATAGTCGAACAGCACCTGCCCGGCATAGGCGCCGTGCACGCTCGGCGCGGATTGGCTGCACAGGAAACGGCCGCTCGAATCGATCGCGTAGGCCGGCATCAGCAACAACGGCACCGGCGGTCCGGGCGCGTGCGTGACGTCGGCGATCGGCCACCACGCGAACGGCCATGCACCACGCACCTGGAAGCGCGCGGCGCCGACGGCCGCGGCGACTCCGGCCGCGATCGCGACGACCAGGAATCCGCCGCGAATGCCCGTCGCCGCGCGCGAGCCGCCGAGCGACGAAAGGCCGATGCCGATCACGCCGGCCAGCACGACGCGCAACGGGGTCGTCATGTAGTAGGGCGTGATGTCGCGCAGCGCCAGCGTTGACAGCAGCACGGTCGCCAGCGCGCACGACGAAACCACGGCGAGCGCTCGCGCGTGCGGACGCGCGAACGCGCGTGCGATGCCGTACGCGGCTGCCGCGCCGGCGCCGCCGATCGACAACAAAACGATGCACGTCGGCATCCTCGGCCAATGCAGCATCGTGTCGAACCAGTAGCGCGTGCCGCCGATCGCGACGGCCTGGAACAGCGGCCATGCGCGCGCCAGCGAAACTGCCGCTCGCATCTGCGTCACATAGGCCTCGCCGCCGCGCAGGTCGGCGAAGTCGTGCGTCGCGTTCCAGTACAGCAGGGGCAGTAGCGGCGCAAGCAGCGCAATCGCCACGAATGCCAGCGTGCGCGTATCGCAGACGCCGCGGCGGAACGCCCACGCGACCAGCGCAACGCCGGTCCAGGCGAAAGCCGCGCTCGACGGGTGCGCATGCAGGGCCAGCACGAAAAACAGCGCGGCGCCCACCAGATAGCGCCGGCGCGGGCGTTTCCAGTGACGAATCGCGCACAGCAGGAACGCCAGCGACATCGTGGCCGTCAACTGCGTGTGCAACGGCAGCATGGACTCGAACGTGCTCCACGAAGGAACGACCAGCGCGGCAGCCCACGCCACGCCGGCGGTGCGATTGCACGCGGCCTTGCCGGCGAGATACGCCAACGGCACCTGCAACGCGGCGATCACGCCAATCAGCGCGACGGTGCCGAACCAGGTGCCGGCACCGAGCGCCATCAGCACTGCGAGCAGGTAGTACCACACCGGCCCGAGGTGGATTGCACCCGACAGGATCGGACCGCGCAGCGGCAGTTCCTGCCCGTGCAGGATGCGCCAGGCGGTGAACATGTCGCGTCCCAGGTCCATGCTGGTGGCCGCGTACGGCGCGTGCGCGAGCACGATGCCGGCCAGCAATCCCAGCAACAGGATGCGCGCGACGCGCGACGCCGACGCTTTCTCGAACGTGCCCGTCATGTCAGTCGCGCGACGCCGCCCGCGGCCGGCAGCGATGCCGATCGATCCGCTGCCGCCGGACGGATGTCCAGGCCAATGTGACGATGAGTGACAGGTTCGCCTCCGGATGCCCGCGCTGTTGCACCGCGTCGCGGCAGGCGCCTATTGTGCCTGCCGGACGTTCGCGACGGATGCCCGCGAGGCATCGTTCGGACCGCGACGTTTTCTTCCTGCGCCTACCCAGCCATGCCGGAGACATCCGCGATGTACACCACGATCATCCGCCTCGCCGCGGTTGCCGCCGTATTCGGCGCGAATCCGCCGGCTCATGCCGACGGCGACGCCACGGCCGGCAAGACCGCGTTCGGCAACCAGTGCGCGGCCTGCCACACGACGGTGCCCGGCAAGAACGGTTTCGGACCGTCGCTGGCCGGCGTCGTCGGGCGCGCGTCGGGATCGCTCGCCAGCTACGCCTATTCGGCGGCGATGGCGAACTCGCACCTGACCTGGGACGCGGCCACGATTGACGCGTTCATCGCCAACTCGATCGCGAAGGTGCCGGGCACCTCGATGCCGGTGCAGATCGCCGACGCGGCGACGCGCGCGAACATCGTCGCCTACCTGCAGACCCTCGGCAGCGCGCCGGCGACTGCCGCAGCGACGGCGCCGAAAGCGCCGACCGCACTGCCGTCCGGGCCGACCGGCGACGAATTGCTGCACGCCGCGGACGATACCGGCGACTGGCTGCTCGCGGCGCGCGACTACGCCGGACAGCGCTACGTCGCGCTCGACCAGATCAATGCGGGCAACGCGCACACGCTGCGCGCGGCGTGCATCTATCGCGCCGCCACGACCGGTTCGTTCCAGTCGAGTCCGCTGGTCTACAAGGGCACGATGTACTTCACGATCGACAACGTGACGATCGCGATCGACGCCGCGACCTGCCGCGAGAAGTGGACCAGCACGTGGGAAATGAAGGCGACGCCGCTGTCGAAGTCGAACCGCGGCGGCGCGATCGCCGACGGCCGCTTCGTGCGCGGCACGCCGGACGGCTACCTGGTCGCGCTCAACATGGCCGACGGCTCGGTGGTGTGGAGCCGGCAGATCGCCGACCCGGCGCACAGCCAGTACCTGTCGATGCCGCCGCTGATCGTCGGCGACACCGTCGTCTACGGTCCGGCCGGCGCCGACTGGGGCGCGAAGAACTGGATCGGCGCGTTCAAGCTGGCCGACGGCGAACCGCTCTGGAAGTTCAACCTGATCCCCGACGCCGGCGAACCCGGCGCCGATTCGTGGAAAGACCCGGCCTCGCGCGACCACGGCGGCGGCAGCCTGTGGACGCCGCTCTCGTTCGATGCGGCCAAGGGCATCGTGTACGTGCCGGTCGGCAATCCCGCGCCGGACTTCTACGGCCGGGCGCGGCCCGGCGACAACCTCTACACCGATTCGCTGGTCGCGCTCGACGTGAAGACCGGCAAGCTGCTCTGGTACCGCCAGTTCGTGCCGAACGACGTCAACGACCGCGACCTGTCGCAGGTCAGCCCGCTGTTCAGCGCCACCGTGAAAGGCAAGGCGCGCGACCTCGTCGCCGTCAGCGGCAAGGACGGCCTGCTGCGCGTGCTCGACCGCGATACGCACGAATCCCTCTACGAACTGCCGATCACCACGCGCACCGGCTGGGAAGAGAAGCCGAGCGTCGAGGGCGCGCACGGCTGCCCCGGCCTGCTCGGCGGCATGGAATGGAACGGTCCGGCCTACAGCCCGGCGGCGAAGACGCTCTACGTCGCCAGCGTCGACTGGTGCGGCACCTTCACGCGCCTGCCCGACCCGCCCGGCTACGCGCAGAACGCGCATTACTACGGCGGCGCGGTCACGCCCGACCCGCGCGACCAGGCGCGCGGCTGGCTGCGCGCGATCGACGCGACGAACGGCAAGGAACGCTGGGTACGCCAGTGGCCGACGCCGCTCGTCGCCGGCGTCACCGCCACGCGCGGCGGCGTGCTGTTCACCGGCGACCTCGACGACAACTTCCTCGCGATCGACGCGGCCAGCGGCAAGACGCTGTACACGTTCAACACCGGCGGCTCGATCGGCGGCGGCGTGCTGAGCTACGCGATCGGCGGCAAGCAGTACGTCGCCACGACGTCGGGCGTCGTCTCCGGCTTCTTCGGCGGCAGCGGCAGCGCGACGATCGTGCTGTTCGCGCTGCCGTGAGGCGGCGCGGCGCGCGTCCCGCTCAGGTGGCGAGGACGCGCGACATCCAGTAGGCCTGATAGGCCAGGTGCAACAGCGCCAGCACGAGGTGCGTGCGGCGCTTCGCCGAAAGGCACGCCACGACGCACAGCACGATGCCGGCCGGCACCTGCACGACGTAGTCGGCGCTGAGGCGGCTCCAGTGCTCTTCGCCCTTGATCATCGTGTCGATCGCGTCGAACACGAAGGTGATGGCCAGGAGTCCGAAGAACCAGATCCGGCGCTGGATGAAATACGACTCGTAGCCGCCGTATTCGTCGATGTCGTCGGGGAACAGCAGCGCGGCCAGCAGATACAGCGTGATCGCGTAGCTGATCAGGAACACGAACGTGCCGAAGCTCCAGATCTGGATTTGCGAGAGCGCGAATTCCCACCACCAGAACAGGATCAGTTCGACCAGGATCGACGCGGCCCAGAGCAGGTGCACGGCCGACAGGCGATAACGACCGGGATGCTGAACCAGGCCGGCGAACCCGGTCAGCAGTTTCGACATCGCCAGGCCCAGCACGATGCCCATCACCACGCGGATGTGCGGGAACAGCTCCTGGCCCATCGACGACGTCATGAAATGCTCCCCTGCCGGCCGTTTGCGCGCATGCGCCGCGCGATGCGCCTTGCCTCGAACAAGGCCTGCCTTCGACGACGCGGCGCAACGGATTTCCCCGGCCGCGAAGCCTAGCGCAAGACCGAGGCGCGATGCGCGCGATCCGCCGGCGCATCCCCGTTGCGGTCGCCGCCTGCGCTCCGGCGCCGAGCGTTTCGACGCACGCGGGCCGGGCTGCGAACGCCGGCTGCCGCTACCATCGCCGATCGGGGTCGTCGCAAAGGCCCGTACCTTCAGGCGAGGCGCAGTTCCAACTTGCATCAGTTCCTGTTCGACGAATTCCGGCTCGACCCGGCGCGGCGCGAATTGTGGCGCGGCGACGAGCGGCTGGCCCTGCCGCCGAAGGCGTTCGACTGCATCGCCTACCTGGTCGAGCACCGCGCGCGCGCGGTCGGCCGCGACGAGCTGATCGCCGCGGTATGGGGCCGCAGCGAAGTCAGCGACAACCTGCTCGACCAGGTCATGCTGCGCGCGCGGCGCACGCTCGGCGATACCGACGAGGAGCGCCGCATGATCCGCACGGTGCCGCGCTTCGGCTACGCCTGGGTGGCGGCGACCGGGATCGTCGGCGAGGGCGCGCACGCCGGCGCCACCGCAGCGTCCGGCACGGCGGCGCCCGCATCGACGCAGCAGAACTCCGCAACGCCGCCGGCCGCGCTCGCTCGATCGCGACCACGATGGCCGATCGCCCTTGCCCTCGGCGTCGCGGCGATCGCGCTGGCCGCCGGCGTCTTGTCGTGGAAACCGGCGGTGCCGCAGCGTGCGCCGGCCGCGGCGCCGGAACGCGCGACGCAGGCGAACCTCGCGTTGCTGCTGCCGGTCGCGATCGATGCGGACGCGAGATACGCCTGGGCGCGTCTCGGCGCGATGGAACTGATCGCCGATCGCTTGCGCGGCGCCGGTCAGGCCATGGTGCCGAGCGACAACGTGATCGCGCTCGTGCGCGACCTGCCTGGCGGCAATCCGGATGCGCACGCGCTGCAAGTCGTCGCCGACGCGGCGGCGGCCCGCCTCGTGCTGCAGGCGAAGGCATCGCTGTCGGCGGGCTATTGGCGCGTGACGGTACGGAGCCTGCGCGGACGCACGCCGCCGCTGCTGGCCGAAGGCGAAGCGCGCGACCTGCTCGAAGCGGCGCAGGCCGCGGCCGACCGCACCGCGCGCATGCTCGGACTGACGCCGCCGCACGACGGCGACCTGCTGTCGCCGCGCGACCGCGCGCTCGGCGGCCTGCTGCAACAGGTCGAAGCGGCGATGCTCGCCGACCAGCCCGATACCGCGCGCGCCTTGCTCGACACGCTCGACGCCGAGCAGAGCGCGCGGGCGGACGTGCGCTTCCGGCGCGCCGGCATCGACTTCCGCAGCGGCCAGCTCGACGCAGCTGCACATGCGTTCGAGGATCTGCTGGCATCGACATCGACAGCGGACGATCCGCTGTTTCGCGCACGCGTGCTGAACGGCCTCGGCAACATCGCGCTGCGCCGCGACGACTATCCTGCCGTCGTCGAGCGCGCGGATGCGGTCGTCGCCCTGCTCGGCACCGCGACGCCATCGCCGGAACTCGGCCGCGCGCTGACCGGCCGCGCGATCGCGCGCAGCGCGATGTTCCAGTTCGATCCCGCAGTGGCCGACTTCGCGCAGGCGCGCGTCGTGCTCGAAAGCGTCGGCGACCGCTTGGGACTCGCGCGCGTCGATGCAAACCTCGGCATCCTCGAAGCACGCCGCGACCGTTACACCGACGCGCTGCCGCAGCTCGATGCCGGTGCCGACCAACTGGCGAATTTCCACGACCTCACCAGCGAACTGTTCGCGCGCGTGGCAGCCGCCTACTCGCACCTGGCGCTGCTCGATCCGGCCGCAGCACTGACCGGCGAGGCACGCCTGCGCGAACTGGCCGAACGCGAGCCGAATCCGCAATGGAAACGCTATGCGAAGCTGGCGCGCACCGACGTGCTCGCCGCAAACGGGCATCTCGACGAGGCACGCCGCGTGCTGCGGGACGTGCTCGACGATGCCGCCGCCACGAAAGACGACGCCCTGCTCGGTTCGGCGCGGATCATCGCAGCCCGCGAAGCCCTGGACAGCGGCGACGCAGCCGGCGCCGCGCGCCATGCCGGCGAGGTGCTGAAGACATCGTGGCAAGCGGAAACACCGCGCGAACAGGCCGGCGCCTGGCTGACCCTCGTGCGCGCGCAGGTCGCGCTCGGCGACCTGCCATCGGCGAACGCCAGCGCGAGCGCAATGACCGCCTGGGCCGAGCGCGACGGCGCGCCGATCGCACACGTGTACGCGCGGCTCGCGCAGGCCGAGCAGGCTGCCGCGAGCGGCGCGACGGCGCAGGCCGACGCGGATTTCACCGCCGCGCTCGCGCAAGCGGATGCGTTGCGCGTTCCGGCTGATGTCCTCGAAATCTGTGCCGCCCACGCGCAGGCGCTGCTCGCGCGAGGCGACCTCGCGCACGCCGGCCCGGTCGCGGCGCGCGCAGCGGCCTGGGCGGCGCAAAGCTACCCGGCAGCCCTGCTGCAGGTGCGCCTCTACCACGCCATGGGCAAGATCGAGCCGTGGCGCAACGCGCTCGAGCACGCTCGCCACCTGGCCGGCGAGCGCGTCGTACCGGCCGCGCTGGCGCGGGAGCCCACGCCAGTCGGCACGCGCCAAAGCGTTGCCATTGCAGCGATTAAGCCATAACAAAGGCCGCGCAAAGGCAGCGCGAATGCGCGCCGCCGACGCCTTCGCCTAGCCTGCGCCCTCACCGCCGCGAACGGCGCGCTCGCATCGAGCCGCATCGCCGGCAGGTCTGGCTCAGGCAGAGGAATCGGGGAACGCCATGGCAGAAGTTGCACCATCCGCACGGGCGCTGTCGCGCCGCGGACATCCACAAGCAGGCGCGTGGGGGTCGACCGCGCGCCCGTCGAATCGGGCGGGCGGGCTGCGCCCGGCACGAGGCGCATTCTGGTCGCGCGCACTGGCCATCGCGTTGACAGTGTTCGGCAGCGGCGTCGCCGCGGCCGGCGGGGTCGTCCGGACGCCGGTTCCGCATCTGCAGGTCGGCGGCGGCAGCGCCGTCACGCCGGGGCGGGCCGCGCCCGGCGTCGACATCGCGCCGCAGCTGTATCGGCAGCTCGCGTCGGGCGGCCAGCGCGATTTCGCCATCGAGTTCCGCGAGCGCGCGGACCTGTCGGCGGCACGTTCGCTCGACTGGACCGCGCGCGGGCGCTACGTCTACGAACACCTGCGCGAGACTGCGCAGCGCAGCCAGGCCGGCGTGCAACGCATGCTCGCGCGGCGCGGCGCGCGCTTCCACAGCCTGTGGATCAAGAACGCGATCCTGGTCGAGCGGGGCGACATCGCGACCTTGCAAGCCGCGGCCGGCTTCGCCGACGTCGCGCGCATCCGCGAACTGCCGAAGGGCGAGTTGATCAAGCCGGAGCATCCGGCGGTGGCCGCGCGCGCGGCCGGCGGCGGCATCGCCGACAACATCGCCTGGGTCGGCGCCGACCACGTCTGGAACGACGGCACCACCGGCGACGGCGTCACCGTCGGCATCATCGACGACGGCGTGTTCTACCGGCACGAGGCCGTCGTCAACCAGTATCGCGGCAACCTCGGCAGCGGCGGCTTCCAGCACGACTACAACTGGTACGCGCCGACGATGCCGGGCTCGGAGCCTAACGGCTCGCAGGGCGAAGGCCATGGCACCCACGTCGCCGGCACGATCGTCGGCGACAACCGCGCGGCCGATCCCGCGCAGCGCCAGCGCATCGGCATGGCGCCCGGCGCGACGTGGATCGCCTGCCTCGGCCTGCCGATGAAAGGCAGCGACTTCGCCCTGCCGGCCTGCGGGCAATTCATGCTCGCGCCGACGCGCACCGACGGCAGCGATCCCGACCCCGACCGCCGGCCGCAAGTCGTCAACAACTCCTGGGGCAACTCGGGCCTGTGCAACGGCAGCGCGGACGATTTCTACCGCGACATCGTCGAGGCCTGGGTCGCCGCCGGCATCTTCCCGGTATTCGCCGCCGGCAACGCGTCGAACTGCGGGCTGCCGGAACCGCCGGGACTGTCCACGGTGACCAGCCCGGCCTCGCTCGGCAGCGCGTTCGCGGTCGGCTCGAGCGGCAACCACGACGGCCAGTACGCGGCGCATTCGCTGTGGGGGCCGAGCCTCGAAGCGAGCGCGGGACTGCCCGACCATCCGGACCCGCGCGGCTACCCGACGCTGAAACCGCAAGTCGTCGCGCCCGGCGTCGACATCCGCTCCGCGATCGACGACGGCAACGGCTACGCGACGATGACCGGCACCTCGATGTCGGCGCCGCACATCAGCGGCCTCGTCGCGCTGATGCTCGAAGCCGGCGAATGCCTGCGCGGCGACTACGCGGCGCTCGGCGGATTGATCATGCAGGCCGCCCGGCCGATCGATTACGCCAGCGGCGGCTCGCCGCCGCCGGGCCTCGGCAACGTGCCGAACTACGCGACCGGCTGGGGCGAGATCGATGCGCCGCGCGCGGTCGACGCCGCCGCGCACGCCTGCGGTCCGCAGGGCTTCATCCGCGGCACGGTGACGACGGCGTCGGGCACGCCGGTCGCCGGCGCGACGATCGAGATCTTCGTCGACGAATCGCTGCGCACATATCAAACGACCAGCGCGGCCGACGGCAGCTACGTGCGGCGCCTCCCGGTCGATGCCGGCGGCGGCTACACGGTGCGCGTGTCGGCCTACGGCTACCTGCCGTCCACCGAGGCGGGCGTGCCGGTGCAAGCCGACGCGACGACGCGGCACGATGTCCCGCTCGCGACGGCGGCGACCTACAAGATCAGCGGCCGCGTCACCGATGCGACGACCGGCTGGCCGCTGCACGCGAAGATCGCGATCGGCAGCGGCTTCCCGTCCGGCGCGATCTGGAGCGACCCGGTCACCGGCGCGTATTCCGTGCGCCTTCCGGAAGGTCGCGCCTATCGCTTCGATGTCGCCAGCGACATCGCCGGCTACCAGCCGGCCTCGCGCGAACTCGCCTCGGTCAGCGGCGGCGGCGCGCAGGACTTCGCGCTGGCCGCCGATCTGCTTGCCTGCTCGGCGCCGGGCTATGCCTATGCGACAACCCTGCTGCATGAAGACTTCGAGAACAACGGATCGGCGCCGCCGGCCGGCTGGAGCATATCGAGCGCGGGACTCGGCTGGCTGTTCGGCGACAGCTCGAACCTGTCTTCCCCGATCATCGCCATTCCCGAACATGGCCGCTTCGCCGCCACCAACGACGAACTCGGCGCCGATAGCGGCTGGGGCAACGACGGCCGCGCGGACTACCTGCAGCTGCCTGCATCGAATCTCGTCGGGCTGATGCATCCGGTACTGCGCTATCGCAGCTATTTCATCGACAGCGACAGCAAGGCACACGTCGAGGCAAGCCTTGACGGCGGCGCGACGTGGAGTGCGCTCGGCGCACCGAAAATCACCACGGCGGACGAAGGCTGGACCGACGAAATGGTCGATCTGTCGGGCGTCGCGGTCGCGAATGCGCGCCTGCGCTTCCATTCCGACGACGGCACCACCGACGACTTCGAGACCGGCGTCGGCTCCTGGGCCATCGACGATGTCGCGATCCAGGGCGCCTGCAGCGCGCCGGCGAACGGCGGCCTCGTCGTCGGCCACGTGCGCGACGCGAATACCGGCGCCGGCCTGAACGGCGCCGAGGTGCGCGTCGCCGCGGGCACGCCAACGGCCACTGCGGGCAGCGCCGACCCCGGCGTCGGCGACGGCTTCTTCGCGCTGCATGCACCGGCCGGTGCGCCGAACGTGAATGCCTCGCGCGGCAGCCAGCCAACCGGCTACGGCGATGCGTCGGCGACGCCGACCGTGGCGAATGGCACCGCCGTGCTCGTCGACCTCGCGCTACCGGCCGGTCGCCTGCGCCTGTATCCGGCCGGACCCACGGCAAGCGTCGAACTCGGCACGACCGCGACGGTGCCGTTCAAGGTCGGCAACAGCGGCACGCTGCCGCTGAATTTCGGCTTCGAAGGAGCGGCCGTCGAAGAACACTTCGAGGGCGCGACATTCCCGCCGGACGGATGGCGCGTCGAGAACGCCACCGGCGGCTGCGGCTGGATCGCGCTCGATCCGAGCCGCTTCGCGAACACCGCCGGCGGCGATGGCGGCGCGGCGATGGTCGATCCCTATCCGTGCTGGGACGGCGAGAACTCGGACACGATGCTGGTCTCGCCGCGCCTCGATCTGAGCGCAAGCCACACGGCATCGATGGGCTTCTTCCTGTCGCTGTTCGAAGGGGCCGACAGCTTCCCGCGCCTCGACGTCGACGCATCCGGCGACGGCGGTACGACCTGGACCACCGTGCACAGCGAAACCCGCGACAACAACGGCGGCGGGCCGGGCGCGCTGATCGAACTCGACCTCGGCGCGTTCGCCGGCGCCAGCGACGCGCGCGTGCGCTTCCACTACACGGCGACGCCGCCGTGGGGCTGGATCATTGTCGACCAGGTGCACCTGTTCAACGCGATCAGCGCCAGCGCGATGCTGCATCTGTCGCCGGACTACGGCACGCTCTCCGTCGGCGAGAGCCGCACGCTCGATGCGACGTTCGACGCGCGCAACGTCGGCCAGCCGGGCGTCTACACCTTGCCGATCCGCGTGGCCGAGGACACGCCGTACGAATGGCCGTTCGGCGACGTCGAGGCGACGATGACGGTGACCGCGCCGGCCAGCTACGGATCGCTCGCCGGCCACGTGCAAAGCCTCGGCTACTGCGACGCGAATCCGGGCATGCTTGCCGGCGCCGCGATCACGATCCGCGGCGCCGGCGGACAGACCTACACGACGACCAGCGCGAGCGACGGCAGCTACCGCTACTGGATCGAAGCGGCGCAGGGACCGTTCGCGGTGACCGTCGACGCGGCGGACCACCAGTCCCTGACGCAATCGTTGGCGATCGCCCCGGGCGCCGAGACAGCGGCCGACTTCGGCTTGCGACCGATGCAGGCGTGCCTGTCGACCGATCCGGCGGTACCCACGGCGACGGTCGCTTCCGGGCAGACGGCGCAGGTCGGCTTCGACCTGCTCAATACCGGCGCGGCGCCGGCCGACTGGACGCTGCGCAGCG
>Ga0153956_1002263_pt1 | contig 14665 bp, 12 predicted proteins | sample TSFL040MetaG_FD_104704 | JGI IMG/M metagenome (GOLD analysis project Ga0153956, IMG submission 104704) | Attine ant fungus gardens microbial communities from Florida, USA - TSFL040 MetaG | ecosystem: Host-associated > Fungi > Mycelium > Unclassified | place: USA: Florida, Wekiwa Springs... | reverse complement strand
CCCGCTCGACTGTGAGATCGATCTGATCTCGCCGCGCTGGGTGCTGATCATGTCCGGCACCAACGACGCTCTGCTCGGCCGGCCTCTGGGTGACGCCTACCGTGACGAGCTCCGGCAGATGGTCGGGCGGGTGCGTGAGCTCGGCCCGGTGCCGGTGCTCTCGACCCTGCCGCCGATGGCCGTGCCCGCCCACAACGGCCAGCCGGGAGAGGAACGAGTCGAGGAGGCGAACGTCATCATCCGCGAGGTCTCCCGCCAGATGGACGTTCCGCTGATCGACCTCCACGCGGCTCTTGTCCAGCCGCAGATGATCGACTACGGTCTCGCGTCGGACGGTCTCCACCTCGGCGTCTACGGCGGCGAGAACGCACCGGACGTGATGCGCGGCTCCGCGTTGCTGACGATTCCAGCCCTCCGCTACGGAGCCAACCGCCGAAACCTGATCTGGCTTCAGACGTTGCAGCGGCTCGATCGGGTGGCGGGGGTGGGGAGTTGAGGTTGCCCGGATTCAGATCGGCTCCCGGCCCGGCGGTGAATGATCCCTCGGCCTACCCGGACAGCTGGCTCTATCCGATGGAGGGTCTTTGGCTCAAACGGGTTCTCGCTGACGCCGAACGAGCCCGGGACCGGGGCATGCGACCCGGCGTGTTCGCCAAGGTCGGTGATTCGAACATCCTCGCTTTCAATTCCTTCTACGGCCTGGGCTGCAAGGAGCCGGTCTGGGGAGATCACGCGAATCTGGAACCGGTCATGGAGCGCTACCGCCGGACCGGACTGCCAGCCGGCAGTGACATCGATTTCGTCCACTGCCCCGACGTGGCGGAACGGCGACCTTGGAACTCGTTCACGCGGGTCACCGACGCCGCGATGATGGGCATCATCGCTGAGCATCTGGTCTTGCCGAGGGAGGAGCTGGATGAGCTCCCGCACTGGTGGCGCGAAAGCCCGGAGCGGCGACCGGGAGAGAGTGCGTTGGAGAACGAGCTGAGAGTGACCCGTCCCTTCTATGCCCTGATCCAGATTGGCACCAACGGCGGCAACTACGGTCGCTCGCCGCGGGGCACCGCGGCGGCGATCGGTGACCTGATCGACCGGGTTCGCGCGCTCGGTCCGGTCCCGGTCGTGATCAACATCCCGCCACAGCTCAACCACCCGGCGGCGCCGGAGCGCTGGGAGTTCGCCGAAGCCACCGCGAAGCTGATCGCCGAGACGACGGCTCGCAAGCAGGCCCCGTTCCTGAATCTCTGGCTGCCCCTGGCTCACGGAGATTTCGTCAACCACGGCCTGATAGAGCACGACGAGTTCATCTTCGATGGCTTCCACCTCGACACTTTCGGCGGCGCGACGACACCCGGTGCCCTGGAGAACTCGATCGACTTCCGGCCGGAAGCCCTCAGGTATGGGATCAACTACCGCAACCTTCTACTCCTGAAAGTACTTCAGGAACTGGATGCGTTGGGCGTCTAGTCGAGAGACCCATAGGGCCAGACTGAATCGGTTTCGACCTGTAGCGTTCTGGCCGTGGGGAATCTCGATCCAACCAAGATGCCCGCCAAGCGAGCCTGGGGCCTACTTGGTGGGTTCATGGTTCTATCTTTCGCTTCCACCCTCTATTTTAGTCGTGGCACGACGTTCTCAGGTGACGAAATGATCTGGGTCGTCACGAGTACGAAGCTCGATCTGACGACACTGCTCACGCCTCACGGCGGACATCTTCAGTTGGTATCTCGCGGTGTCTACAAGGTGCTGCTCGAGCTTTTCGGTCTCGACTATCTGCCGTATCGAATTCTGACTGCCGCAATGGTTTGCGTCACGGTAGGGCTTCTATTCAAGTACCTCCTCTCAAGAGTTCCGCCGGCGATCGCTTTAGCCCCATGCATCGTGCTGCTGTTCTTTGGCTCAGATCCGCTTCACGCGCTGCAAGGCAACGGATTCACTGTTCTGTTGGCCATGAGTACGGGTATTGCCGCTCTCCTCGCCTTCGAGAAGAGCTCGAAGGCGGGAGACGTGGTGGCCATGGCAGCGCTGACTCTTGGCATCTTCACCTACTCGGTCGCACTTCCGTTCGTGGTAGCCATCGCCGTTGCAGCTATAAGTCGCCGTGAGGCCCGTAAGCGGATATGGGTTGCTTTGGTGCCAGCGCTCATATACGGGGTCTGGCTCATCTGGGCCAAGGCCAGCGGAGTAGGTGGTACCGGAAGCTCAGCTGAGGTCTCTCATCTGCTCTTGATTCCCGCCTGGTGTTTCCAGGCGATCAGCGCAGTGGCCAGCGCACTGACCGGAATCAGCTTCGACTTCGCGGGTGGCTCCACCAACTTGGCTGTCTACATGGGCGCGCCGCTCGCAATCCTGGCTACCGGGGGGATTGCGCTCTCGCTAATCAAAAAGAAGTTTTCAACCTCACTGTTGACTACTGCCATCGTGGGGCTCTGCCTATGGGGGATGCAAGCCCTTGTGTCGCATGGAGGATCTGATATAAGCGCCCGCCTGCCCGATGACGCCAGGTACATGTTCCCCGGTGCGATCGTCCTGGCCATGCTCCTCGCGGATGCGGTCCAGAAAGTGTCTTGGACTCGACAATCTTTGACCCTGGTCGCGGTGATGGCGGCTGCCGGCCTCGGAACAAACTGCTTTCTGCTGACTCATGCAGGGAGTGAATTCCGAGCCCAGGCGTCCGATTACGAACGAACCGCGGCGATAGATCAATTGATCACCGAAAGTTTGAACGCGGAAGATCCGTCGGCAGTCAGGAGGTCGACCGACGCGGACCCGAACTTCTTAGCTCAGACACCGGGTGCCATCCTGATTGGAATGACGGACCTTCCGTACGGTAACTATGTTCGAACGAAGCTCGCACCGGAGGAGCTCTCTGAGCAGGAAAGAGAAAGTGTCGATCGTGTGCTCTCGACTGAAATAGCTACCGAGCGCATCTCCTCACGCAGGTCGGCAAGCACTTGCCGATGGGTGGGACGACGAGAGGTTCTTCCTTTCGACCAGTCCACGACGATCTTCAGCTCAGCCAACACCGACCTTTGGGCAGGTCGCCTTGCCGCTCGCGGGACAGTCTTGCTATCTTCGGCAGGAGTGCGCGAGCCAATCGTGGTCCAAGTCAACGCGAAGCAGCGTCTGGCGAACCCGTGGTATGTGGAAACGGGCGTAGGCCGGCTTGCGGTGTGCGCCAAATAGCACTGAGTCGGTACTACGGGGCCACCGAAACCACTCCGTATTGATTTGCGAGGGTGACCGTCCCATCCCCACTTACATCGATCCCTCGGAAGCTTGCGTGGGCACCTGACGGTGCCGCGTATGACGGCAAGCTCGAGCCCCATCTATCCACATCGGTATAGATCTTGCCAATTGGTTTAGCAACGGGGACGTCTTGGTTATTACAATTCCCGAGAGACATCGTGCCAAATGAAGTTGGCGTGGAAATGCTCGTGTATTCGTGGGCGAGAGTGAAGTAGAGCTTGTCACCGGAACGACCGCGGAGTGTAGTTTCTCAACGTCAGATTCTACGGGAATAACTTGCTGAGACAAGGCCGAGTTCGATTTAGCAATGCAATTAAACGGTTTTCATCGTAATTCGTTGCGTAAACGTACGATGCGTCCTGGCTAAGCTGCCACGGATACTGAAGCGTGTATGGAGTGTTCTGAACGCGCTCCGAACACCGTACGAGTCCAGAGCTCAAGTTCCCAGCCGGAAAGTATTGGCTCTTGTCTCCCGCACAGCCACCCCGACATCAGATGGCTTGAAGCATGCCAGGCGTTCGTCCCCTGGATCGGCTACGTAGGGCACTCCAAACTCAAAGGGCGGATGCCCTCCAACGTGAGATTCGAGGAAGAAGATCCGATCTCCCTGGGCCGTCATGCCGACAACCTCAACATCGACGCCTGGAATTTGGTAAGTACAAAACGTTTCGTTTGTTGGATCGAACGAGACTATTTCGGAGTCATTCGGCTGAGGAAAGACCGGCGCGCCGGAGTACTCCGGATCCAAGGACCAACCCCCGAGCGACATCCAGATCTTGCCTTGGGCGGCTACCACGCGTTCTGCCCCCTCACTCCAAGGCACACCGGAGCAAGTGGTTGAACAGTTTGCATACGAAGGAGCACTACAAGGGTTCTGGTCGCTGAAGCAGGATGTAAACGGAGCATTGCGCTGGGTCGCACGCATAGATTTGGAAACCATAGGTCTTCCCATAGGCGGCTCCAGACGGAACTTTTCCCGTCATGGACTCTGACCTCGTCTTGTACTTGTCCGTGTCCCAAGTCCAGGTCGACCCCGACGGCCAAGTTATGTTACTGCCGGATCCAGATTGAAAGCTGGGCAGGGCGGTCGCCCCGGAGGACTTGATTGCATAGTACCTTCCTGAGTTTGCGATTGGGTTTTATCTGTAAGGTGGTGTACCCAAATTCCCCCAGCTCAGCTTGATCGTGCCCCTGGCTGTACATAGACCGGTAACGCGTACTGTGTTGCACTGGCTCCGTCATGTGTCGATTTTCCCAAGGTATTAGAGAATTCGCTGGTATTCCAGCTAACCCCAGAACTGTCTGTGGCAACGTCCAGAGCACTACCTACATTTTCTGACTTCGAACTTGCCGTGGAATGACCATCTTGGTAGCTGGATGTCGTCTAATTTGCACCGGTCGCAGCCATGGTTGCTTGCGCGCATGGATAGATACCGTTGATGATAACGCCGCATGGGGCAGACGTCTTGAAAGCGCTCCAGGAGCTGGATGCACTGGTCGGGAGCCCGGGACAGGAGTAAGCTTCCGGGCCGCAGGCAGGTCGTCGACAGAAATGGGGGTGTGAGCTGTGAAGAGTCTTCTGAAGTTCGCAGTGGCAGTCGCAGCGTTGGCGGGATCCCTCACCTTTGCCGGGACGGCTCTGGCTTCGACCTTCTGCGTCCCGGACTTTTCGGCTGCCTGTAAGGACAGCGGCATCAATCAGAAGGAGCCCGATCTCAATACGGCACTGTCCGAGTACGGGATGGACGGCAACGCGGACACGGTGATCATCGCTCCGGGAACCTTGACCGCGACCGAGTCCTTCGTCGCGGTCGGCAACGATCCGCTCACGATCAAAGGCGCCGGACCCGACAAGACCTTCCTCACCTCGAGCAGCACCGGCAACATCTTCGTGATGCGCCTCGAAGACCGGCCCGGAGTCAAGATGTCGGACCTGACCCTGGTGGTCCCGGCCTCCTTCCCCGACAGCGGCGGCAACGGATCCGCCGCGCAGTTCGAGGATGTCGAGTTCGATCGGGTGAACGTCGAGATCCGCAACCCGGACTCGGACGCCTTCAGCTCGATGCTCGGAGACAACGTGATCCGGAACAGCCGGATCTACCCGGCAGACGGGATCGAGCCCGGCTATGCCTTTCAGACCAATGGTTTGAGCGGCACGACGACGATCATCGGAACGAGCGTGGAAGCTCCCCGTTACGCGTTCGTCGCCGACAGCAAGGGAATGAGGATCGACGTCCGCCAGAGCAGCGTGGCCAACCCGTCGCTGGCCGGCGTCTGGGCTAGTGGGGGCGGCACGGTCGATCTCGAGAACACCCTGATCAAGACTTCGGATGGAGCTGAGGCGGTCACCGTCGATACTCAGCCCAACCACCCCGAGGGGTCTTCGGTGAGCATCCGCTCGTCGACCCTGGTCCATTCCGGTGCGAGCCAGAATCCGGCGATCGAGCTGCAGGTCCCGGCCTCGCTCACAGCCGGCGATGCCACGGTCGACGTCACCGACTCGATCATCCGCGGCTATGACCACACCTGGACGATGTGGGTCCCGATCGGTCCCGGTTTCCCGTCGGCGACGCTCAACATCGATCACTCCAATTTCGCACCGACCTTCCCCGATGATTCGAACGGCACGGCCAACGTGGAGGGTCAGGGCAACATCAACGAGGATCCGCTCTTCGCCGGTCCCGACGACTTCCATCTGAAGCCGGGCTCGCCCTCGATCGATACGGGAGATCCGGCTTCGACCCTGGACACGGACATCGAAGGTAACGTGCGCCCGGTCGACGGCGACGGCAACGGATCGAAGCTGCCCGATCAGGGCGCGTACGAGTACCAGCCGCCGACCTGCGCCACCAATGCCCCGCTCTGTCCATCGGACAAGACCGCGCCCCGGGTCAGCAAGGTGAAGTTCAACTTCAGGCGAGGCAAGGGCGGTGCCCTGAAGATGAACCTCTCCGAAGCGGCGACGGTCAAGGCGATCTTCACCCCGCTGCCGAGGAAGGCGAAGCATGGCAAGAAGCGCAAGGTCGTGAAGCTGACGCGCCGGGCCAAGGCAGGAAAGCTGGCCGTCAAGTTGGGCAAGCGGAAGCTGAGCCCTGGCCGCTACCGCCTGACCATCCGCGCCACCGACTCAGCCGGCAACGAGTCGAAGCCTCTGATCCGCAGGGTCAAGGCCAAAGGCTGAGCAAAGTCATGGGCGACTGAGTCGGCGGCACCTCCGCGTCCTGGCCGGGCACCCCGCGAGGGGCGCGCCGGCCGGCTCTCAGAGATGCCGCCGCCCGCGGTGCCCGACGCTGGGGTCAGGCACCGGCCAGTCGAAGCTCAGACGGAACTCATCCAGGTCAACCAGCGGACCGGGCTCCCGGGTCCGGTAGGTGGCCAGCTCGCTCCGCACCGCCGACTCGAACATGTCGCCCGCGTCGACCCCGCGGATGGCGGCCTGCCTTTCCATTCCAGTAAGCAGTCCCTCCGGGATCTGTCCCTCCGTCCTCGCCATGGGCCGAACATAACGCCGACCCATAGGTCCGTGGGTGAAAAGTCAACCCACCCCACCCAAAGTTTCCGCCATTTGCGGGTTTCGGTTGCGGTCAAGGGCTGGAAAGCGAAGAAGTAGGTCGCCACGCCCTGCATCAGGAACGGGGCCTGGCTGCTCCACAACGATCGTGACTTCGACAACCTCGCGACGGTGACCGACTTGAAGATCTGGCAGCCGGCCGGCAAGATCCCTTGGGCTCAGGCGGGATCGCCGGGCTGCTCGGAGTGGACCTGGACCAGGAGGTCGTCGATCCGGTCGATCTCGATCGGGCCGATGCCTTCTTCCTTCGTGGGCATTGCACCAACCTAGCCGGATCGCCCTTTTATGGCTTGCCGGCCATATATGGGGAAGCTTCCATGAGACCATCCAATTCTCTAACGCCCGGAGTCTGCTGGAACTGTGAACCAGTCAACTTCACAACACTAGAGACATCAATCAACCGGCCAAAAAGTTCTCAGCGACTGAGGACGTAGTGACGAGTTCCGAATTTCCTGTGTCCTCGGGCATCCCAGCCGAACGTGTGGATCGCCAACCTATGAATCCGGGCGTTCGGCACCGGTTGATCCATTTCGGATAGTGCTGAGAGATTCCACCTCCGCCTAAGTCGGGGCGAGCGATTTGGTCTTCGGATTCGCGTCTGCTAAGTTTTCGCCTATCCGGGGAGATAGCTCGGTTAGTTGAAAGCCGTTCGTCCAAAACTCGATGCCATGGAATGGCTCGGAGGGAGATCTCGTATGAGACGTTCGTTTTATGCTTGGAGCGGTACCTCAAGTGCGCCTTATTCACGGTAAGTTCGCAAAGGTATGGAGAGCCAGCTACCTGGCTAGCGTTTGTATGGTTGGTGGGGCGGCGTCGATTCAATGAGTATGAATAACGTGCGCTTCGGAACTGTGTTACCGGAGACATTGAGAGTCTACCGAAGACAGTTGGGCATCCTTTGGGGCGTTGCTGCTCTGATTTCTCTTCCGCAATACATAGTAGAGGTATTGCTAGGACAAGGATCGGTAGGCACGGTGCTAGATCTCGTGATTGGGGCTGTCAGCGACGCTTGGTTAGGGGCTACGATTGTTCTGCTAGTGTGGCCGATGCTACAGGTGAAGTCCAGTAACCATAGCCCGCTCGTAGAGTCACTAATCCATCCGGCGAGACGCATCGTTTCGATATCCATCCTGGTCGCTGGAACACAGATCGCAGTCGGTACCGCACTGGCATTTTTGATAGTACCTGGGGTCGGGCTCTTCACTATTTGGTTCGCCGCCTTGCCGGCATTGGTTGTCGAGGGTGAAGGTGTTTTTGGTGCCTGGAGGAGAAGCGAGGAGTTGACGAAGGGGTATCGTAAATATCTAGTATGGGTTGCACTATTTGTCTTGGCGATCCAGCTTTCAATGGCTTTGTTTGCACTGCTTTTGGGTCCACTAGGGCTGGCTGGGACGCTGTTTTCCTTTGGTTCAGATGTAGTTGTATATCCGTTTAGCGTAGTCGCTATGACGATAGTCTATGCGGCCCTTGTGGAGCATCCGGAAGGATCCCAGCCAGATCTATCCGCTTAGCGTCGTGTGGCGTTACCCTGGTACGAGAAATTTGTCCGATGCGAACGAGTTGGTGAGAACATGCCGACTCTGCCGCTCCTTGAGTTGACTGCGCCCGACGATCACGTCGAAGCGGCAAGGCTCTACCGTCAAGCTCGCGCAGGTGGCGTCACAGTGCGAAACACGATCACAACTACCGAAACACCAACCCCATGACTCTTACGATACCCGGACCACCAAACGGGGGCACTTCAGTTGTGCTAACTTTCCTCCATCTAGGGTTGCCGCCAAAGGAGTAGGCGTGGTGGGGTACTTTTCGAAAAAGGGAGATTTCAGAGGGAGACTCGTAGTCGCTTTGGTGGTCCCAATATTTGGTCTTTGCTCAGCTGCGATGGTTTCGGCCTCGCCGCCTGACGGTACGGGGCAAGTCTCAGACCTTCCGTACTGGCACGACATCCAAATTGGCTCGTTCAGCGGGAGCGTTCTCGACCAGGAGAGTCTCGTTGACGTCCAAACTGTGGACGGGTCCCTGAACACTCCTGAGACACCGGAAGCTCCGCCGGCTTACAAGCCTTTTCGGAAGCCACAACTCAAGTACACGGTGGGAGGTACCCTGACCGTGGCAGGCCACGCTCCGCTAGTTAGGGCGAGAATGATCGTGGAAATGCCGAACAAGCGGAAGAAGAAGCCGATCAAGCTTCTATCGGTCGTGGGAGAGAATCACGACGATGTTCTAGAAGACGGCCGGGCAGCGTACGCCACGTTCAGGCTACCCGGGAAGCGGAAGATCGGCAAGGCGACAACTCTCAAGATTGTGGTCGCTTACAAGGGCGGATACGGAGTACATCGCGTAGGTTTCAAGGTCGTTCAAGCGAAGTAGGGGGATAGGGATAGATGAGTACGCTGCTTCAAAGGCGAGCGATGAGGGCATTTGCTGCTTGAGGCCTTGCGCTGAGCATCATGATCTTCAGCCTTGCTTGGGCAAACAAGGCTGATGCTTACGCACGTTTCGGGAGTTACCTTTATCCCAAAGTGAAGTACGGAGGCAGTACCAGCATCATCGTGCCGGTCCTGCTCCCGATCACGAGTGACGAGTTCGTCCTCTATCGGAGCGTAAACGAGAGTTCTCCCGACCTATTTGCCATGATGCAGGGTGGGCTCTAGCGTTCAGGGTCCGCAGTGAATATGCGGAATTGCCCTTCTTCGCCCACCGATTGGTCCCGGTTTGTCGAGTACTGGCCGATCGACTACGGCCCCAACTTGACAACGACCTGTCAGGTGTACGGGACCGTAACGCCAGGTGACCGAGTTCGTGTGGATCTCTTCCTCATAGCCGGAATCCATCCTGAAGATCTGGCAGCCGGCCGGCTGAGATCCCTCGGGCTCAGGCGGGATCGCCGGGCTGCTCGGAGTGGACCTGGACCAGGAGGTCGTCGATCCGGTCGATCTCGATCGGGCCGATGCCCTCTTCCTCGAAGTGGACCTGATCGTCGAAGAGGCCGTAGAGGGTGCCGAGCGCTTCGCCGCCGTCCTTCAGCTTCAGATTGATCCGGGCGCCCCTGCCGAGACGGGGGATCATCGCCGCGATCTCTTCCTTCGTGGGCATTGCACCAACCTAGCCTGATCGCCCACTTTGCGGTTTGCCGGAGAAAGGAGGTCAGAAAAAGCTCGCAAATTGCATGGAGTTTGCGATTTACGAAAAAGTCCGCTATTTGCGGCGTTTATAGGGCTGGGACGGGGGGAGAGTTTTTCTCTCGGCGGGGCTTAGTGCTGCAAATGGACACTTTTCAGCGGGCTCGGCGTGTGGGGGATGGAATTCGACGGTCGTGTCGACACGACTGGCAACTCCGGCTGCCGGCGGATAGGACAGACACAGGAAACGCAAGGAGGTGGAGGACTCCATGAGGGGAACTGCGGGTCAACCAACGGCAGAGGGAGCCCAGGGCCAACCGGATGAAGCGGCCCGCAAGCGAGTTGCGGTCGAATTGATCCGCGACCATGATCGGCCGCTGCGCTGGAGCGCCCGGCGCTACTCGATCTGCGCCGAAGATGCTGAAGACGCGTATCAGCGCGGAATCGAGATCCTGCTGTCGAAAGCGCCCACCACCGATCTGAGGTATCTGCTGCCCTGGACCCGGAAGGTGATCAAGCACGAGGCGCTCGCGATCCGCAAGGTCAGGGAACGCACCTTGGCGCGACCGGGACAGTCGGACGACGGCGAGCATCCCGAGGAGGACTGGGTACAGCTGATCCCTGCGACCGGGGACGGGCCAGACGAACTCACCGTCAGGCGAGAGCGGGTGGCTCGCAGCAAGGAGGCGCTCGCCGGTCTGAAACCGGCCGAGCTGAAAGCCCTGACCCAACTCGCCGAAGGCTTCTCATACCAGGAGATCGGAGCGCTCAACAACTGGTCGCGGACCAAGGTGAACCGGTGCCTGGCCGAGGGCAGGGCGCGCTTTCGCAGCACTTTCAAGGAAAGCGAGGCGGGCGATCGATGCCCGGCTTTCGAACCGATGCTCTCTGCATGTTGTGACGGTGAGCTCTCCCGCTCGGAAATGGCGGACCTCGAGAATCACCTCGCTGCCTGCGGGCATTGCCGGTCGACCCTGCGTGCCTACCGGGCGGCACCGAAAGCGGCTGCGGCTCTGGCTCCTCTGCTGCCCGTCGGACGCGGCATATGGGGTCGTTTCCAGGAGCTGGCGATCGATCTGCAGATGCGCCTCCACGGTGTCGGTCGTGGCGCGGATTCCGGAATTCAGGGAGTCCTCGCCTCCGGCGGTACCCGCGGAACCGGGATCGCGGCGATCGCCAAGCTGGCGGCGATCTGCGCAGGTACCGCCGGGACGGCGGCGGTCTGTGCCGCTACCGGCGTGTTGCCCGGCGCCGGGTTGCTCCACCATCGAGACGAACGCCCGGTCCCGGTCAAGCGCACAACCAGGCCGACCCCGCTGTCATCCCGACATACGGTGGTCCATCCGGAGCCTGAGCCGGTCAGCCATCCCGACCCTCAGCCCGAGCCCGTGGCGGAGGACGAACCGACGACGACCGTAACGGAGCCGGTCAGCGAAACGCCCGCAGCGGCTTCGTCGGCGCCGGCCCCCACACCGACCGAGACCGAGTTCACGCCTGAGGCCTCCGGCACATCGGTGCCGGCAACGACCCCACCTCCGGTCTCGGCCTCGAAATCAGCTTCAACCCCGGTTCCCGTAGGCAATGGAGGAAAGGAATTCGCGCCATGAGAGGAATCCGCAAACTGGCCTTGGGGCTGATCTGCGTTGCCGGACTGTGCCTGCTCAGCACCGCGGGTGCGAGCGGAGGGACTTTCGCTATGAAGCAGTGCCAAGGAGCGTTTCAGGTGGATTTTGGGGCAGCATTTTCTCCTATAAACGGAAGCTCTAATTTCGATGTGATTAACGGTTGCACCGCTGCTGGCGCGGGCAAGATAGGCATCTACCAGGACCGAAGCGGGAGCAATCTCACGTACGGGGACGGCGGTCAGTTTCGCTGGGACACTCCAGCCGGGATCGGCGTCATTGCGACGAATATTTCGGCTCGTCTCCGGAATGCAAGTGGAATCAGTGCTGAGCTGATCGGTTTTGATGGTTCGAACACCGACCTCGATGGAGGGGCTGCTCATGACGGTAACCCGCACATGAGCAGATGGTCCGATCCGTCACGTCCCAAGAGCCTGGTCGCAGCTAGGTTGACCTGCGACCAGAGAACTTGCGAGAACCAGGCCTCGTCAACCAAGGCCTTTCTGGAAGTGACCGACGCGGAGTTCACCGTCCAGGACACCTCGCCGCCATCGGTTTCGGCCTCCGGCGAGCTATGGGATTGGACTTCGGGATCGCTCTACCACCACGGTTCGGCCGCGATCACGGCGACCGCGGCCGACAAGGGCTCCGGTGTCGCAGACATCTGGGCCGACATCAACGGATTCCGGGCGGACCTGGGCGGCCCGATCTGCCCCGGGGACAGGGGCACCTACGCGACCAGATTCACGCCCTGCCCGTTGACGTTTTCAACCAGGCTGACGTTCAACACGGCGTCCGCTCCCTTCCAGGAGGGAGACAACGCGATTCGGATCTGCGCGCGGGATTACGCGAATCCCGAGACCACCGCGGCAAGAACATGCTCGGGCGTCCGGAGTCTGAAAGTCGACAACCGCAGCCCCAACCCGGCCCTCGACCTACATTCCGACCAAGGCTCAGATTGGCGTCCCGAAAACCGGTTCACGCTGCGATGGAAGATTCCGGGAGGCCAGGTCGCTCCCGTGGTCGGTGCCATCTACCAGCTGCGAGAGCTCGCAAGCGGAGCTCCGGTCTCTTCGGGATACCTGCAAGAAGATGGGATCACCAGCGCTGAGCTCTCGGTCCCGGACGTCGGGGCCTACAAGGCAATGATCTCGCTGGTGGATGGAGCCATGAACGTGGGCGAAGCAGCCGAGACCGTTCTGCGGTTCGATGACCGTCCACCCGGCAACGTCAGCCCGGAGCCCCCCAGCGGCTGGGTCTCACGCGACGAGCTGCCGCTCCGCCAGGAAATCGAAAAGGCAGAGGCAGGCGGTCCCTCCGGCATATCCGGTTACGCGCTGGCCGTGTCCGGCGACGGCCCTGCAACGCCGTGCGTCACGGATATCTGCCTTGGCCCCGAGATCACGCTTTCCGACGGGGCGGATGCCCGGACGGGATCCATCGCCGGCCTGTCGGAAGGCAATCACTGGGTATCTGCCGCGGCGGTATCCGGAGCCCATCGTTCGTCTCTCGAGGCAGGCAACACGCTGGTGCGAGTCGACCGCACCCCGCCCAGCTCTTCGATTTCCGGGGTTCCGAATGATTGGGTGAATCATCCGGTCTCGTTGACGGTTCAGGCCGTCGACCAGCTTTCTGGGATGCAGCCCCAAAGAGACGATGACGGTCGTCCGGTGACGGTGATCGCCGCTGAAAACTACGCGCCCTATGAATCGCCAGGGCCGATCGCCACGTTCACCGTTGCGACGGAAGGAGTCAACCACGTCAGATACTGGGCCGAGGATCTGGCTGGAAACGCGAATGACGGTCTGCCGGCTCCGGAGGGTGACAACCATCCTCGTCCGGGACAGGCGGTGGTCCGGATAGACACGATCCCACCGACGATCAACTTCGACCAGAATCGGAACCCGGAAGATCCCGAGGTCGTCCGCGTTGTCTCTGACGACGCCGATTCGGGGGTGTCATCGGCAACGGTCATGATTCGCAAGGTGGGCAGTTCCGGGAAGTTCACGGTCTTGCCGACCTCTGGGCACGACGGCGAGTTCGAGGCGAGGATCCCCTCGGATGATCTGGAACGGGGCAGCTACGAGCTGAAGGCCAGAGCCCTCGACCGCGCGGGCAACGAAGCGATCGGCGGTCGGACCCTCGCCGGGGATCCGATGATCGTCAGCTTGCCGGTCAAGGCGACGGTAGGCCTTACGGCGGCACTCAACGGCAGGACGATGTTGCGCGCCCGTTACGGTTCCCGACCGTTCGTGGACGGGCGCCTGACCAGCCATGGAATCGCGCTGGCCAATCAAAGGATCCATCTGGTCGAGACTTTCGTAACCGGATCTCGTGCGAACACCAGGAGCACCGAGGCGATCACCGACGGCGACGGTCGCTACCGCTTGAAATTGAGCCCGGGGCCGATTCGTTCGGTCCAGGTCGTATTCGACGGTACGGAAAAGCTCTCCCGTGCAGTGAGCTCAAAGCTTCAGCTGGACGTGAAGGGCAAGGTGAGCTTCCGGGTAAAACCGAGGAAGCTCTACAACGGCAGAACCGCCCGGATGAAGGGTTCGGTCGGGTTCGCGGGTGCGTTGCCGCCCTCTCGGGGCAAGTTGGTGGCGATCCAGTTCTTCGATCCAGGCCGACGGAAATGGCGGCCGGTCGAGGTGATCCGGACCACCCGACGCGGCCGTTTCCATTACACCTATCGGTTCCGGACGATCAGCTCAGCCCAGCGCATCGTCTTCCGGGCGAGTGTCTTGCCGGAAGCCGGATGGCCATACCTGCCCTCGACATCGAAGCCCAGATCGGTCATTGTGTACCCGAAGGGTTGATCCGCCAGGGAAGGAGGCAGCATGAGAGGGATACCGCGACCGTCACCGGCGATGGTAGTGGCATTGATAGCACTGGTAGTAGCGATCGGTGGCACGGCGACCGCGCTGCCGGGGAAATTTACGGTCGGCAGGGACGACTTGAAGAATTCGTCGGTCGGCGCCAGGGCATTGGGGAAGATGCTCTTAGAGCGAACTCAAGTGGTCAGATCGATTGACGCGGTCGCTGGTGACGGGAACTTCACCGAGACCAGCGGCACGATCACTTGCCCCTCAAAAGCTCCT
>Ga0153956_1002262_pt1 | contig 14668 bp, 16 predicted proteins | sample TSFL040MetaG_FD_104704 | JGI IMG/M metagenome (GOLD analysis project Ga0153956, IMG submission 104704) | Attine ant fungus gardens microbial communities from Florida, USA - TSFL040 MetaG | ecosystem: Host-associated > Fungi > Mycelium > Unclassified | place: USA: Florida, Wekiwa Springs... | reverse complement strand
TGAAGCGGACTTCTGAACCTGAACCACACGAGAATCATAAACTTGCCAGTGTCCCTTTAATTCCGAAGTTCGCATCAAAGGTCGCCGCAAGGACATGCGAACTTCGGAATCGGGACACTAGACCTTAACCTGTTTTAACGATATCGCTCGGAAAACAGGGACGTCAGCGAATGCACTTCACCACCCCCGGCACCGGGCGGGCTGCGCGCACCATTGCGCTGCTGGCGATGCTGTGCGGTCTTGCCGGCTGCGCTGCGGGCAGCAACGGCGGCGGATCGTTCGCACAGGCAAATGCGGGCGCGACGGTCGCATTCGACTCCGTCGACGGGCCGCCGCCGCAGGTCTTCGACCGGCTGGTCAACATTCTCAATTCGGAATCCCAGCTCCGCAATATTTCGATCGTATCGCGCGAAGCCCCCGCGTCCTATCGCGTTCGCAGCTATCTGGCCGCGGAGGTCATCCGTGGCCGCACCACAATCGCCTGGGTCTGGGACGTCTACGATCGCGATCAGCAGCGCACGCTGCGGCTGAGCGGCGAGGAGCCTGGCGGCAAGGCCGGCCGCGATGCGTGGGCCTCCGCCGACGATCTGGTGCTGCGCAAAATCGCACAAGCCGGATTGAGCGGATTGAGCGGCCTGGTCGACGGCACGGCTTCACCCGATGGGGAACCGGCGCCGCAGCCATCCGGCCCCGCCGTCGCCAGCGCGGACAATTTTCCGCAAACGCCCGGCCCGGTCATGGCCAGCGCGCTCGGTTTTGCTTCGCGTTAGCCTTATTTGGGCCGGAAAACCGCACACCGCGTATTGCCAGACTTGGCTACTCCTTGATATCACGCCCCCGTCGGGACCGGACGGTTCCTCGGGAGTCAAGATGTTGAACGTTGTATCCACCAAACCGCGGGGAAACGCGTCGATGTCGGCGAAAAACGGCACCATCAAGCTGGTGGCCGGCAACTCCAATCCGGTGCTCGCGCGGGAAATCGCGACCTGGCTGGAAATGGATCTCACCAAGGCCAGCGTCCGGCGGTTCGCGGACAACGAAATCTTCGTCGAAGTGCTTGAGAACGTGCGCGGCTCCGACGTGTTCGTGATCCAGTCGACGTCCTATCCCGCCAACGACCACCTGATGGAATTGCTGATCATCACCGACGCCCTGCGCCGTTCCTCGGCGCGGCGCATTACCGCCGTGATCCCCTATTTCGGCTATGCGCGGCAGGACCGCAGGGTGGGCTCGCGCTCGCCGATCTCGGCCAAGCTGGTGGCCAACCTCATCACCCATGCCGGCGCCGACCGGGTGCTGACGCTCGATCTGCACGCCGGGCAGATTCAGGGCTTCTTCGATATTCCGACCGATAACCTCTACGCGTCGCCGGTGATGGTGCGCGACATCAAGGAACGGTTCGATCTCGGCAACGTGATGGTGGTCTCGCCCGACGTCGGCGGCGTGGTGCGCGCGCGCGGCCTCGCCAAGCGCATCAACGCACCGCTGGCGATCATCGACAAGCGCCGCGAGCGCGCCGGCGAATCCGAGGTCATGAACGTGATCGGCGACGTCGCGGGCTATACCTGCATCCTGATCGACGACATCGTCGATTCCGGCGGCACGCTGGTCAACGCCGCCGATGCGCTGCTCGCCAACGGCGCCAAGGAAGTCTACGCCTACCTGACCCACGGCGTGCTGTCCGGCGGCGCCGCGGCGCGCATCGCCGGCTCGAAGCTGAAAGAGCTCGTCATCACCAACTCGATTCAACCGACCGACGCCGTCAGCAAGGCGGGCAACATCCGCCTGCTGTCGATCGCGGGCCTGATCGGAGAAGCGATCAGCCGCACCGCCGCCGAAGAGTCGGTGTCGAGCCTGTTCGACTGATCGACGTCCATATCCGATTCACGGCCATGCCCGGCAACAAGACCGGGCATGACGCTTTTCCTGTGGCGGCCGCTACATAATTCCCGCGGCGACCTGACCGCGCAGGTTTTCGAGGCTGTGGAGCGTTCGCGCGCACGCCTCGGCCACCTCGACGCCCTTGATCGCAAAATGCTTGCGGAAGAACTCGAAATGCGCGGCGTGCTCGTGAAACTGCTGCGGCGTCAGCACCGCCGAGAACACCGGCACCTCGGTGCGCAATTGCACGTCCATCAGCGCATTGATGACCGCGCCGGCGACGAAATCGTGCCGGTAGATGCCGCCATCGACGACGAGGCCGGCGGCGACGATCGCGTTGTAGCGCCGCGTCTTGGCGAGAAGCTGCGCATGCAACGGAATCTCGAACGCGCCCGGCACCTCGAACAGGTCGACATGCGCCGGTGAAATTCCAAGCGTTTCGATCTCGTTCAGAAAGGCCAGGCGCGCTTCCGCGACAATGTCGCGATGCCAGCAGGATTGAATAAAGGCGACGCGCGGCGGCCGCGCGAAGTGGAACCGCTCGACCGCCGGCGGGCGATCGAGAATGCCCGCGCCATCGAGAGTCTCTGAGTTTTGGAGGTCTGGGGTCGCGTCTTGCAGTATCTGATTCATGGCTTTCCTCTTTCAGGACCAGAATCAGGGCACACGGATCGACAAGCCACGCGCATGGCATGGCCGCCGCAACCGTTCTCTTTCATCCGGACTATACCGTCGGCTTCGGAATCGCACCGAATCTGCTGACCCTTCCTTCAGAACAAGCCCGAGGGAAGGCGCTCGCGGGCTTGGGCTGTTACACCCTTACCGCCGGTGGGGACTTTCACCCCGCCCTGAGAACAATTCGGCCGCCCGACATGAACGGCCGGGACAACTATGCCCAAGCATGACGATGCCAGCAAGCGCCGACCCATGGGAATGACGCAGGCCCGCCATGACGCCGCGGCTTGGGTTCGGGACCGATCTCGACCGACCCGGCTGGATCATGACGTGAAGGCTTCAGCTCCCTGCCCGTATCAGTAAATTCCGGAGATCGTTGCCGAGCGCGAGGCGCGAACCGCCGCCGCCGATGACGCGATGTGGACAACCGCCCGCACCGCCGGACTCGCGGCGCGCGAACCGCGCACGCCAGACTCGCGCGACGCGAATCCGATTCCGTTTTGTTCACGGCGCGCCAACATTGCGGCACGATCAACTGTGGACGACGCACGCTTTGCCTGTGGACGGACTCGCGGTGGCGTTGCGCCGATTCCGCAAATCACATCACTTGATCCGCGCAGGAGACGATCTTCAATCGATCCACGATGGATCGCCCCGGAGATCGTACATCCGCCGTGGCGCGTCAGAGCAAGCGTCGTCCGATGTGTGCGTATCAGACATAACCACAGCCAAGGGTCGAGACGGCATGTCGCTCCTCGAAGGTACTATCGATTCCCACAACCATCCGCTGGCGGTGGTCGAGGACATCGCCGCCGCCAACAACTGGGCGTTCGAGCGATCCGGCGAGGACGAGATCGTCATCGTCTCCAAGGGCGACTGGACCGACTATCAGATCACGTTCACATGGATGAACGAGATCGAGGCGCTGCATCTGGCCTGCGCCTTCGACATGAAAATTCCGGCGGCGCGCCGCGGCGAAGTCCAGCGCATCATCGCTGCGATCAACGAGCAATTGTGGGTTGGACATTTCGATATCTGGACCCAGACCGGCATGATCATGTACCGGCAGGCACTCGTGTTGCCCGAGGGGCTGATCGCATCGAACGCACAATGCGAAGCGATGCTGGCCGGCGCTATCCACGCCTGCGAGCGCTATTATCCGGCGCTGCAATTCGTGGTCTGGGCAGGAAAATCCGCCGCCGAAGCCATGAGCGCCGCGATGTTCGATACCGAGGGCGAGGCGTAGGCCCTCATCACGGTGACTCCGTGCCCTGCGTCGTCCCCGCGAACGCAGGAACCTCCACGCGTGTCGCCTGAATTTTGGCAAAGCGCTTGTGGCCTACCTCACGTTTCAATAGAAACGCCACGGATCATGGTCCCTGCGTTCCCAGGGACGACGCGAGTTTTAATGATGGGCCAGTCGACCAATTCAAGCGCCTTGGACAACATCTCCGGCGCCATCGTGCTCGCCGGTGCGGGTAAAATGGGCGGCGCGCTGCTGACCGGATGGCTCGCACAGGGACTCGATCCGGCCCGTGTCGCCGTGATCGAGCCGCACCTCTCGGACGATATTCGCGCGCTGGCCGCAAAGGGCGTTCGCCTGAACCCGGCGGCGACAGACCCGGGCGAAGTCACGGCGCTGGTCGTCGCGGTGAAACCGCAGATGTTTCGGGAAGCTGGCTCCGCGCTGAGGGCGTTTGTCAGTCCCTCCACGCTCGTGGTCTCGATCATGGCGGGCACCACGATCGGCATGCTTGGGGAGGTCTGCGGCGGCCGGGTTGTCCGCGCCATGCCCAACACGCCCGCCGCGATCGGCCGTGGCATCACCGTCGCGGTCGCCGCACAAGGCGTACAGACAGGGCAGCGTGCCGCTGCCGATGCGCTGCTGCGCGCCACCGGAGCGGTGGAATGGGTTGACGACGAAGCGCTGATGGATGCGGTCACCGCCGTGTCGGGGTCGGGACCGGCCTATGTCTTCCTGCTCGCCGAAGAACTGGCGCGCGCCGGCGTCGCCGCCGGCCTGCCGGCAGACCTCGCCGCGCGGCTTGCGCGCGAGACGGTGGCCGGCTCCGGCGAACTGTTGCATCGTTCCGATCTGGATGCCGCGACGCTGCGCCAGAACGTGACCTCGCCGGGCGGCACCACTGCCGCGGCGCTGGGTGTCCTGATGGGCGACAACGGCCTGAAGGAGCTGATGACCCGCGCGGTCGCGGCCGCGACGGCGCGATCGAAAGAGCTGGCGAAGTAGCTTTCCCCTCCGCGCAGAAGCCCTCCACCCTCTCCCCTTGTGGAGAGGGCGAATCTACACCGGCACCCGCACCGTCGCGCGCAGGCCGCCCATGGGACTGTCGCCAAGCGCGATGTCCCCGCCATGGGAGCGGGCGATGTCGCGGGCGATGGCCAGACCGAGCCCCGTGCCGCCCTCGTCCTGATTGCGTGCGTCGTCGAGCCGGAGGAAAGGCTTGAAGACTTCCTCGCGCATGTCCTGCGGAATGCCGGGACCGTCGTCGTCGATCGTCACCGTGAGCCAGCGGTGATCGCGATGGCCGCTGATCGCGATCTTGTCCGCATGACGGGCCGCGTTGGAAACCAGATTGCCGAGACAGCGCTTGAATGCCGCAGGCTTGACCGTGACGACGGGCAGTCCCTGAAACGCCACCGTCGCGGCATGACCGTTGCGCTCGGCGTCGCTGCGCAATTCCTCCAGCGCCCGCGCCATGTCGGTTGGCTGCGCCACCTCGCCGCTGTCGCCGCGCGCGAACGAAAGATAGGCCTCGAGCATCGCATGCATCTCGTCGACATCCTTGCGCATGCCGTCGACTTCGGGGCTGTCGCCGATCAAGGCGAGCTCGAGCTTGAACCGCGTCAGGATGGTGCGGAGATCGTGCGACACGCCGGCCAGCATCGCGGTGCGCTGCTCGATGCTGCGCTCGATGCGCATCTTCATCTCGATGAAGGCCTGCGCCGCGCGCCGCACCTCGCGCGCGCCGCGCGGCCGGAAGTTCGGCGCATCGCGGCCCTTGCCGAAGCTCTCGGCGGCGTCCGCCAGCCGCAGGATCGGCCGGATCTGGTTGCGCAGGAACAGCACCGCGACAATCAGCAGGATCGAGGAGGTGCCGAGCATCCAGAAAATGAAGATCTGCGAATTCGACGCATAGGCGGCGCTACGCTGGGCGAATACCCGCATCACCGCATCGTCGAGCTGAATCCGTATCTCGACCAGATTTGAACGCCCGACCGTATCGATCCAGAACGGCCTGGCTATCTGACGGCCGATCTGGACCGACAGCGACTGGTCGAGCAGCGAGAAGAACGGCTTCGGTCCGGGCGGCGGCATGTCGCCGGGCGGCAGGAAATCCACCACCAGCCCGAGCCGCTGCTGCGCGATACGCCGGATCGTCGCGCGCTCCTTGTCCTGCGGATAGTCCTTGTAGACGTCGATCAGCGACGCGATGTCCTGCACCACCGCTTGCGACAGCCGGCGCGTCACCGTGTTCCAGTGCCGCTCCATGAACACGAATGCCACAACCGATTGCAGCACCACCATCGGCACGATCATGATGAGCAGCGCACGGGCGTAGAGGCCCTTCGGCATCCAGTTCTTGAAGGTCTGTCCCATCCGGCCATTGGCCGCGGACACACGCCGGGACGCGGTGCGGATCAGCGTCAAACCGGTATCGAGCGTGCTCATCATCGGCGGCTCAAGGCGCGGCGACCAGGCGATAGCCGACGCCGCGCACCGCCTGAAGGAACAGCGGATTGCCGGGATCGCGCTCGATCTTCCGCCGCAGCCGGTTGATCTGCACATCGACCGCGCGCTCGTTGACGGTGCCACCGCCGGTCAGTTCGCCGCGGGGGACCGTTTCGCCGGGCGCGGCGGCAAGAACACGCAGCATCTCGCGCTCGCGGTCGGTGAGATGGACGACCTCGTCGCCCTGCCGCAGTTCGCCGCGCTCCAGATGATAGACGTAAGGCCCGAACGCAACCGACTCGGTTTGTACGACCGGCGGCGGTGCGCTCCGCTTGAGAATATTGGCGATCCGCAGCACCAGTTCGCGCGGCTCGAACGGCTTGGCCACATAATCGTCGGCGCCCAGTTGCAATCCTTCGATCCGCGCATCCGCCTCATGGCGCGCCGTCAGCATGATGATCGGCACCGACGAGGCGGTGCGGATGAAACGCGCAAGATCGAAGCCCGTCTCGCCCGGCATCATGACGTCCAGGATCAGCAGGTCGAAATGCAGCCCCAGCAACTTCGCTCGCGCGTCCTGCGCGCTCATCGCGGTGGTGACGCGATAGCCTTCGCTCGCAAGGAACCGCGACAGCAGATCGCGGATGCGGCGATCGTCATCGACCAGCAGAAGGTGCGGCGCGTCGTCAGCCGGCTTCACAGGTGTCCGCGCGACTGCCATGGCTGCTACCATCCTCAATCCTTTGCGAGCGCGCCGGAGCGGAGGATCGCCTCCAGCACCTTGTCGGGATTGTCGGGATCGATCATCCCGAGCAAGAACCCGCGCACCGCTTCGATGCCGGCCGTATCGAGTCCCTGCAGCGCGCGCACGATGCGATCGGTCTGCAAGCCGGCCAGCTTTCCCACCAGCGCCTCGCCCTTTGCGGTGGCGAAAAGAAGGCGCTGCCGCCGGTCGCTGTCGCCGGCTTTCTGCACGATATAGCCTTCATCCACCAATTGCTTCAGCACCCGTCCGAGCGACTGCTTGGTAATCCGGAGAACCTCCAGCAGGTCCGCGACTTTCAGGCCGGGATAGCGATGCACGAAATGCAGGACGCGGTGATGCGCGCGCCCGAAGCCGAACTCTTCCAGCACATGATCGGGATCGCCGACGAAATCGCGGTAGGCAAAAAACAACAGTTCGATGATGTCCCAGCGCGTCTCCCCCGGCCGGGTACCGGACGCTTCCGCACCGGCCTTGGCCCTGGAAGCGGGTCGCGCCGAGAAATTTATGTCAGCCATATTGACGTATATTGGTTTCAATGTTACAAGACCAGCATTCACGACGAAATATTATGTCTCTTCGTGGACAGCCGTACCGAATACGGCCCGATCGTCGAACGGCGAGGCCGGATGGCCATGAATTCTTTCGCCAGTGCGATTGTCGAGCGCCGTTTCGGCAAACATACTGGACTTCGCGCCTTCCGCCAAAGCGGAAACCGGCTCCAAGCCGGCGGGCCAAGGGCCAGACGTCAGACAACCAGCCCGCCGCCGCGTGGACTGCTTCAAAGCCGGGAGAAGACCCAATGGGGATTTCGGGAGTTTCGTTCGACAAAGCCGACGGCGCGATGTGGCTGAAATTCGATATCCAGCCCAGGGCCAATCCGACGCCCGAGGCGGAACGCGCGGCAAAGCTCGCCGACCCCGGCTTCGGACGGGTGTTCACCGATCACATGGCCATCGTCCGCTACAACCAGACCAAGGGCTGGCATGACGCGCGGATCGAGTCCCGCGCGAATTTTCCGCTCGATCCGGCGCTCGCCGTCCTGCACTACGCGCAGGAAATCTTTGAAGGCCTGAAGGCCTACAAGCGCGACGATGGCGGCGTGAACCTGTTCCGGCCGGACGCCAATGCCCGGCGCTTCCTGAATTCAGCGGACCGCCTGGCGATGGCGCCGGTGCCGGAGCCTGTGTTCATCGAAGCGGTCGAGCAGCTCGTTCGCATCGACCGCAACTGGATTCCCGGCGGCGAAGGCAGCCTCTACCTGCGGCCCTTCATGATCGCGAGCGAGGTCTTCCTCGGCGTCAAGCCGTCGTCCGAGTACATCTTCTCGGTCATCGCCTCGCCGGTCGGGTCTTATTTCAAAGGCGGCCCCGCGCCCGTCTCGATCTGGGTGTCGGAGAATTACACGCGCGCCGCGATCGGCGGCACCGGCGCCGTCAAATGCGGCGGCAACTACGCGGCGAGCCTGCGCGCGCAGGCCGAGGCGATGGAACACGGCTGCGATCAGGTTGTCTTCCTCGATGCGATCGAGCGCCGCTACGTCGAGGAACTTGGCGGCATGAATATCTTCTTCGTGTTCGACGACGGCTCGCTCTCGACGCCGCCGCTCGGCACCATCCTGCCGGGCATCACGCGCGATTCCATCATCGCGCTCGCCAAGGACTCCGGCATCCGCGTGCGCGAGGAACCCTATACGATCGGCCAGTGGCGCGCGGACGCCGCCAGCGGCAAGCTGAAAGAGGCCTTCGCCTGCGGCACCGCGGCCGTCATCTCGCCGATCGGCAAGGTGTGCTCCGCCAGCGGCGATTTCGCCATCAATGGCGGCGCGGCCGGCCCTGTCGCAACGGGCTTCCGCAAGAAACTGGTCGATATCCAGTACGGCCGCGCACCCGATCCGCACGACTGGATCAGGAAGGTGCTCTGAGCATTTGCCGTCACCCTGAGGTGCGCGGCGCTTGCCGCGCCTCGGGACGACGCAGATCAACTCTCATCCTCACGAACGAAGATGGGTTGGATCAAAGCGCTCCCGCCTCAATCCAAAACACTTCGCCTTCCGACTCCTCGGTATCGAGCCAGAGCCAGTCCGCACGCGGATAGGCCTTTTCGAGCACAGGCTTGCAACGGCCGATCTCGCACAACAGGCCGCCGCCGGGCGTAAGATGCGCCTTGGCGTCATCGACGATCCGACGCACCAGATCGAGACCGTCGCCGCCGCCGTCGAACGCCATGCGCGGCTCCGCGAGGCACTCGCGCGGCAACCCCGCCATGCCCTCCGCATCGACATAGGGCGGGTTGGAGATGATGAGGTCGTACCGGCTGTTGCCGACCGCCGCGAGCAGATCGCCTTGCCGCAACGTGATGCGATCCTCCAGACCGTGCTCACGCACGTTGCGCGCGGCGACCGCTAGCGCATCCGCCGACAGATCGGCCGCATCGACCAGCGCGTTCGGAAATGCAAGGGCGGCAAGGATCGCGAGGCATCCCGAGCCGGTGCAGAGATCGAGCACGCGCGTCACCTTCGCGGGATCGCGCAGCCGCAACACGTCGTCATCGCCGAAATGCGATTCCAGGATTTCGCCGATGAACGAGCGCGGCACGATCGCGCGCTCATCGACGTAGAACGGCACGCCGCGCATATACATCCGATTGACGATGTAGGCGGCGGGCTTGCGGGTTGCGATGCGCCGCTCAAGCCAACGCTGAATTCGACGGCCCGCCGCTTTCGGCACCCGCTGCGCCGCGCGCGGTTCGACCTCGTCGGGATAAAGGTTCATTGCCTCGCCGACCAGAAACGCCGCCTCCGCGACCGGGTCGGTGGTGCCATGGGCGAAGGTCACGCGCGCGCGCTTGAGCCGCGTCGCGGCGAAACGGACGTAGTCGAGAATGGTCACCGGCTCCGGCGCGGCTTTGGCAGTAACCTTCCGAACCGGTTTTTTCGCCGCAGGCTTCTTCGCAACCTTGGCGACAAGACGCTTTACGACCCGTTTCTTCCCGGTGGTGGTCCGGCCTGCCGCCTTCAACGGTCCGGGGCGCCGCGCAGCTTTTTTCGCCATCAGGATTTTTTCCAGCGCGCTGCAGCCGTGTCGTCTCGATCGTGCGCCTCAACCCAGGCGGACGTCGAGACACCTTCCTCACGCTTCCAGAACGGCGCGCGGGTCTTCAGATAATCCATCAAAAACTCGGCACCCTGAAACGCAGCTTCGCGATGCGACGACGCCGTCACGACAAGCACGATGTTCTCGCCCGGCACGATGCGCCCGAAACGGTGAACGACGGTGACACCCGTCAACGGCCAGCGCGCCAGCGCCTCCTCGACATGGCGCGCGATCTCGGCTTCCGCCATGCCGGGATAGTGTTCGAGCGTCAGGGCCGCGATGGCATCGCCGTCTCCGCTCCCGTCGCCCCGGCAAATTCCGCTGAAACTCACGACCGCGCCGATGTCGGTGCGCCCGCGCGACAACGCCGCGATCTCGCGCGCCACGTCGAAGTCGGCGTCCTGAAGACGGATGGTCACCGGAACGGTCATGACGGCATCTGCATCGCCAGAAGATTCAGCCGCCGGTCATCGGCGGAAAGAACGCGATCTCACGCGCGCCGGCAATCGCCGTGTCCGGCTTGACGTGCGCATGGTCGATCGCCGCACGGATCACTTTTGGGGCCGCGAAAGCGTGCGCGTATTCGTCGCCGCGCGTCGTCAGCCATCCGATCAGATCGCCCACCGTGCGCACCGCCGGCGGCGGCTCGACGATTTCCTCGGCCTTGCCGACGCGCTCGCGCACCCATGCGAAGTACAGCACCTTCATTTTTCATCTTCCTCGATGAGGTGATGAATGCCGGCCCGAAAATAGTCCCAGCCCGTATAGATGGTGAAAATCGCCGAAATCCACAACAGGGCGAGGCCAATCATGGTCGTGAACGGAAACACCAGATTGGCGGCGTCGCCCGCCAGCAGAAAGCCGATGGCGACGAGCTGCACGGTCGTCTTCCATTTTGCGAGCTTGGTCACCGGCACGCTGACGCGCAGTTCCGCGAGATATTCGCGCAGACCGGAGACCAGGATTTCGCGGCACAGGATCACGATGGCGGCCCACAGCGTCCAGCCGTGAATGCTTTCGTCGGCCGCCAGCATCAGCAGGCATGACGCAACCAGCAGCTTGTCGGCGATTGGGTCGAGCATTCGGCCGAGTGCCGACTGCTGGTCCCAGATTCGCGCATAATATCCGTCGAAAAAATCGGTGATGCCGGCGGCGACGAATACTCCGAGCGCGACCCAGCGCAGCCACAGCGGCTGGTCCAGGATGGACTGCGCATAGACGCAGCCGACCACCACCGGGATGGCGGCGATCCGGGCACAGGTGAGAATGTTCGGAAGCGACAGCGTATGCCTTGCCGTGCCTCGGCCGGTGACAGTGTTCATCCGTCTTACCAATACCGTCATGGCGCGAACGTCAACCGGCCGCGCACCCCAATCCGCCGTCCCGCAGCGGCGACGGCCCCGATCCGACAGCCTCAATACGCTGAGGCTGCCCGGATATTACATCAAATCTGCCGTCAGCCGGGCTGGGGATGGAAAAAATCGAAAATCTTGCGCGCGCTTTCGGCGCTGATTCCAGGAACCTTGCCAAGATCCGTCACCGACGCCCGTTCGATTTCCTTCAGGGTCCCGAAGTGATGCAGCAAGGCCCGCTTGCGGGTCGGGCCGATGCCGGGGATTTCCTGCAATCCAGCCTCGCGGATGTCCTTCTTGCGCAGCTTGCGGTGCGATCCGATGACGAAACGATGCGCCTCGTCGCGCAGACGCTGAATGAAATACAGGATCGGATCGCGCGGCTCGAGTTTTATGGCAGGGCGGTCCGGCAGAAACAGGGTTTCGCGGCCGGCATCGCGGTCCGGCCCCTTGGCGACCCCGATCAGCGAGACCTGGGTTACGCCCAGCGCGTCGAGGATTCCGCGGGCGGCATTGAGCTGGCCGCGGCCGCCGTCGATGATGACGAGATCCGGCCATTGCGGCACGGCGTCCGCATCCTTCTCGGAGTCCCCGGATTTTTCCGGGTCAGCGGCGGCGTGCTGCGTCAGCAACCGCTTGAACCGGCGCTCCAAAACCTCGCGCATCATGGCGTAGTCGTCGCCCGGCGTCAGTCCCTCGGACCTGATGTTGAACTTGCGATACTGGTTTTTCAGAAAGCCTTCGGGACCGGCGACGATCATGGCGCCGACCGCGTTGGTGCCCTGGATGTGGCTGTTGTCGTAGACTTCGATGCGCCGCGGCGCTTGCGGCAAACCCAGGGCAGCCGCAAGCCCCTGCAACAAACGCCCCTGCGTCGCGGTATCGGCGAGCTTCCGTCCCAGCGCCTCGCGCGCGTTGGTCAGCGCGTGCGCGATCAACTCCCTCTTCTCGCCGCGCTGCGGCGTCGAGACCTCGACCTTGAAGCCCGCCTTGATCGACAGCGCATCCGCGAGCAATTCGCTCTCCACGATCTTGTGCGAGACCAGGATCAGTTTCGGCGGCGGCTTGTCGTCATAGAACTGCGCGAGGAACGAGCCCAGCACCTCCTCCGGCGTGAACGACTTCTCCGCGCGCGGGAAATAAGCGCGGTTGCCCCAGTTCTGCCCGGTGCGGAAAAAGAATACCTCGACGCAGGAATAGCCGCCCTCCTGATGGATGGCGAACACGTCGGCCTCTTCCACGGTGCGCGGATTGATGCCCTGCTGCGACTGGATCGCCGACAGCGCCGCCAGACGGTCGCGGTAGAGCGCCGCGCGCTCGAAGGCGAGATCGTCGGAGGCGGCTTCCATTTCGCGCGCCAGTTCTTCCTTCACGGCGCGGCTGCGGCCGGACAGGAAGTCGGTCGCCTCGCGCACCAGCCCGGTATAGCCGGGGAAGTCGATTTCTCCCGTACACGGGCCTGCACACCGTTTGATCTGATAGAGCAGGCACGGCCGCGTCCGGCTCTCGAAAAACGAATCCGTGCAGGAGCGCACCAGAAACGCGCGCTGCAGCGCGGTGATGGTGCGGCCGACCGCGCCGGCCGAGGCGAACGGCCCGAAATAGCGGCCCGGCCGCGACTGCGCGCCGCGATGCTTGAGAATTTGCGGCGCCCAGTGGTCGCCGGTCATCAGAATATAGGGAAACGACTTGTCGTCGCGCAGTTGCACGTTGAACCGCGGACGCAACTGCTTGATCAGGTTCGCTTCGAGCAGCAGCGCCTCGGTCTCGGTGCCGGTCGAGATGATCTCGACGCTCGAAGTCGCCGCGATCATGCGCGCGATGCGCAGCACCTGCCCGGTCGGCCGCGCATAGGATGACAGGCGCTTGCGCACATTCTTGGCCTTGCCGACGTACAGCACGTCGTGCGCGGCATTGAGCATGCGGTAGACGCCGGGCGATGTCGGAGCCAGCCGCACCGCGCGCTCGATGGCGGCACGACCGACCGCAAGCGTCCCCTCCGCCACGGCCACGGCCGGCTCGTCCGGCAGCTCGGGCAGACGGGCCTCGTCGTCCTCATCCATCTCGATGGTCGCCGGATCGACGTCCTGTCCCGCACCGGCCCGCGCGGCCTCACGCGGCGGCGCATCCGTTCCGGAACCGGAGACCTCTCCAGAGCTGGCCGGCTTTGCAGGATCGGAAGAATCGCTGGTCATGTGTCCCAGTTAAGCGATGAAACCGGCCGATGCCAGCGACCGGGGGCGGGCTGCTGCCAGCAACCGGTTCCCGGCACCGCCGCGCCGGTAACACTTTTTTAAGAACGACAGCCGGCAGACACCGCGTCTTAAGACCCGTTTAACTTAAAACTCTCGATAAATCCTACGCATAAGATTTCGGAATTCGTAACCGTTCGGATCGGCCCGCGATGGCAGCGGCAACCGCGGCGGGGCGACAGTAAAGCGTGGTGGAGAGTCGAGATGAGCAGGACAACAATCGCAGCAGCAGCAGCAGCAGCCTTGGCATCGGCTTTGGCCTCGACGGCGCTGGCGAGTGCCGCGCATGCGGCCGATCTTCCGTATCGTCAGCCCTACACCGTCAATCAGCCGCTCAACGCCTATAGCTGGGCCGGTCCCTATCTCGGCGCCAACCTCGGCTATGCCTGGGGCAGCGTGGACAACGCACCCAACAAGCCGGGCGGCGTGTTCGGCGGCGTGCAGGGCGGCTACAACTGGCAGAACGGGCCGCTGGTGTTCGGCCTCGAGGGCGACATCCAGGCGAGCGCCGCCGACGACACCTTCGCGGCGTGGAAATTCTCCAACCCGTGGTTCGGCACGGTGCGCGGCCGCGTCGGCTACGCCTTCAACAACGTCCTGATCTATGGCACCGGCGGTCTTGCCTTCGGCGAACTCAGCCTCGACACATTCGGCCGCTCGGAGTCTCACACCAACGCGGGCTGGACCCTCGGCGCCGGCGCCGAATTCGGCATCTATCAGAACTGGACCGCGAAGGTCGAATATCTCTATGTCGATCTGGCGAGCAGCAACTTCAGCATCAGCGGCGCTCCCAACAGCTACCACTTCGGGCTGGTGCGCGCCGGCGTGAACTATCACTTCTAGTGTCCCGATTCCGAAGTTCGCATGTCCTTGCGGCGACCTTTGATGCGAACTTCGGAATTAAAGGGACACTAGCAAGTTTATGATTCTCGTGTGGTTCAGGTTCAGAAGTCCGCTTC
>Ga0153956_1002261_pt1 | contig 14673 bp, 9 predicted proteins | sample TSFL040MetaG_FD_104704 | JGI IMG/M metagenome (GOLD analysis project Ga0153956, IMG submission 104704) | Attine ant fungus gardens microbial communities from Florida, USA - TSFL040 MetaG | ecosystem: Host-associated > Fungi > Mycelium > Unclassified | place: USA: Florida, Wekiwa Springs... | reverse complement strand
CGCGCGGCACCGCGCGGCACCTTGGGGCGCATGCGGCCACTGAGATCGGCGCCTCGCGCGGCGAGTCCGCTTATGTCGTGGACGCCGGCGGGCTGCTGATCGCCTCCATCGTCGAGTGCCTGGGCACCAAGGCGCTGGTGGCGGATGCCATGCGGGCCATTTCCGGGCGGACGCACTACGACACCATTGCGCAGGACACCGTCGCCATGGCGGTGAACGACCTGGTGACGGTGGGCGCGGCACCGGTGTCGGTGCATGCCTACTGGGCGGCCGGTTCCAGCGACTGGTTCAACGATGTCGAGCGCATGGAGGATTTGGTGCGCGGCTGGCAGGCGGCCTGCGATGTGTGCGAGGTGTCCTGGGGTGGTGGTGAGACGCCGGCGCTGGCGGGTGTGGTCGCGCCTGCGAGCATCGACCTGGCCTGCTCGAGCGTCGGGATCATCAATCCGCGCGAGCGCCTGACGCTGGGCGACAACCTGGTGGCCGGCGATGCCATCGTGCTGCTGGCGGCGAGCGGTATCCACGCCAATGGCGTGAGCCTCGGCCGCAAACTCGCCGAGCGCCTGCCACAGGGTTATGCGACGCGCATCAGTGACGGCCGCGCCTTCGGCGAAGCGCTGCTCGATCCCACGGTGCTGTATCCGCCGGTGCTCAAGGCGCTGTGGGCTGCGGGCGTGATCCCGCATTACACGGTCAACGTCACCGGCCATGGCTGGCGCAAGCTGATGCGTCATCCCGGTGATTTCACCTACCGCATGCACACCCTGCCGCCCGTGCCGCAGGTTTTGCAGTTCATGCAGCAGCAGGGGCAGCTGTCCGCACGTGAAGCCTATGGCAGCCTGAACATGGGCGCCGGCTTTGCGCTGTTCCTGCCCCGGGACCAGGTCGCCGCCGCGATCGCCGCCGCGCGCTCGGTCGGCATCGACGCCTGGGATGCGGGCGTGGTGGAGAGCGGCGCGAAGCAGGTGGTGATCGAGCCGCTTGGCCTCGAGTTTGCCGCCGACGAGCTGCAACTGCGGGCCTGATGACGGCTGGCGGAGGACGATGCGCATGTACGCTCTCGCGCGCCCCCTGCTGTTCAGGATGGAGGCCGAACGCGCGCATCGCCTGACGTTGTCAGGCCTGAACGCAGCGCACCGGCTGGGCCTGCTGTCGCTGCTGCCGGCGGTACCGGCGCAGCCGCCGGTGCAGCTGATGGGCCTGACCTTCCCCAACCGGATCGGGCTGGCCGCGGGCCTGGACAAGAACGCGGTCTGCGTCGATGCCATGGGCGCGCTGGGATTCGGCTTCGTGGAGGTGGGCACGCTCACTCCGAAGCCCCAGCCCGGCAATCCGCCGCCGCGCGTATTCCGTCTGCCGCGGGCGGGCGCCATCATCAACCGCATGGGTTTCCCCAATGACGGTGTCGAACCCGCCGTCGTGCGCCTGGCGGCCCGGCGCTTTGCCGGCGTGTGCGGTGTGAACATCGGCAAGAACGCCGCCACGCCGCTGGAACGCGCCATGGAGGATTACGTCGCGGCGCTGCATGTGGTGTATGGCGTGGCCGACTACGTCACCATCAACATCTCCTCGCCCAACACCCAGGGCCTGCGCAGCCTGCAAGGGAGCGAGCAGCTGCGGCCGCTGCTCAGCGGGCTGCTCCAGGCGCGCTCACAGCTGGTCGCCGCGACCGGCCGCCGCGTGCCGCTGGTGGTGAAGCTGTCGCCCGACCTGTCCGAGGAGGAACTTGCCGTCACGGCGCAGGTGATCACCGAGCTGGCCATCGATGGCGTGATTGCGACCAACACCACGCTGGACCGCGGGGGCGTGCAGGGTCTCGCGTATGCCGACCGGCCGGGTGGACTGTCCGGCGAGCCGCTGCGCGAGCGCTCTGTGGGCGTGGTCGGGCGCCTGCGAAAGCTGCTCGGACCTTCCATGCCCCTGATCGGCGTCGGTGGCATCAGCAGTGCGGCGCATGCGGCTGCAATGCTCGACGCGGGCGCGGACCTGGTGCAGGTCTATACCGGCCTGGTCTATCGCGGGCCTGCGCTGGTGCGCGAACTGCTGCGCGTTTGATGCCGCATGCCACGGCTCCCGCCGTGCCCGCCAGGCCTGTGCCGTCGCTGAAATGCGACGTCACAAAGCTTAACTTTTTGTAAATCACGTCGGCGTTCTTGAGGCACAGAGCGTTGTGGGGGACATTGCCGCTAACGGCGGATGCCCGCAACAAGGAACGCACGCATGATCAGGAATCTCAAAAAGCTTTCAATCGCGACGGCTGCCGTCGCCGGCCTGTCAGCGTCGCTGTTCATCGGCAACGCCGCGCAGGCGCAGGTGGTGTTCGGTGTCGCCGCACCCGCTGTGTCCGTGCAGATCCGCGTGGCGCCGCCGCCGCTGCCGGTATACGTGCAGCCGCCGTGCCCGGTGCCGGGATACATGTGGACGCCGGGTTACTGGGCGTATGGCGTCGATGGGTATTACTGGGTGCCGGGCACCTGGGTCGCGCCGCCGGCGGTCGGCCTGTTGTGGACGCCCGGCTACTGGGGTTTCGTGGGTGGCATATATGGCTGGCACGCCGGCTACTGGGGTCCTCGCGTGGGCTTCTACGGTGGCGTCAACTACGGCTTCGGTTATGGCGGCGAGGGCTTTGGCGGCGGTCGCTGGGTGGGCAACTCGTTTGCCTATAACGCAGCCGTGACGAATGTGAACGTCAACGTCATCCACAACACCTACCGCGAGACCGTGGTCAACAATGTCACGGTGAACCGCGTGAGCTTCAACGGCGGCCCTGGCGGTACCCGGGCGATGCCTTCGCAGCAGGACCGGATCGCAGCGCGCGATCGTCACTTCGAGCCCACCGGGCTGCAACGGCAGCATGTGCAGCAGGCCGAGCGCAACCCGCAGCTGCAGGCCCGCGCCAACGGCGGTCGCCCGGGCATCGCGGCCACCGTGCGCCCGGCGGTGTTCAACGGCCCGGGCGTGGAACGGGCGCGTGGCGCGTCCCCGGGACGGGGCCCCGCGGCGATGCAACGCCAGCAGGGCGGGGGCCAGCAGATGCAGCGCCAGCAGTCTGAACAGCGCCAGCAGTTTGATCGTCAGCAGGCGCAGCAGCGTGAGCAGGCGCAGCAGCGCCAGCAGATGCAGCGCCAGCAGTCTGAACAGCGCCAGCAGTTTGATCGTCAGCAGGTGCAGCAGCGTGAGCAGGCGCAGCAGCGCCAGCAGATGCAGCGTCAGCAGTCTGAGCAGCGCCAGCAGTTTGATCGTCAGCAGGCGCAGCAGCGTGAACAGGCGCAGCAGCGCCAGCAGATGCAGCGCCAGCAGGCGCCGCAGAATCGTCCGCAGCAGGAACGCCGGGAGGCTCAGGGTCCGCGTGAACGCGACGACCGGCACTGATCCCAGGCCGGGTTGAAACGAATGCGCCCGGGAGTCCGTCAGGATTCCCGGGCGCTTTTCTTTCTGCGCAATGCAGCAGACGAAGTCCGCAGTGGCCGTAAGGCGGGTGTGCGGCCCCGGGCCCGGGGCCGCATGTGCGAGCCCGAGGAGGGTGAATCACCCGCCGTCGGCAACGAGGCGTGCTACGCACGCGATCCCGTGGTCTCGATGGTCACGAAAGGAGGGACTTGCGCGATCCGTCTGCGTCAACCGTCCTTGAGGATGTTCCGCAGTGTCGAGAACAGCTGGTCGATGTGCTTGCTCTCGGCGATCAGCGGCGGCGACAGGGCGATGATGTCGCCGGTCTGGCGGACCAGGCAGCCCTGTTCGAAGGCCTTGGTGAAGACCTCGAAGGCGCGCTTGCCCGGGCTGCCCGCGATGGGCGCCAGTTCCAGGCCCAGGATCAGGCCGTAGTTGCGGATGTCGATCACGTGCGGCAGTCCCTTGAGTGAATGGGCCGCTTCCTCCCACTCCTTGTGCAACTGCCTGGCGCGCGTCAGCAGGCCGTCGCGCTCGTAGATGTCCAGAGTGGCAAGACCCGCTGCCGCGGCCACCGGGTGGCCCGAGTAAGTGTAGCCGTGGAACAGCTCGATGCCATCCGGGCCGCTCATGTAGGCGTCGTAGATGGCCTTGCTCAGGATCACCGCACCCATCGGGATCACGCCGTTGGTGAGGCCCTTGGCGCAGGTGATGAGGTCGGGCGTGACGCCGAACTCGGTGGCGGCGAAGGCCGAGCCGGTGCGGCCGAAGGCGGTGATGACCTCGTCGAAGATCAGCAGGATGCCGTACCGGGTGCAGATGTCGCGCAGGCGCTTGAGGTAGCCCACGGGCGGCAGCAGCACGCCGGTGGAACCGGCGATGGGCTCGACGATCACGGCGGCGATGGTGGAGGGGTCATACAGCGCGACCATGCGCTCCAGGTCGTCCGCCAGTTCCGCGCCGTGCTGCGGCAGGCCGCGCGAAAAGGCGTTGCGCGCAAGGTCGTGGGTATGGGGCAGGTGTTCGGTGCCCGGGATCAGCGCGTTGTTCCACATCTTGCGGTTGGGGGTGATGCCGCCCACCGAGATGCCGCCGAAACCCACGCCATGGTAGCCGCGGGCGCGGCCGATCAGGCGGGTGCGGCGCGGGTCGCCCTTCACGGCGTGATAGCCCAGGGCCATCTTGAGCGCGGTGTCCACCGACTCGGAGCCGGAGCCCGCAAAGAACACATGGTCCAGGCCTTGCGGGGCGAGCTTCGCCAAACGGTTGGCGAGCTCGAACATCACCGGATGACCCATCTGGAACGCGGGCGCATAGTCGAGGGTCGCGAGCTGCTTCGAGACCGCATCGGTGATTTCCTGGCGGCCGTGACCGGCGTTCACGCACCACAGGCCCGCGGTACCATCCAGCACCTGCCGTCCATCCGGTGTCCAGTAGTACATGCCGGCGGCCTTGGACAGCATGCGCGGCCTGGCCTTGAACTGCCGGTTGGCGGTGAAAGGCATGAACAGGCTTTCGAGCGGGGGCTGAGACATCATGTGCTCCGCGGGACGCCATGGGGCGTCATCCGTCATATGTGTTGTTGGATATGGGCAAAGGCCCTTGGGCATCAAAGTTCTGAATGGTAAATAAAGTTGACAATCCGGGCTACGAGCAACCGAATATATCCCTCTCCGTTCAAGATCATGAACACGGGCTCTTGACATAATGACGACTGATGTGGGCGCGAAGTTGCGCAGCGTGCGGTTGGCTTTCGGTCTGTCGCAGCGCGCCCTGGCGCGGCGTGCCGGAGTGACCAATGGCCTGATTTCCCTCATCGAGCAGAACCGGGTGAGTCCCTCGGTCAGTTCGTTGAAAAAGGTGCTGGATGGTGTGCCCATGACGCTTGCCGAGTTCTTTGCCCTGGATGAGGACAACCAGCAGCCACAGGTGTTCTTCGAGGCCGCGGAGCTGGCTGAAACCGGCGATGCCTCGGTGTCGCGCCGGCTGGTGGCCGCGCCGCGCGCCGGTCGGCAGCTGTCGTTGCTGCATGAACGGTTTGCGCCGGGCGCCGCCACGGCCGAGGAAACCCTCGAACACCGCGGTGAACAGGGGGGAGTGGTGGTGCGCGGGCGTATCGAGCTGACGGTAGGCGGTTCGACCCGCGTGCTGGGCCCCGGCGATGCCTATTACTTCGCCAGCCAGCTGCCGCACCGCTTCCGCAATCCCGGGCGCGAGGCGTGCGAGATCGTGAGCGCAGTGACACCCCCCAGGCCCCTGCCGGCCGGCCTTGCGCCACACCGGGCGGGCGCGGAACCAGCATGACGTCGGTATCCTCTGCTGCGCCGCTGAATTTCATCGCCAGCTGTCCCCGCGGGCTCGCCGACCTGCTGCTCCAGGAACTGAAGTCGCTGGGCGTCGAGGATGCGCGCGAGCGCGGCACCGGCGTGGCGTTCACCGCCACACTGGCGCAGGCGTACGGCGCCTGCCTGTGGTCACGCACCGCCAACCGGGTGTTCCTGGTGCTCGCGCAATACGAGGCACCGGACACCGAGGCCTTCTATGCCGGCGCGCGGCGCGTGGACTGGAAGGCGCACATCGGCCCCGGCGCCACGCTGGCCTGTGATTTCAGCGGCCAGCATCCGGCCATCACCCATACCCAGTTCGGCGCGCAGAAGCTCAAGGACGCGATCGTGGACAGCCTGCGCGAGTGGGCCGGCTATCGTCCCGACGTGCAGCGTGACCGTCCCGACGTGCGCGTGCACGCTCATGCCCATGGGGCGCAGGTCACTGTGTCGCTGGACTTGTCGGGCGAAAGCCTGCACCGGCGCGGCTATCGCGCCCAGCAGGGTGAGGCGCCGCTGAAGGAAAACGTGGCGGCCGGAATGCTGCTGCGGGCTGGCTGGCCGGCGCTGGCGGCGCAGGGTGCGCCGCTGCTCGACCCCATGTGCGGCTCCGGCACGCTGGTCATCGAGGCGGCACTGATCGCCGCCGACATCGCTCCCGGCCTGGGGCGTGATTACTTTGGCTTCTCCGGCTGGAAGGGCCACGATGCCGCGCTGTGGCAGCGCCTGCTGGATGAGGCCGGACAGCGCCGGGGGCAGGTGCCGCTGGCGGGCGTGCCGCTGCGCGGCATCGATCGTGATGCCGCCGCGATCCATGCCGCCGTCACCAACGCCCGCCGCGCGGGTGTGGCAGAGCGCGTGCAGTTCAGCATGGGGGTGCTCGCGGAGGCTGCGCCGCTGCCGGGTGAACGCGCCGGCCTGGTCGTGACCAACCCGCCCTACGGCGTGCGCCTGGAAGACGAGGCCAGCGCGCGCGCCACCCACCGTGAACTGGGCGCCATCCTGCGCGAGCGCTTTGACGGCTGGCAGGCGGCGGTGATCACCGGTTCGCCCGAGATGGGCCTGGAGCTGGGCATCCGGGCCCGGCGCACGCATGTGCTGTGGAATGGCGCCATCGAGTGCCGGTTGCTGCGCCTCGATGTGCAGCCGGACAGTTTCCGTGAGCTCGGCCAGCGGCGTCCCGGCCTGGTGGCTGATGCCGCGCTCGCGCAGACAGCCGGGGCGCGCATGTTTGCCAACCGGCTGGCGAAGAACTGCAAGCGCCTGGACGCGTGGGCCGGCTCCGGGCAGGTGTTCGCCTACCGGCTGTACGACGCGGACATGCCCGAGTACGCCCTCGCCATCGACCGCTACCGCATCCTGGTGGAAGGGGGCGTCGAGGACTGGTTGTACGTGCAGGAATACGAGGCCCCGTCCAGCATCGATCCGGAAGCCGTGCGGCGCCGGCGCAGCGAGGCGTTGTCCGTGCTGAGCGAGGTCACGGGGGTGCCGGGGGAGCGCATCCGCCTGCGGGTGCGGCGCAAGCAGTCCGGCGGCGGCCAGTACCGCAAGCTCGATGAACAGGCGGTGTTCCATGTCACGCAGGAGTCGGGGCTCAAGTTCCAGGTCAACTTCGATGACTACCTGGACACCGGACTGTTCCTGGACCACCGCCTGACCCGTGAACGGGTGGGCAAGCTCGCTGCCGGCAGGAGGTTCCTGAACCTGTTCTGCTATACGGCGACTGCCACGGTGCATGCGGTTGCCGGGGGCGCGCGGGCCAGCACCTCCGTGGACATGTCGCGCACCTATCTGCAATGGGGCCGCCGCAACCTGGAGTTGAACGGCATGCCGCGCGAACCGCACGAACTCATCCAGGAGGACTGCCGGGTATGGCTGACGGATGCGGTGCGCCGCCGCGAGCGCTATGGACTGATCTTCCTGGACCCGCCGACGTTCTCGAACTCCAAGCGCATGCAGGGCGTGCTGGACATCGGCCGCGACCATGGGGAGCTCATCGAGCTCGCCGCGCAATTGCTCACGCCGGACGGGGTGCTGGTGTTCTCCACCAATGCCCAGCGGTTCCGCCTGGATGATGCTTTGACGCAACGCTACGCGGTGAGCGACATCTCCCGCGCCACCATCCCCGTGGACTTCGAACGCAATCCGCGCATCCACCGCTGCTTCGAGATCCGCGCCGCCGGATAGCCTGTTTTGCAGTGCGCAAGCCCGGGGTTGACACGGCAACGTGACGGCCCCGGGGGATCGCGGGTTATACTCCCGCCCATGTTGCAGAAGTTCTCCACCAATGATGTGCCGCCCAGGCAACGCCTGGAATACTGGAACGAGGTGGCCTGCCGGACCTTCACGCAGATGAGCGTTGATCCGGTGGGTTCGCAGATCGATGCCCAGATGCAGCGCGCCACCGTGGGCGACATGCGCATGGCGCTCGCGACTTCAACGGGGTCGAAGGTCGGCCGCTCCAGCGGCCAGGTGGCACTGTCGCGTGACGCCTTTTTCATGCTGCACGTGCATCTCGCCGGCACCAGCCGCAACCGCCAGGATGGACGTGAGATCGTGCTGGGAGTGGGGGATTTCGCGCTGTTCGACAGCACGCGGCCCTACCAGATCAACTTCGAGCACAGCACCTCCATCCTGGTGCTGCGCATTCCCCAGGCGGTGCTGCGGCGTGTGATCGCCTGCCCCGAATCGGTGACCATGCTGCCGATGCCGTGCCGGGACGGGGCCAACCGCCTGGCGTCACGCTTCATCCGCGATGTGTGGGACTCCCTGTCCGCGGACGCGCCGGTGGAGGAATCCGCGCGGCTGTGCCGGCCGATGCTGGACGTGCTCGCCAATGCCTATGCCGCGGTGCCCGCGGCCCGCAGCGACAGCTCCTCCATGGCCGAGGCGCTGCGGGTGCAGATCCGCAGTTTCATCGAGGAGTACCTGGGCGATCCGAACCTCGGCGTGCCCACCATCGCCACCGCCTTCGGGATTTCCGCGCGCTACGTGCATATGCTGTTCAAGGGGGACGGTGGCACGGTGAGCGACTACATCCAGGGCCGGCGCATGGAGGAGGCCGCGCAGGCTCTGGCGGACCCGCTGCATGCCCGCGTCGGCATCGGCGACATCGCGGTTGCGCATGGCTTCAAGAGCCAGGCGCACTTCTGCCGGCTGTTCCGGCAACGCTACGGCACCACGCCGCGGGATTACCGGCGTTGACCCGTCAAACGGGCGCCGGCCCGTTTTGAGCCCCAAGGACCGCGGGTTGATTCGCCCCCGGTCAAAACCCACTTCGCTCCCGTATAAAGCCGTCGCAGTGGCTGTGGCTACTCTTGCCTCCTGCAGAACGAACCATCATCAGGGGGCTCGCTTGAACTCGAACAAGATCGCGCGCTGCGCGGGTTGGATGCTGCTGTCCGGATTGCCACTGACGCTCCACGCGCAAACCGCGGCGCAGTCACCCCAACCGGCAACCCAGCCGGTTGCCAAGGCCGACGACGAGCAGTTGCAGGAGGTGACCATCACCTCGCAGCGCCGTTCGGAAAAGCTCCAGGACGTGCCCATCGCCGCCACGGCGATCTCGGGGGACCAGTTGCAGGAGAAGGCGGTGGCGCAACTGTCGGACCTGCAGTTCGCAAGCCCGGGCCTCACCATCACCAACGCGGGGCTCACGCAGTCAGTGAACATCCGCGGCATCGGTCTTGCCAGCGGCTCGCCCGCCGTGGCCAACGGCGTCGCGACCTACGTGGACGGCCTGTTCCAGCCGCCCATTGTGTCCACCAATGAGTTCTATGACATTGCCAGTGTCGAGGTGCTGCGTGGTCCGCAGGGCACCCTGGTGGGTTCCAACTCCACCGGCGGCGCCATTTTCATCACCACCCGCAATCCCGTGCTGGGGCAGTTCAGCGGCAACGGCGAGGTGACGGCAGGCAACTACAGCCTGGCCACGGTGCAGGGTGCCCTCAACCTGCCGCTGGGCGACACCCTGGCGCTGCGGGTCGCAGGCTACGATTCCACGCGCGCCAGTTTCTACGACAGCATCGGTCCGCAGTCGACGTCCGCCGGGCGGCTGGGTGAACGTTCGGGCCGGCTCGGCCTGCTGTGGAAGCCGGGTGCCTTCCAGGCGCTGGCCAAGATCGAGTACACCGACCGCAGCACCGGCGGCTATGCCTATCGCCCCATTCCAGGAACACAGTACGCGGCATTTGCTCCGCCCGGGGACTTCCAGCTCGACTACGATTCACCGACCAAGAACCATGAGCGCGGCCTGATCTCCTCACTGGAGCTGCGCTACCAGTTCGCCAACGACCTCACCATCCGGTCGCTCAGCGGTTACCAGGACAAGAACATCTACAACCTGTACGACTCGGACGGCACCGCGGAGAGCTCGCTCGAGAACCCGCAGCAGACCGAAAACCAGCACGTGCGCGAGCGCGAGTGGACGGAAGAGATCAACATCATCTCCCCCACCGACGGCCGCTACAACTGGATCCTCGGCGCCTATGTCCAGCGCAACAAGATCGACGTGGACATCACCGATCTGAGCAATGGCTTCCCGACCGTCATCCACCAGCCCGAGAACAAGACCACCACGGGCTGGTTCGGGCAGATCAACTACAAGCTGACTGACAAGCTGGAACTGCAGACAGGCCTGCGTTATTCGACCTACAAGGTCAATGCCGTGGGCTGGGTGAACATCGGCGATGGCATCCCCGGATTCCCGCCGGGCGGGCTGCAGGTCGCCGACCTTTCGGGCCGGCACCAGGATGACCGTCCCACCGGCAAGGTGGACCTCAACTACAAGCTGGATGAAAACAACCTGCTGTATGCCTTCGTGGCACGCGGCTACAAGCCCGGTGGCTTCAATTCCGCGGTGTCCGCCTTCGATCCCGAGACCGTGTGGGATTACGAGGCGGGCTGGAAGTCCACGCTGGCCGATGGCCATGTCCGCACCCAGCTGGCCGGGTTCTTCAACCGCTACAACGAGTTCCAGTTCGGGGTGCTGGACACCACCACCGGACAGAGCGGTGTGGTCAACCTGCCGAGTGCCATCATCAAGGGCTTTGAAGGCCAGGTGCAGCTGCAGTGGGCGGGCTGGGGCGCCGATGCCGGTTTCACCTTCGTCGACTCGAAGCTGGGCAGCCCGGGCCCCTTCGTCAACACCCGCCTGCTGCCGCCGAGCAACGGCAACCTGGGTCCGCAGTGTCCGGCCGGAGTACCCTCGGGTCCCACCTGCTTCGACTACACTCCGTATGAGCAGGACGCCAGCAGCGGTCCGAACCTGTTCTCGCCGCGCTGGACTTTCAATGCGGGCGTGGACTATACGTTCAACCTGGCAGACCAGTGGTCCTTGAAGCCACGCCTGAATTACTCCTATGTTGGATCGCAGTGGGCCAGCCTGGCGTACTCGCCGCAGACGGATTACCTGCCGTCGTACGGCCTGGTGTCGGCGAACCTGAGGCTCGATGCGCCCCACAACTGGTACGTCGAGGCCTACGGCACCAACCTGGCCAACAAGACCTACGTGTCGGGCCAGTTCGGCAACAACGAGTTCTTCGGTGCGCCGCGCCAGTATGGCGTGCGCCTGGGGGCGAGTTTCTGAGCGGTCAAGGCGGATGGGCGGATCAATGAAGCAGGCAGGTTCCGGGTGCGCGGCTGGCGCGCTGGCGACGGGATGGCTGGTGTGCGCCGGAGTCGGCGCCCTGGCTGGCGCGGCACAGGCACAGGCACCGGTCGCACCTGCGGCCACGGCTGTCGCGGCGCAATGCACGGCGCTGCCGGCAGCCATGGTCGGGCACTTTCCGGACGCCACGACGCGGCTGACGTCCGCGAAGGTGGTGCCGGCAGGTACGGTGACTCCACCCGCTGGCGGTGGACCACCCGGGCCGGCCATCGCGGTGCCGGCCCATTGCGAGGTCACCGGTATCCTGCAGGAGCGCGCGGGAGCGCAGGGCCAGCAGTACGCCATCCGCTTTCATCTGCGGATGCCGCTCGACTGGAACGGACGGTTTTTCTTCCAGGGCGGCGGGGGCAGCAACGGCAACCTCGGCGATGCCGTGGGGCACTACTCGCAGGCCGCGCCCGCGGCGCTGACCCAGGGTTTTGCCGTGGTCAGCCAGGACAGCGGCCACGATAACACGCTCAACAATGATCCGACCCGCAGTGGCCAGCTGGTGTTCGGCTTCGACGCCCGGGCCCGCGCCAACTATGGCCATGCCTCGCTGCCGCTGGTATCGGAGGCGGCCAAGGCGGTGGTCAAACAGCTCTACGGTGCGTCGCCGCGCTACTCGTACTTCGTCGGCTGCTCCAAGGGCGGCGAGGAAGGCATGGTGCTGGCGCAGCGTTATCCGGCGGAATTCGACGGGATTGTCGCGGGCGCCCCGGGCATGTCGCTGCCGCGCGCCGCGGTTGCGGAGGCCTGGGACACCCAGGCACTGGCGAGCGTCGCGACGGAGTCTGCCGGCAAGCTCTCCGTCGCCGATCTGGCGGCAGGCTTCAGCGATGGGGACCTGGCGCTGGCGCGCGCTGCGGTGCTGGCCGCCTGCGACGCGGATGATGGCGTCAAGGACGGCATCGTCGGTGATTTCGGCAAGTGCACGACCGCGCGGGTGCTGCCGCAGCTCAGGCAGCGTCAGTGCACCGCCGGCAAGACGGCGCAGTGTCTGACGGACCGCCAGGTCGCAGCGCTCACACGCCTGATGTCAGGGGCGCATGACAGCGCCGGGCACAGCCTGTATGCGCCCTGGCAGTGGGATGCGGGGATTTCTGAAAGTGGCTGGCGCGCCTGGAAACTGGGCGGCGGTCCCATGCCCGCACTCAACGTGATCCTGGGCGGGCCCTCGCTGGCATCCGTGTTCACCACGCCACCCACGGCGCTGGGGACGGATCCCCAGCAGGCGCTGGAGTTCCTGCTGAAGTTCAATTTCGACCGCGACGCGCCGAAGATCTACGCCACCGATGCCGGCTTCAAACACTCCGCCTGGGAGGAGGTCTCGGCGCGTTCGCCGGATCTCGATGGTTTCCAGGCCCGGCGGGGCAAGCTGCTGGTATATCACGGGGTCTCGGATCCGGTGTTTTCCATCAACGACACCCTGGCCTGGTGGCGCGAGGTGAACCACAGGACCGGCGGCAAGGCGGATGCATTCGTGCGGGTGTTCCCGGTGCCGGGCATGAACCACTGCGGCGGCGGCATGGCGACGGATGAATTCGATGTGCTGCCGGCGCTGATGCGCTGGGTCGAGCACGGTGAGGCGCCACGGCAGATTTCCGCCAGCGCTGGTGCGCACAGTGCCTGGCCCGGACGTACCCGGCCGTTGTGCCCGTATCCTGCCGTGGCGCGATACACTGGGCATGGAGACGTGAACAAGGCAGAAAGCTTCGCATGCCGCAATTGATTGGGGGAGTCGCCCCCGTGCAACTCGACCCGGTGGCGTACTACGCCCGCTGCCGTCCGTCCGCACCCGCCTGTGTCGACCTGGAATCCGGTCGGCGCTGGAGCTACGCTGAACTCGACCGCGACGTCGCGCGCACCGCGTCGTGGCTGGCCGGGCTGTTCGGTCCGGCCAGTGGCGTGCGGGTGGCAACCCTCGGCCGCAATTCGGTGGCGCAACTGATCCTGCACCTGGCGACGGTGCGTGCGGGCGCCATCTACGTGCCGTTCAACTGGCGGCTGGCGGGGCCGGAGCTCGCGGTGCTGGTGGCGGACTCACAGCCGCGGCTCTTGATGCACGATGCCGGCTTCGACATCCAGGCCTTTGGCGGCCGACGGGTGCTGACGTCGGAACTCGAGGCGCTGACCGCGACCGCGAGCGCCGTGCGGCCGCAGCGCCGTGCGGCCGATGAGCCGGCCACGCTACTGTACACCTCTGGCACCAGCGGCCTCCCCAAGGGCGTGATCGTGACGGAGCACAACGTGTTCTGGGGCTGCACCAATTTCAACCTTGGGAATGGGGTCACGCCGCACAGCGCCGTGCTGTGCGACATGCCCATGTTTCACACCGCCGGCCTGTTCGCCGCGGTGCGCGCGGTGCTGCTGGCCGGTGGCACGTCGCTGATCTCCCGGGGCTTCGATCCGCAGCTGACGCTGGCGCGGATCGCGGATCCGGCGCTTGGCGTGACGCATTATTTCTCGGTGCCGCAGATGGCGCAGATGCTGTGGCAGCAGCCTGGGTTCGAGCCGCGGATGCTGCAGGGACTTGCGGTCTATGCCACCGGCGGCGCGCCCAATCCGCGGGCGCAGATCGAGCGCTTCGTCGATGCCGGTATCCCGATGTCGGACGGCTTCGGGATGTCGGAGACCGGCTCCTCGTTCGGCATGCCGGTGCACGATCGCCGGCTGCTGCGGGACAAGGCGGGTTCCTGCGGCCTGCCCTACATCTCCCTGCAGGCGCGGATCGTCGATGAGGACGGCAACGACGTCGCGCGCGGTGCCGTGGGTGAGCTGTGGCTGCGGGGCCCGAGTGTCACGCCCGGTTACTGGAACCAGCCCGAGCTTACGGCCAGGAGCTTCGTGGATGGCTGGTTCAGGACGGGCGATGCCGCGATGTGTGATGCCGACGGTTACCATTACATCGTCGATCGCCGCAAGGACATGTATATCTCCGGCGGTGAGAACGTCTACCCGGCGGAGGTCGAGGCGGCGCTGTACGAGCTGGAAGCGGTGGCCGAGGCGGCGGTGATCGGCGTGCCCGACAACAAGTGGGGCGAGATCGGACGGGCCTATATCGTGCTGCGGCCCGGGCACTCGCTCGAAGCCGCGGCGGTGCTGGCGCACTGCATCGGCCGCCTGGCCAAGTACAAGGTACCCGCTTCCGTGGTGTTCACCGCGGACATTCCCCGCACGGCCTCAGGCAAGGTGAAGAAGACGCAGTTGCGCGAGCAGATGTCCGCGGCCCCGGGACTGTGAGGCTGCGGGCGGGTTAACCGCCCTTGGTCCTGCCGCGCGGGCGAGAGGGGTCGTCTTCGGCTTGCGTGG
>Ga0153956_1002260_pt1 | contig 14674 bp, 12 predicted proteins | sample TSFL040MetaG_FD_104704 | JGI IMG/M metagenome (GOLD analysis project Ga0153956, IMG submission 104704) | Attine ant fungus gardens microbial communities from Florida, USA - TSFL040 MetaG | ecosystem: Host-associated > Fungi > Mycelium > Unclassified | place: USA: Florida, Wekiwa Springs... | reverse complement strand
AGCCACATCAGGCCGACATGGCGCAGGAAGCCCATCGGTCCCGGCATCGCCGAGAATATGCCAAACAGGGTGGGGCTGACGAGCAGGAGCAGGGGCGACAGCGCCCACATCGTCATGAAGACGACCTTACGGGCGAGATTGTAGCCGACCTTGATCTCTTCCTTATAGTCGTGGGTCGCCTGATTGATCTCGTCATAGCCCTTTGGCTCGAAGAAGAAATGGCCCGCCTGGCGGCTGGTCATCGCCACGCCCCAGCCGAGCAGGCTAGCCAGCGCCGGGTCGTGGAACAGCAGCATATAAGCGGCGATGAAGGTGCTCGCGCTCAGGAAATGCAGGCTCTGGTTGATCAGGCTGTGGTGATAATAGCGATGATCATCCCAGCGTTGCTCGTCGAGCTGCGACCGGAATGCGGCGATGGCCGCCTTGGGGTTCGGCTTCTTGGGCATATCGTCCCTCAATTCTTGCGGAAGCGAAGCAACTCGAAATGGACGAGCGGCGGAAGCGGGCTGCGCTCGACGAGGCGGACGCTGCCGTTCCGTTGCTGCCAGTCGGCGTAGCGCTGGAAGGGAAATTCGGTGCGGAAGCCCAACCGGCTGGTGATCGGCATCAGCGCCTTTTCGATCTTGCCACGCAAGCCTTGGCCGGCGCCGATCCGGGTGGTGATGATGATCTCGCCGCCCGAACGGACGACGCGGGCGAATTCGTCGAGCGCGCGCTCCGGATTGGGCACGGCGGTAATGACATATTGGGCGACGATGACGTCGAAGCTCGCATCCTCGAATTCGAGCGCTTCGGCATCCATCACGGCGATGCCTTCGACGTTGCCGAGCTTGAGCTCGGCTACCCGGCGGCGCGCCTTTTCGAGAATGCCGTCGGAGATGTCGATGCCGTAGAGCCGACATTGCTTGCCATATTGCGGCAGCGAGATGCCCGTGCCGACGCCGACTTCGAGCACGCGGCCGCCGATCCGGTCGGCGGCTTCGATCGCGACGCTGCGCCCGCGCCGGAAGACCGGGCCGAATACCAGATCGTAGATCGGCGCCCAGCGGTCATACGCCGCGGCCACGCCTTGCGTTTGCATCGTTATCGCCATGCATGTTTCTCCAGCATTCGGAGAAGCATGCGCGAATTAGGCTACAAATATTCGACAGTTTCTATGCAGTTCCGTGACAGTGCCATAACGCAACTGCAATAGAAGTGTCCTTAGCGTTTCATGAACAAAAGGTAGACGCGGCGCCGACGCAACGGCGCGAGGAGTTGGCTTTTGGCCTCCCTACCAGAGACGATACCGGCAGCGCTGCGGCGCGACGCTCTGCGGCAACGGCCGTTCGATATCCCTCCCTTCATGCCTGAATGGTTCGAAGAACAAGACAACGGGCCGACCAAGCGGCACCGGCTGCGCTACCGCACGGTCTGGATTTCCGACGTCCATCTCGGCACGGCTGGCTGCAATGCCGAGTTGCTGCTCGATTTTTTGAAGAGCATCGAGTGCGAGACGCTCTACCTTGTCGGTGACATCATCGACATGTGGCGCCTGCGCAAGGGCTGGTACTGGCCGCCGCGCCACAACGACATCGTCCGCCGCATCCTCAAGATGGCGAAGCTCAACACGCACGTCGTCTATGTGCCGGGCAACCACGACGAGGTGCTGCGCGACTATGCGGGCCTTGCCTTCGGCGATGTCACGATCATCGATCAACCGATCCATGTCACCGCCGACGGACGGCGCCTGCTGGTCCTCCACGGCGACCAGTTCGACGGCGTCGTGCTCTATGCGCGCTGGCTCGCCTTCCTCGGCGACAATGCCTACGAGCTGCTGCTCAAGGCGAACATCGCGCTGAACTGGGTGCGGCGTCGCTTCGGCATGCCTTACTGGTCGCTGGCCGCGCACCTCAAGAAGCGTGTCAAGAACGCGGTCCAGTTCATCTGCCGGTTCGAGGAAGTCGTCGCCCACGCCGCGTCCGAGCAGGATGTCGACGGCGTGGTGTGCGGCCACATCCACACCGCCGAGATACGGCGCATCGGCAATATCGATTATTACAACGATGGCGACTGGGTCGAAAGCTGCACGGCCCTGGTCGAGCATGCCGATGGGCGCATGGAAATCATCGACTGGGCCGAACGCAAGCAGCAGGAAGCGGCCCGTGCGTCGAACACGCCCGCCCTGCTCCATTCCGCATGAGGATCGCGATCGTCAGCGACGCCTGGGCGCCGCAGGTCAACGGTGTCGTCCGCACCCTGGCGACGACGATCGATCAACTCGCCGCGCGCGGCCATGCGGTGGAGCGGATCACGCCCGAAGGCTTCCGCACCTTCCCTTGCCCGAGCTATCCCGACATCCGCCTGGCGATCAGCTGCAAAAGCGAAGTCGCGCGTCGACTGGAGCAGGCCGCCCCGGATGCGATTCACATTGCCACCGAGGGGCCGTTGGGCTGGGCCGCCCGGCGCTGGTGCCTCGACCGGGGGCAACCGTTCACGACATCCTTTCACACCCGCTTTCCCGATTATGTGGCCATGCGCACCGGCCTGCCCCCTGCGCTGTTCTGGCCGCTCTTTCGCCGTTTCCATGCGCCGGCAGCGCGGATCATGGTGGCGACACCCAGCCTGGCCGCCGAACTCGCGGGGCAAGGGCTCGGGCAAACGCATCGTTGGTCGCGTGGCGTCGATCTTGGTCTGTTCAGTCCGGCAGCGCCCCGGCTTGCCGCGATGGCCGGGCTCAGGCGGCCGATCCAACTCTATGTCGGCCGCGTCGCGATCGAGAAGAACATCACCGCCTTCCTCGACGCATCGGTCGGCGGCACCAAGATCGTGGTTGGCGACGGTCCGGCCCGGGCGCAGCTCGAGCAGACCTATTCGGGCGCCCATTTCCTCGGCGCGCTGCACGGTGCGGAACTCGCTTCGGCCTATGCATCGGCCGACGTGTTCGTCTTCCCCAGCCGGACCGACACGTTCGGACTGGTGATGGTCGAAGCGCTCGCGTCGGGCGTGCCGGTTGCGGCTTTTCCGGTACCGGGACCGCGCGATGTGATCGGCCTTGACGGGTGCGGTCGCGGCGGCAGGCCGATTGGCGCGCTTGACGAGGACCTTGGGCTCGCGATCGAACGCGCGCTGCTGCTCCGGCGGGACGCCTGTACGACCGAAGGCCGCCTGTACACGTGGAAGGCATGCACCGACCAATTTCTGGCCGGGCTCGAGGCGCGCGCGCGGCCGATCGCGCTCGCCGCCTGAACCACGCCGGCTCGTCGCCTGACCATCGTCATGCTACATTGATCCGATGCGGACGCTGGCAGTCTACAGTTCCAAGGGCGGCGTGGGGAAGACCAGCCTCGCCGTCAATCTCGCCTGGGCGGCGGCGACCTTGTCGCGGCGCCGGACCTTGTTGTGGGATCTCGACGCGCAGGCGGGGGCAAGCTTCATCCTCGCGCCGAACGCCAAGCGACGCGAGGAGGCACGCACCGTCATCGAGCGCGAAGTCATGCCGGACAGGCTCATCGTCAAGACCGGCATAGAGGGCCTCGACCTGCTTCCGGCCGATGCGTCGCTGCGCACGCTCGATCTGTTGTTCGTCGATATCGGCGCCAACAAAAGGCTGCAGCGCATCGGCGAGAACCTCGCGAAGGATTATGACCGGATCGTGGTCGATTGCCCGCCGGGCCTGGGCGTGACGGCCGAGCAGGTGATCCGCAGCGCGGCCCTGATCCTGCTGCCGATCATTCCATCGGGCCTCGCGACGCGGGCGGCTGACGAACTGCGCGCCTATCTGGATGCGCGCAAGAAGGCCCCGCCGATAATATCCGTGTTCAACCTCGTCGATCGGCGGCGCGCATCGCATCGCGAGGCGCTTGCCCAATTCCCCGATCGTCCGGCCATTCCGATGGCGAGCGCCGTCGAGCAGATGGCCGACCGGCACGCACCCATAGGCAGCTACGCCCCGCGATCGCCGGCGGCGACGGCGGTGGTCGATCTGTGGCGCGATATCGAGGAGCGGATAAACCGCGCTGATTGAGGCCACGCAGGCGGGCGTCGACGCGTCCATCGCCCGGAAGCAGCAAGCCAGCGCCGACAAAGAAACGCCGGAACGCGAATGCGTCCCGGCGCCAAGATTGGCCTGTCCGCGATCTTTCCCGATCCTCCTTCCCCGCACGGACGGCGGAGGAGGCGGATCGGGATATCGCGATCAGAAACTCGCGCGCATACCGATCTTGAAGTAGCGCAGCATCGGATCGAACTGCAGCGGGTTGCCGATCAGGCGGAGCTGCTTCGGCTCCGTCGTATCGAACACGTTGTTGATCGCGCCGTACATTTCGATCTTGCCGGCGTTCCGCGTGTCGGCGAGCTTCACCGAGAAGCCCAGATCGAGATAGAAGCGGGCGTCGACGCGGTTGGTGCTCTGACTGTTTGGGTTGTTGATATCGTAGCCTGCATCCTCCGGCCCGATCTTGGTCGGATCGAGTAGCGCGCGCGGGATGTAGCGCGGGTGCAGCGACACCGACCAGTCCGGCCGCGAATAGCTGATCACACCGTCGATCTTGTAGCGCGGAACGCCCTGGATGTTGGTCACCGAGCCGTTGTTGCCGGTCCAGTTGTCGAGTTGTGTCAGCACGCCGGTGGCCGAGACGGTGTTGAGATGCTCGACATAGTTGGCGTTCAACTGGAAGGCGAGCGTTCCGCCGAACGCCGGCACCGAATAGTCGGCGACCAGTTCGAAGCCTTCCGCATGCAGTCGGCTCAAATTCTGGAAGGTCGACAGGATCTGGGTGACGCTGCTGGCCTTCGGCGTGCCGGCGAAGGTGATCAGGTTGCAGAGCTGGTTGCTGGTGTTGCAGGCGGTCATGATCGCCGTGCCGCTCAGCGAGTCGATCGCGCCCTTCACCTTGATGTTGTAGAAGTCGAGCGACATGTTGAAGCGAGGAATGAAGCGCGGCTTCAGCACGACGCCCGCCGTGAACGTGTCGCCCTTTTCGAGCTGCAGGCCCGCGTTGCCGCCGGTAACGACGTTGATGTTCTGCGTCGCACCGATGAAGGGGTTGGGCAGCGGCAGCAGCGTGACCGTCGCGAGCGGGTTTAGTTCGCCCGCAGAGGGTGCACGGACGTCCTTCGACTTGGTGACGCGAACCGCAATATCATCGACGGGCTTGTAGACACCGCCGACTTTCCAAGTCGTCGCATTGCCGAAGGGCTTGTAGTGCGAGTAACGAACCGCGCCATCGACGTCGAACGACCTGCCGATGGCCGAATCCTTGAGCAGCGGAATGCTGCCTTCGAAATAGCCTTCGGTCACGGTCGTTACGATCGGCCTGACCGGTACGCTCAGATCGGCGACGGTTGCACCGCTGGCAGCGTCGATGCGTGTCGCGCTGGTCAGCGGCACGGCTTGCGGGCTGATGAAGCCAGCGTTGGACGCGGCGCCTGCCAGCAAGGGCGCCTTGGTCAGCGGATCGACGTCGCCGACCGCGGAGTCGCGACGCCATTCGCCGCCGACCGCGATTTTGACGGGGCCCGCCCAGGTATCGAACAGCGAACCGCGCAGATTGAGCGCGGCCGAATCCTGCTTGAAGGTGCGGGTCTGCCATTCCGGCTTGATGTCCGCCGCCGCGGCCGCCGCGCTGACACTGTTCGGGCCGAAGAAGTTGAACGGAATACAGCCGTTGGTCGGGTTGGTCAGCGTCGTGCGACAGACGATCGTGCCGTCGGCGATACCGAACGCGGCCAGCGACGGCGTCGCCGATGCCATGACCACGCCGTTGGGCGCGATGATGGCGGCTTGGCCGGTTCGCGTCGCGTCATAGCCTTCGTTCCATAGCTTCAGCCGCGAGTTCTTGTCGTCCAGGCGCGCCTTAGTGACACCATGTGTGTAGTAAGTATCCCAATCCCAACCCTCGAACAGCTTGCCTTTCAGGCCCACCGACCCGCGATAGGTATTGATCTTGGTGGTCGAGATATTGCCCGGCCCGAGATCGATGCTGCCCGAATTGACCGAAAGCTTCGGCCGGTTGGTTGCCGTTGAAGGATTCGTCGCGGTGATGAGCGGCGACAATGCAGCGATCGCGGCGTTGCGCGCCGCCGTCGACAGATAAGGGTTGTCGAGGCCGATATTATAACCGTCGTCGATCGGCGAAGCACCCTGCACCGGACCGCCGATGACCCTCGAATAAAGGAAGTCCGCGGTGGCCGTGATGGTGTCGGTCAGCTCGTAGCTGACCTTCGCCATGCCGTTATAATGTTCGGTCGGCGTGACCAGCGGCTGCTGGCCGAGGCCGATTTCATAAGGCTGGGTCGGATCGCGTCCGACCTGGAACACGCCGCTCAGGAAAGCGCCGAACTGGTACGGCTGGAAATCACCACTGGAGGTGAACTGCTTACCCTGGAGGGCGATCGGCAGCATCGTGCCGCTGGCTGGCGTGTTGAGCACCTGCTGCAGCAACTGCGTCGAGGTGCCAGCGGCGTTCGGGATCGTCGCGCCCTTGAGAATGGTATTTTCGTTATAGACGAACATCTGGTTGTCGACGACCAGCGTCGCCGGCAGGCCGTTGGTGCTGGTGCGCGTCGTCGTATTGTAACCCGGATTGGCAATATAGTTGGTATACTTGTTGCAATAGTCGCGGGTTTCGCAGGGGCCGATGCCCTTTTCATTGTCATATTCGCCGCCGAAGACGACGTGGCCGCGGCCGCCAGCGAAATCGAAGCCGTCCGCGAGACCGGCATAGAAGGCCGCGCCGTCGCCGCGCTGGCTGAGGCCGTAGCTGACGTCGGCCTTCAGGTGATTGAGCTTGTCGTCGAGAATGAAGTTGACCACGCCCGACACGGCGTTCGCACCATAGGCGGCCGAGGCGCCACCGGTCACGACGTCGACCTGCCGCACCAGGATGTTGGGGATCGAGTTGGTGTCGACCGTCTGGTTGTCCGACGCCGCGACGAAGCGCTTGCCGTCAAGCAAGGTCAGGGTACGCGTCGGACCGAGGCCGCGAAGATCCATCGAGCGGCCGCCGATATTGCCCGACACGCGGAAGAAGTTCGAGGCCGGCGTGGTGATCGCGCGGAAGGACGGTATCTGGTTGAGCGCATCGGCGACGTTCTGGATACCGAGCTTCTGCAGGCGTTCCTGACCGACGACATTGACGGGCGTCGGCGCATCGTAGCCGGCACGGGCCAGGCGCGAACCCGTGACGACGATCTCGCCATTGGCGTTCGCGTCACCCGCCGGAGCCGTGGTCGATGCGGCGGCCCGTGCCGGCGCGGTCGAATCCGACGTGCCGAGCGTTGCCGGCGGCGTAGCCGTCTGATCGGCCGCCTGCGCCAGGGCCGGCGCGCCGTAGATCGTCGCTGCCATGGCGAGTACCGCGCTCGAGGTGCGCAAAGCGAGCTTGAGGCTATTGCTGGTCATCAGATCCCCCCCACATTTGGGCAAAACGTTATCGAATGCCTGTGTTTTTGGTTCGGCTGTTACCGATACCATTTCAACCGCCGAGCTACACTTTGTTGCCCAAGCGCAAATTGATCAGAGGGGAAATTTTTCTTGATTTGCCCCTCTTGGCCCCTCGGACGAGCGGGCAGGTGATGCGGCTCGGCCACAGGTTCCGAATGGCCTTCGGCCGATCGTTTCCGGCTCGCGGAAATCCACATGCGGATTGCCCGTCGCTACCGTTCGACGCGCCGCGATTCACGGCCCGATTCACCGGGCCGCAATGCCGGCGCCCGCTGGCGAAATGGCGAGGCCACCAACACGTCGAAGGAGCAGATCGCGCGATCACAACGCCGCCTGGTAGATGCGCAGCGCGTCCGCTTCAGTAACGACGCGTGGGTTGCGATCGAGCAGGCGCGTCACGGTCATCGCGGCGGCTGCCATGTGCGGGATCGCGTTCGAGCTGATTCCGTGACCCGACATGCCGCCGGTCACGCCGCATTCGCGCGACAGCGCCTCGATCCGGTCGACGCCGGCCAATGCATCGCGCCGGTCATCGCCGGTCCGGGCGACGCCGAGCGCTTCGGCGACGGTTGCGTAGCGATCGGCCGCGACCTCCAGATTGAAGCGCAGCACGTGCGGCAGCAGCAAAGCGTTCGCCACGCCATGTGGCACATGGAATTCGCCGCCCAGCGGATAGGCGAGGGCATGGACCGCGCCAGTATTGACCGGCCCCAGGCACAGGCCGCCATAATAGCTCGCGCGCAGCATGGCCCCGCGCGCCGCGAGATCGCCGCCGTCGGCACAGGCCCGCGCCAGGTTGGCGCCGATCAGACGGACGCCTTCGAGCGCGAAACCGTCGACGATCGGATGCGAGAAGCGGTTGACGTACGCCTCGACGCAATGGGTCAGCGCATCGAGACCGGTCGACGCGGTGACGGCGCGCGGCATCGTCACGGTCATCTCCGGATCGAGACAAGCGATATCGGGAACGAGATGGCGGCTGACCGTGCCCTTCTTGAGCGCGTCCTTCTCATCCTCGAGGATGGCGATCGGCGTCACCTCGCTACCTGTACCGGCAGTGGTCGGGATGCAGGCAAGCGGCAAGCTGCGATGGCTGACCAGGTCGACACCAACCACCTGGTCGATCGTCTGCGCCCCATCGAACAAAGCCGCGACGAGCTTGGCGACATCCATCGCCGACCCGCCGCCAAGGCCGATCACGCCGTCTGCGCCGAAGCGCCGCGCCTCGGCCAGCGCATCGGCAAATTCCGTCAGGGTCGGCTCGCCGGCCAGGCGATCCCAGACCTGCGTCGCGACGCCGAGGTCAGCGAAGCGACCGATCAGCGGATCGCATAGCCCACGGGTCGGCGGCGTGGTGACGATGAAGGCGCGCGTGCAGCCGCGGTCTGCCAGGCCGGTTGCCGCCTCACGCGCCGATCCCTGTCCGAAATGGACGCTGCCGACATTCCACATGCTGATCGGCCGGATCTCGCTCACGAGTCAGTTCCTGACATGACGCACCATGGATTCGACATGGCGGCACGGGCAGGAGCGCGCTTGTTCGATTCGGCAGGAAGGATTGCGCGCTTGGACCGCCCGGCCCCCAAGCCGGGCTGGGTCGGTCAGAAAGCGACCTGATCGCCGCCCTTCAGATCCAGCATCTCGCGCGCTTCGGCCGGAGTCGCGATCTCGCGACCGAGCGCTTCGAGGATCAGGCGGATGCGCGCAACCTGCTCCGCATTGGAGCGGGCAAGTTCACCCTTGCCGATATAGAGGCTGTCCTCGAGCCCGACGCGAACATTGCCGCCGAGAAGGGCGCTTTGCGTGCAGAATGGAATCTGGTGCCGGCCCGCGGCGAAGCAGGACAGCAGGTAGTCGTCGCCGAACAGGGTGTCGGCGATCGTCACCATGTGCGCGACGTTGCGCACATCGGCGCCGATCCCGCCGAGGATGCCGAACACGCCCTGGATAAGGAAGGGCGGCTTGACCAGTCCGCGATCGGCGAAGTGGGCCAGCGTGTAGAGGTGGCTGATATCGTAGCATTCGAATTCGAACTTCGTCCCGTTCGCTTGGCCGACCTCGACCATGATGCGTTCGATGAAGCTGTTGTCATTGTACATGATCCGGCCGTGCGAGCCTTCGACATAGTCGCGTTCCCACGGATGCTTCCATTCGGTGATCTTGCGGCCGGCCGCGCTGAAATCGAAGATCAACGGCCCCATGTTGAGCGAGGCGACTTCGGGCTTCAGCGTCTTGGCGGCGTCGATCCGCGCGTCGAGCGTCATCGTCGTGCTGCCGCCGGTGGACAGATTGATGACCGCGTCGGTCGCCTGCTTGATACGCGGCAGGAAGGCCAGGAAATCCTCGGGCTTCGAACTCGGGCTGCCATCCGCCTCATGACGCGCATGGAGGTGGATGATCGCGGCACCGGCTTCGGCGGCACCGATCGCCGCTTCGGCGATCTGATTGGCGGTGATCGGCAAGTGCGGTGACATGGTCGGCGTGTGGACCGAACCTGTCGGAGCGCAGGTGATGATGGCCTTGTTGCTCTTGCGCATGCTTTCAGAGTCCCGCTTGGCAGATATATTTGAGGTTCTGATATTCGGCGAGACCGTGGGCCGATCCCTCGCGCCCGAGACCCGACATCTTGACGCCGCCGAACGGTGCGACCGCGGTCGAGATCAGGCCGGTATTGATCCCGACCATGCCGGCTTCCAGCCCGCGCGAGACGCGCGCGATCGTCGCAGGGTCCTCCGAGCAGAGATAGGTCGCAAGCCCGAAGGGGGTCGCATTGGCAAGCTTCAGTCCTTCCTCGACCGTGGCGAAGTCGATCACCGCGGCGAGCGGCCCGAAGGTTTCCTCGCGCGTCACCAAGGCGTCGGAGGCGACGTCGGCGACCAGTGTCGGCGCGAAGATGCGCTCACCCTGGCCGCTGCCCTGGGCGACGATGCGCGCGCCGCCCTGGGTCGCCTCGTCGCGGTGCTCGGCGACCTTGGCGACGCCAGCGGCGTTGATCAGCGGGCCGATGGCGCTGTCGGGATCGAAACCGTCACCGGCCTTCATCGCCGCGACCTTTTCGGCGAAGGCGGCGACGAAGCGATCCTTGATGCCCTTCTGCACATAGATACGGTTGGCGGCGACGCAGCTTTGCCCGCCATTGCGGAACTTTGCGATCAAAGCTGCTTCGACCGCCTTGCCGAGATCGGCGTCGTCGAACACCAGCAAGGGGGCGTTGCCGCCAAGCTCGAGCCCGAGCCGCTTGATCGTCGGGGCGCAGGCCGCCGCGAGCATGGCGCCGACCTGCGTCGAGCCGGTGAAGGACAATTTGCGCACCACCATGGCGTCGCACAGGGTCTGGCCGATGGGTCTCGATTTGCCGGTGATGACGCTCACCACGCCCGCCGGCACGCCGGCTTCCTCGCCGAGCTTGGCGTAGGCCAGAGCGGTCAGCGGCGTGAGCTCGGCCGGCTTGGCGACGATCGTGCAGCCCGCAGCCAGTGCGGGGCCGACCTTGCGGGTGAGCATCGCCAGCGGGAAATTCCACGGCGTTATCGCCGCGCAGACCCCGACAGGCTCGCGCTCGACCATCAAACGGCGGCCGGGCACCGGGGCGGGAATGATCTCGCCGAGCTGGCGCGCGCCTTCCTCGGCATAAAGCTCCATGAACGACGCGCCGTAATCGACCTCGCCGCGCGCTTCACCGATCGTCTTGCCATTCTCGCGCACGATCAGGCGGGCGAGATCCTCGCGATGGCGGACGATCAGGTCGAACCAGCGGCGCAGAACCTGCCCGCGCTCGCGCGCGGTACGCGCCGCCCAGGCGGGGAGCGCATCCGCTGCCGCCTCGATCGCCCTGGCCGTCTCGGCGGCACCCAGATTGGGAATCTCGCCAAAGGTTTCGAGCGTGAAGGGGTCGTCGACCACGATCGGCGCAGAAACGCCCTTGATCCATTCGCCCGCAACATAGGCCCGGTCGACCAGCAGATCGCCCTCGTCCAGCGCGCCGCGCGCGCCCTTCACCCCAATGTCAGCCAAAAGTCCCTCTTACTGTTCAGGCGTATCAGACGCGATTCAGGCAGCCAGCAATTCGGCAGCCGCAAGCTCGCGCTGTCTGTATTGGCGCGGCGAGACGCCGAAGCGCTCACGGAAGCTGCGGGTGAAATGGGGCGCGCTGTTGAAGCCCCAGCCGAACGCGATCTCGGTGATCGAATGGCCGCGCCAACGCGGGTCGGCGAGCTGATTGGCGCATTCCTCGAGCCGGCGGCGCATCACATAGGCCAGGATGGGCTCCTCGCTCGCGGCGAAGATCATCCGCAGATAGCGCGGCGACAGCTTCATCTCGCTCGCGACCATTGCCGAGGACAATTTGGGATTGCGCAGATTCTCCTCGATGAAACCCTTCACGCGCCATAGCCGGCCCGACATCACCGCCGAGCTGGACGAGACGAGATCGAGGACCGGCGTGTAGCAGGTGGCGATCATGCCGAGCAGATGATTGGCCGCACGCTGACGGCTGAGCTCGTCGAGCCCGTCGCGAAGCTGCGCGACCAACGTCGCCGCCATTGCGCCGACCGTTGCCGTAAGGCCTTCGTTGCAGCCGAGCCGGCGGCCGCAGAGGCGCTCCGGACCCGGCAGGTTTTCGGCGAGCAATCGCGCGGGCACGTGAAGCAGGATGACCTCGCCTTCGCCCTGCGCCTGGTAGCGCCAGGGACAGGCCGGCTCGTAAAGCACGACATCGCCGACGCCGAGCGGGGCGCGATGGCCATATTGCTGGAAGAGGCCCCCACCGCTGCGCTGCAGCAGGAAGCAATAGCCACCTTTGTCGGGCGCGGCCCCACCGCCTTCATAGTGGAGCGCCGCTCGGCCGAGCGGAGTGGCGACGACCTGCAGGGCGCCAAGCGGCGCGATGACCAGCCCCGGGCGTTGCGGCGGATCGGAGTCCATCCTGCCCATGAACAGTCGCAGCAGGGCCTTGACCGACCTGTCGCCGTATCTGCCGTTCGCATCCATCGACGCATCTCCCCTCAGCGTCACCGGCCCGTTTTTGCGGGTCCGATTTCATATAGGATATAGGAACAATCCCTGTTGTAAACCGGCTTGTTACCGCTCCCTTTTATGAATATCTCTTGTTTACAGCACCATCGTTCTGATTGAACTTTTCGCTAGGCGACAACTGGCGAAAAACGTTGGTAGGACTGCTCGATATGCTCGCGCATCGCACGCTCGGCGGCGGCGCCATCGCGCGCCTCGAGTGCGGCGACCAGTTTCTCATGTTCGCCAATGACATCGGCCAACGGATTGCTGTGAAAGCGCAGGCGAAAAATGTGGAAGTGTGAATAAAGGCGCGACAGCATCTCGCGGATGATCTCATTCCCACTTCCAGCCGCAATGAGATCGTGGAGGTGCGAATCGTCTTCGGCGAAGCGGTTATAGGCTGGCGGCGACGCGGCGGCGCGCATCTTGAGGGCAAGCTCGCGCACCTGGGCCAGCCCTTGCCTGTCCATCCGCTCCGCGGCACATCGCGCGGCATAGGGTTCGAGCTGGAGGCGCGCTTCGAACAATTCGTCGAATTGCCGGCGGGTCAGCTGCGGCGCGCTGCAATAGCCGAAATAGTGGCGCTTGGTGACCAGGCCCATTGCCTCGAGCTGGCGCAGCGCCTCGCGGATCGGGGTCTGCGAGACGCCCAGTTCGCGCGCGAGATTGTCGATCGAGATGCGGGTATCCGGCGGGATGCGCAGCGACATGATGTCGCCACGGAGGATGTCGAGCACCTCCTCCGCCACCCCCGTCTCGCGGCGAATCGGGCGCCGCGGCTTCGCCGCATGCGCCGGCCGGCCGCGCTTCTTCTCCGCCGAGGGCTGATCCGCTCCGCCCGCCATCCGGCCCATCCTTTCCCCCGCGTCGCGCGCCCCGATCGCGTCGGAATCGCCGCGCGGCATGAGCCGTGACAGACAAGAGCCCGATCGTCTAGACATATGGCCGTAGCAGCATCGGCGCCCTTCCGGCGGACACGTGCGCACGCGATGAGGGGAAAAGCATGAAAACGTGGCGGGCCCTGTCCATCCTGTCCCTGGCGTCGCTCGCGGCGGCGCTGCCCGCCGCAGCGCCCCGGAAAGCTTCGATCGAAACGCGGCTCCAGCGCGTCGAGGATGACCTCGCCATCCGCCGCGTGCTGGTCGATTACGCGACCTTCCTCGATGGCCGCGATTATGCGTCCTACGCCAATCTGTTCGCGCCCGACGGCGAATGGGTCAATGGCGCCGGTAGCCACAAAGGCCGCGCCGCGATCCGCGAGATGCTGGGGAAGATGATGGGCCCGGCGGGTGCGCCGAACAGCGCCAATTATCACATCATCACCAACCCGCGCATCGACATCGCCGGCGACCGCGCCACCGCCACGTCGCGCTACCTGTTCGTGATGCGCGGGCCCGACGGGCGCCCCACACCGTCGCTCGCCGGCATCTATCGTGACGACCTGGTCCGGATCGCCGGGCAGTGGAAGATCCAGCGCCGTGTCGCCGACGACATCATGCCGACGCCCGAGGAATATCGGAAGATCATGGCCGCGCGGAAGGCGGCGGCGCAATGATCCGGGCGGGCATCGCCTTCATTCTGTGCGCCGCGATGGGTGGCGCATCGGCGCAGGCCGCCCCGCGTCCCGCCCATCCGTCGATCGAGCAGAGGCTGCAGCGCGCCGAGGACGAGATCGCCATCCGCCGCATCCTGATCGACTATCATTGGGACATGGATATGCGCGATTTCGACGCCTATGCGGCGTTGTTCGCGAAGAACGGGGTATGGACCAGCGGAGACCAGGTCCACCAGGGGCCGGCGGAAATTCGCAAGATGATGGTCGGAATCTTCGGCGAGCCCAAGCCCGGCCAGCCCAACCGCCGCAGTATCGAGATCACGACCAATCCGGAGATCACGATCGACGGCGACCGCGCACATGCGCGATCGCGCCACCTTCTAATCTGGCGCGGTCCCGACGGCAGCCCGCAGCCGATGCTCGCCGGCCGCTACGAGGATGACCTGATCCGCGAGAACGGCCAGTGGAAGATCCTCAAGCGCATCGACTACCCGGTGATGCCGACGATCGAGGAATGGGGCGCACTGATGCGCGCCCGTGCCGCGGCGGCGACGCCAGCCAAATGAAGCGGCTGGCCATCATCGTCGCATCGGCCGTGTTGACCGCCGCCCCTGCCTTTGCCAAGCGCGACGAAACCGCCGATCGGGCCGCCATCCATGCCTTGCTGATCGCCTATGGTT
>Ga0153956_1002259_pt1 | contig 14684 bp, 15 predicted proteins | sample TSFL040MetaG_FD_104704 | JGI IMG/M metagenome (GOLD analysis project Ga0153956, IMG submission 104704) | Attine ant fungus gardens microbial communities from Florida, USA - TSFL040 MetaG | ecosystem: Host-associated > Fungi > Mycelium > Unclassified | place: USA: Florida, Wekiwa Springs... | reverse complement strand
GTCCCGACGCCTCGATCCGCCAACGGTCGTACCATTTGCGCCGCCCAGGCGATCTCGGATCCGACTGCTACCGCACCCGGCCGCACAGCCTCATGCATCGAATTTCCTCCTGCGCAGCGATTTCGGCGGCGCTAACAGCGACGTGTAGATCATTGGCCGTAAACGGTTGTCGGAGATTGGCATGGGACAGCGGCTCTGCCGGACCGATTTTTGGCGCGACCCTCGCCGATCATCGTTCGGCAAGGAGCGTCTCGATCGGCGCGAGCATCGTGCGATCGGCGATCTCCATGCCGAAACCAGGTTTGTCGCCGAGCCGAAGCTTGCCATTCCGCGGCAGATCTTCCCCGACAAAAAGGTCGCCGAAGACCGGCCGGATCGAGCGTCCGTCCGGGCTTGCAGCCACGTATTCGCAAAGAGGCGACGCAGTCTGGCTCGCGATAAAGTGGTAGGAATATGGGCCGCTGCCGTGCGGCACCACCGGAATGTCGTAGGCGGCGGCGTGAGCGGCGATGCGCAGCACTTCGGTCATGCCACCCACCCACATGACGTCGGGCTGAAGGATGTCGATGAGACGCTCCTCGATCAGCCGCCGGAACCCGTAGCGCGAATACTCATGCTCCCCGGTTGTCCATTTGAGCGCGGGGTGCGCCTGCTTGATCAGACGGTATCCCTCGACGTCATCGGGGGACAACACCTCTTCCCACCAATAAATGTCGAGATCGGTGCAGGCGCTTGCCAACCGGATCGCGTAGGGCACATCGAGCGACATGTAGCAGTCGACCATCAGGGGAAAGCCTGGGCCGACACTCTCGCGATGCCGGCGCAGGAAATCGAAGTTGGCCCTGAGCCCCGCCTCGCCATCAAATTGGCTATGGGGCAGCGGCACCTTGGCCCCCCAGAACCCCAATGCCTTCACCGCATCTGGAGCCGGTCCCGTGCAGTAGAAGCTGACCTCGGGGCGGCTGGCGCCCCCGACAAGGTTGTAGACGGGTTCGTCGCGCAGGCGCCCAAGCAGATCCCAGAGCGCCAGGTCGACGGCGCTGATCGCCATCACGGGCAGGCCCTTGCGACCATAGGGCAGCGAAGCACGATAGAGCTCGTCCCAAATCCGGTTGGTATTGCGGACGTCCTCGCCGACGAGAAAACGGCGGAAGTGGTTGGCAACCAGCCACGCAGCCGGGACGCCGCCGCTGCCGGCCGCCACGCCCACCGTGCCATCGCTTGTTTCGATCTCCACCACCAGCGAACCAAGGACATCGATGCCCCAACTGGTCCGCCGTTCCCGATACGCCGCATGCCCCGACATTGGGTTGGCGATCAGGCTGTCGATCAGCCAGTGGCCCTGCTGTTGCTGGAAATAGTCGCCACCCCCGCCCTTGCGCACGACGAAAGCACGGATGTCGGTGATGGTGAATCTGTCGGCCATAGGAGGAGGTCCCGATGGGAAAGGACTACGAATGCCTGCCGCTGCGGCGGCGCCGCGGCGCTGGCGTCATGACGGCGTAGGTCGTGTCACGGATATTGGCAACGTGGCATGCCATGGCGCTCGCTGCCGCTTCGGGATCGTGCCGGGCAATGGCTTCGGCGATCGCCTCATGATCGGCGGCAGACCGCACGAGCACCCCCGGCTGCAACGAGGCCTTGCGACGCTGCTCGATGGCGAGGCTATAGAGCGAACGCGACACCACGCCCAGGAAATCGTTGCGCGAAGCTACGCCGATCAGCTCGTGGAACGCAGAGTCCATCACACGAAAACCAATGGGATCGTCCGTGAGCTTATTTCCTGCTTCAACCATCTCGCGCAGCTTGGCGATCTCGTCGTCCTTGGCGTAGCGCGCGGCATCCGCGGCAACGCCTGCATCGATGACGTCGCGTGCCCGGAAGAGGCTTTCGAGCGAATAGTCCTTGAGGGACAGTGCATAGGAGATCGGCGCCATCAGGCGGTCGGGCGTCAGGTCGGTGACATAGCAGCCGCCCCCCTGCCGGCTCTCGACCAGCCCCATCATGGCCATGCCGCGCAAAGCCTCGCGGATTACCGGACGCGACACGCCGAGGGCCCTTGTCAGTTCGTTCTCGCTCGGCAATTTGTCGCCTGCGGCGAGATTGCCCGATGCAATCAGCGACATCAGTCGCTCAGCCACACGCTCGGACGCGGAAGTACGGCCATCGATCGGCTGGAGCTGCGCAAGCGCGTTGGCAGACTGGGCCATTAATTCTGCACCCTCACCCGCAACTGATCGAGCCCGACGGCCAGCAGCAAGACGGCACCCTTCGTCACGTCCTGCCAGAAGCTCGAGACATTGAGCAGCGTCAGGCCGTTGTTGAGTGTGCCAAGGATCAGCACGGCCAGCAGTGTGCCCCAGACGCTGCCGCGCCCGCCGAAAAGGCTCGTGCCCCCCAGGATGATTGCGGCGATGACCGTGAGCAGATAGCCACCCACGGCGTTGGGCGCCGCTGCCCCGAGCATCGCACCGACGATGATTCCCGCCAATGCTCCGGCAAATCCCGATGCGACGTAGAGGGCAATCTGTGTGCGGTCCACCGGGATACCCAGCATGCGGCTGGCATCGGGATTGCCGCCAGATGCATAGACGTAGCGTCCGAATGGCGTGAAGGCGAGCACCCACCAGATCACCGCGAAGGTCACGATCATCAAGATCAGCGGAAAGGGAATGCCAACAATTCGACCCGAGCCCAGCCAGTTGAAGCTGTCTTCCATCAGCGGATTGGTCAGGCCGCCCGTCAGCACCAGCGACAAGCCCGAGATGATGGACATCGTGCCGAGTGTAACGATGAAAGGGTTGAGGCGCAGACCATTCGTCAGCGCCCCGTTGATTCCGCCAACGCCGCTGCCGACGATGAGCGCCAGCGCGCATCCGACCCAGATGTTGAGCCCTGCGGCAAATCCGAGCGACACGATGACCCCGGCGAGCCCGGCGATAGCCGCCACCGACAGATCGAGCCCGCCGGCGATGATCAGCGGTGTACCCGCCGCAGCCATCAGGCCGATGAAACTGGCGTTGGTGCCGATCGAAATCAGGTTGGGGAACGACAGGAAGAAGGGCGACAGCACCGTGAAGATGACGATGATGATCAGATAGAATACCAGCAGCATCACCGTGCCGGCCCACGGCTTGGCGAGCAGGTCGCGCGCTCGCCTGGTATTGGCGGGAGGGGTGCCGGCAGCGGTAGGGATATCGGTCATCGGGAAGATCCTCAGGCAGCCGCTGACTTAGACGCGGCGCTCATCAGATGCGCGGCGTCGGTCGGCCGTTCGAATGTTTCGGTGATGCGCCCGCCAGCGAGCACGATGGTGCGGTCGGCGAGCCCGGCGACCTCCTCGGCATCCGAGGAGATGATGATGATGCCCAGTCCCTGCTCTGCAAGCCCGCGAATCTGGCGATAAATCTCCTGGCGCGCACCAACGTCGACGCCGCGCGTCGGCTCCTCGAGGATGAGGATCCTCAATTCGCCGAGGAGCCAACGGGCCAGGCACACCTTCTGCTGATTGCCGCCGGAAAGGGTGCCGATGGCCTGTTCGGGCCCCCGCGCCCTCACCGTGAGCCGCTGGATCCACGACCCGACCGTCTCCTGCTCACGCCGGCGGTCCACGGTCCAGCCCCGAGTAAAGAGCGGCAGCTTGGCGACAGACATATTTTCGCGCAGCGACAGCATCGGAATGATGCCTTCGCGCTTTCGTTCAGCCGCCACCAGGCCCATCCCGGCCGCGACCGCCGCGCCCGGCGGGCGCAGCCGGTACGGCCTGCCCCCGATCTCAATGGCCTCTACAGTGGTCTTCGGCACTGCACCGAAGAGCGCGCGACCGACCATTTCGACGCCCGAACCAACCAGTCCATGCACGCCGGTGATCTCGCCGTGACGGACGCTGAAATCAACCCCGCGCAGCCACCCGGGCACCGCCAGACCCTTGGCCTTGACCATTTCGCCCCGCGGCGCATCCGATGCCGCGTGGGGCGGGTAGATGTCACCGACGCGGTTGCCGACGATGGCCTCGAGCACATCCTCGACCTTAGTGTCGGCGGTCACGAAGGTGCCTGCATTGCGACCGTCGCGCAGCACCACCACCTGGTCTGATATGGCAAACACCTCACGCAGGTAGTGCGAGATGTAGACAACGGCGATGCCTTCCGCGACCAGCCTGCGGATGATCGAAAAGAGCAGCTGCACTTCCGCTTCAGCCAGTGCCGCGGTGGGCTCGTCCATGATCAGGACGCGGGCGTTGCCGGTCATGGCTCGGGCGATCTCAACGATCCGCTGAACATGGTGCGACAGCGTGCCCATGCGCGTTTTGGGCGATAGCCAGTCGAGTCCCAGCCGCCTGAGCAGTGCGCCGGCCTCGTCTTCCATGCGCCGCCAGTCGAGGGTGCGCACGGGGCCACCATTGGTCGGCAGCGCGCCCAGCATGATGTTCTCGGCGACGGTGAGATCGGGGAAAATCGACAGTTCCTGCGGGAGCATGCGAATGCCGAGAGCGATCGCATCGGCAGGCGACTTGATCTCGACGGCCTGCCCGTCGATGCAAATCGCGCCGGCGTCTCTTGCGTAGTTGCCGGAGAGGATCTTCATGAGGGTGGATTTGCCAGCGCCGTTGGCGCCCAGCAGGGCGACGACCTTGCCGCGTTCGACACCGAAGTCCACGTCGGTCAGCACTGGAACGCCGCCAAACGATTTGCCGATGCCGGTCATCTCCATGAGCAGTGCGTCGCTCACCTGGTCCCCCTGGCGAATTTACTAGCGTGTGTCACCTCGCAACTTGTCAGTCAAGTTGCGCGGCGTGATGTCATAGTCCGGCGCGCGCCTTAAACTCTTCGTTGCGGACATCGACCATCTGGCCCGCATAGGAGTCTCCCGCACCGCTCGCGAGCCATGCGACGGCTCGTGCCGGGAGCTGAGGCGCGCCGAGGCTCGCCTGCGGCACGTCGGAAATCTGGTTAATGTGCGCTGCGCGGATCCGCGCCTGCATGTCTGTGTCGACGAGCCCCGGGGCGAACCCAATGCAGCGGATATTGCGAGGGGCCCCCTCAAGATCGGCGACGCGCGTGAACATCAATAGCGCCGCCTTGCTGGCGCAGTAGGCCGCCCAGCCGACGAGGGGCGAGATGGCGGCGCCCGACAGGATGTTGACGATGCGACCGCCTCCGGCGAGGTGCGGCCAGGCCACTCCGACGATGGCGGCCGGCCCCGAGACGTTGGTCCGCAGAGCGTTGTCGAAGGCGACGGGATCGATGGCACCGACCGGTGCCATCGGCTCGATCACCCCCGCATTATTGATGATGATGTCGAGACGTCCGGCCTGACCGGCAAGGGCTTCTATGCGGACCGGCAGGCCACTGAGGTCTGCCACGTCGATTGCAAAGTCGCGCGCCCTACCGCCCGCCGCTTCGATCCGCTCGACCACCGTCGTGCAATCGCCCTGCCGTCGACCGGAAGCAACCACGGTCGCGCCGGCGGCAGCGAGCGCTTCGGCAATTGCCGCGCCGAGCCCCGTTCGCGCGCCGGTGACCAGCGCCACCTTGCCGGAGAGATCGACGGTCATGCCGGGCCCCTCGCTGCGGCGTCCCGCACCTGCTCAGCATCGGGGGCGACGCCATAGGCCTGGAAGCCGCCCGTCACGGGAATCACTTCACCGGTGATGAACTCGGCGTCAGGACCCAATAGCCAGGAGACGGCGCCGGCGACGTCCTCCGGCCGGCACCAGCGCCCAAGTGGGATGGATTTGAGCACGCCCTGCTCGAATTCCTCCCAGCTTTGGCCGAGTTTTTCTGCCTTGGCGCGAAAAGCTTTCTCCATGCCTGTCCCGGGCCCCACGTGCCCTGGCGCCACGGCGTTGACGCGCACGCCGGTCCCCGCCATTTCGACCGCGAGACATTGCGTCAGCGCGGCAACGGCATTTTTCGAGGCCATGTAGACCGAGGAGAACGGATTGCCGAAGCTGAGTCGGGTCACGATGTTGACGACCTGGCCGTGCCCCTGCCCCGCCATGAGCCGTGCCGCTTCGCGGCACATCAGGAACGTACCGCGAGCGTTGACCCGGTGGATGCGATCCCAGTCGTCGACCCTGGTTTCGACGACCAGGCTCTGCATATGGATGCCGGCGTTGTTGACCACCGCGAAGAGCTCACCCTCGCCGGCGACCGAACGCATGACGGAGACAACCGAGGCTTCCTCCGCGATGTCGAGTTCGCGCCACCGGCAGCGGATCGAATCCGCGGCGGCTTTCGCGGCCGCCCCGTCACGATCGGCGATGACAACCGAAAAGCCGTCGGCGGCGAGGCGCGTGGCGATGGCGCGGCCGATGCCGCTCGCCGCGCCAGTGACGAGCGCGGTCTTCATGCAGCGCTCCAGGTGCGGAAGAGATCCCGCAACTTGACGGTTTCAGTCAAAACGTCCTCATGCATGGTGTCGAAGTAAGCCTGGTGAACGTACTCGGCGGCTAGATAGCCGTCGTATCCGGCAGCGCGCAGCGTCGCGAACAGCGCTGGGAAGTTGATGATGCCCTGCTCGAGGGGCGTCTGCAGCGCCCCCGGCCGGGCCTGGCGCAGGTGCACATGGCCGGCCAGCGGCGCGAGCGCGTCGATCTCGTCCTGCCGATACCCCGAAACAACGAAATGGGCATAATCGAGGGCCAGCTTCGCCCCTGGGACGAGGGCGCAGAGCTCCGCCGCCATCGCCGGGTTTTCGACATAGGAGTGCACATGGGCCTCGAGGCAGACGGCGATTCCTGCTTCCTGCCCGGCGGCAACCAGCGGTTTGAGCGACTCCACGGTGGCGGCAAGCGCCTCAGCGCGGCTCTGCCCGCCGTTCAACATGCCCGGCAATATGAAGATGGTCGGCGCACCCACCGCCCGGCAGAATTTGAGGGCCTGCCGGAAATCGGCAGCGTTGTCGGCGCGCGCATCCGGCGAGGCGAGGTTGCGATCGAACGGGTCTGCACCGAAGAGGTGATAGAGATTGGCAGCCTTGACCGGCAGGCGAGCCTTGAGTTCGGCGCCGTAAATCTCCGGCTCGGCAAGCACGCGGCGGCGATCCAGCGCCGAGCGGTAGAAATAGCCAAGATCGATCGCCGGGAAGCCGATGGCGCTGGCGACCCCGGCCACCTCGTCCAGCGTGAGCTCGGGGAACGACCAGGAGGTGACGGAGAGTTCCATCTAGACGTCCTCCATGCGCCCGCTCTTCGCCGACCGATACATGGCGTCGAGCACGCCCACCGCGCGCATGCCGATCACGCCATCCGCCGGGTTGACCACCGTCTCACCGCGGCAAAGGTCGACGAACCGGGTGATCGGTCCGACAGTCTCGTAGTCGCCTGCATTGGTCGGCAGCGATTCCGCGTGTGTCTTGCCGTCGTGACGGATGGCCTCGACCCGCGCCCGCTCGATATCGAACAGCAGCATGCCCTCTGTGCCGAAGACGCGGATATCGATCTGGTATCCCCGGATTTTCGGCACTGTTGCCGAACCGGAGAGCGCCATGGTGGCGCCATTGGCGAATTCGACCACCGCCGCGTCGTAGAAGTCGACGCCGACCGGGGAGAGGCCGGTTCGAGCGAAGACCCGCACCGGATCGAGATCGACGATCCGAAACAGGGCACCCAGTCCATGGGTGAGCTGGCCCCAACCATAGCCGCCACTCCGCTTCGGATCGGCCCATGTCGAGGCCGGCGGCCGAAAGAGATGCTCTTTCGTCTCGACCATCTCTTCGCCCGCAAACAGGTCGGACAAGGCGGAAGCCATTTGCGCCACGATATGCTTCGGCTCGCCGATCCAGCCATCTGCCACAAGCTTGTGAGCAGCATCGGTGATGGGGCGGTAGTTCCAGCCATAGGGCATCATGATTGCCCTGCCCTTCTGGCGCGCAAGATCGACCAGCATGCGCGCATCCGCGGCGGTCGTGGTCATCGGCTTTTCGATCAGGACGTTGAGGCCGTGTTCGAGGGCGAGGCGAGCATGTTCGGCGTGGAGAACATGCGGAGAAGCGATGACAACGCCCGCCAGGTTCTCCTTGGCGATCATTTCGGATGCGTCGAGATAGGCGTGCGTGAGATGGAAGGTCTTGGCCACGGTGGCCAGCCCATCGCTGTCGGGCCGATTGATGGCCACGGTGCCCACATGCGGGTTGGCGATGAGCGAGGGAATGTGGGCCAGGGTTGCCCACCAGCCTGCGCCGATGACCCCGATATCGACCTTTTCGGCCATTGTTCTCCCTCCCCTATTGGGCCGACAGATAGTCGTGGACGATCTCGCCCGAAACCAGCGTGAAATCGGCCCGCCAATAGTACGCCTCGAGCGGCTCGACGACAGGCAGGCGGAACACTGGCGCCTGCGCATTGGGCCTCAGCTCGACCGTCGCAGGACCCACCCAGCATTCGTGCACTACGACATCCGTCAACTTGCGCGATGTGATCTGCCGGATGGCGGGTCGACCGTCGATGTGATTGATGGCCTTGAGGTTAAGGTTCGTGCCGAATTCGAAATAGCGGCGCATGTCAGCGGCCTCAGCGAGGCGCTGCTTATAGGGAGTGGTGATGGTGATGACATCGATGCCGTTGCGCACAACGCCGGCGACGATCAGATCGCCGCGGAATTCCATGAACGGGTCGGCGTACTTCTTGGGCTGCCCATGCACCTCGCGGCCGTGGGCGACACCACCATCCGAGTGCAGGAAGAGATATGGCGAATAGGCGCCGGCGCGACCGCTCGGGAGATCTGCGCCAAACATCACGTTGGCTTCGTGATAAGGCCCGATCCAATCCGTGTCGTTCATCTTGTAGATGTGAATGGCGACGACGTCGCCGACGGGGCGGACCGGTGGCGGCACGAGGAACGCCATTGCCGAGGGGTCCGTGCGGTAGAAGACGGTGATGATCTCCGCATTGCGGAATCGGAATGGGAAGGGTGGAACGAACGGTGCATCCCAGGGCGTCGAAAAGCCGCCCGCCAGGATGTCGGCTTCCGTCACCTTTTCAAGCCCCCAGCGTCGTTCAGCCATGGCTCTTCTCCCCCTTCGCCGAGGCGGTGAGCAGCGACGCCCGCGTCGACTTAAGCACATGCCTCATGTGCGCGACCATGGCCGCACGCGCCTGATCGGCGTCCCGCCGCCGGACAGCTTTGACGATCGCAGCGTGATCCTTAATCGACTGGCCGATCACCGCCGGCGTCTCCGACGCCACCTTTCGAAATTCGAGCCCGAGCACATTGAGACTTTGGGCAGCGCGCGCCAGAAACTCATTGTCGGCGAGCTCGGCCAGCGAGCGATGAAATTCGGTATCGACGTCACGGTACCGTTCCGGATCGTCAGTGACCGCCTCCTGGTCAGCGATCAGCGCGTCAAGCCGGGCGGCGTCTTCGGCGGTCGCGCGCTGACTGGCGCGGGCAGCGATGTCGCCCTCGATCAGCTGGCGCGCCTCATAGAGCTTGTCGACCTCGGTGCTTCTCAGCGTCAGGAAGAAGGTCAAGGGCTGCAGCAGGTCGGCGGCGCTCAGCGAGGAGACGAAGACCCCGCCACCGTGGCGCACTTCGAGCACGCCAAGCACGCTGAGGGCCCGCAGCGCCTCGCGCAGCGTCGGTCGGCTGACATTGAAGGTTTCAGCCAGCTTTCGCTCGGCCGGGAGTTGGTCGCCGGCGGAGAGATTTCCCGCCGCCACCAGCCCGAGGATACGCGCGACGAGCATCTCGGTAAGCCCGGACTTGCGCAGCGGTTCCAATCCTGAGAAGGCGACGGCAACCAAGGCTGCGCTCCGGCATACGATAGGTCGACCTGCTCTGGACAAGTGGCCTGACCACCTGTTGACCTACCAGCGCCTCCGATGATAGTCAACGGCGCATGCGGCCACGGCAGCGCAAACGCGTGGCAGCCCGGAGGAAACCTGCATGCGCGTCGGCTCGGTCCAGAGTTTCGTCATCGGCTATCCCGACCCGAACGACTATCTGAGCCGTCGCATGACAACGCTTGCACGCGTCGAAACCACGGATGGAGTGGTTGGTTGGGGAGAAGGCATCGCGATGTGGCCCGAAGCCTGCCGCGCGACAAAGCTCCTCATCGACGAAGGCTTTGCGCCGCTGCTGGTTCAGGCCGGTGAGACAACGATCGCTGAAGCGTGGCAGTCGTTTCGGGCCCACGCTTGGTGGTACGGCGAAGGCGGCATCGCGAGCTTCGCCTACAGCGCGCTCGACATGGCCCTCTGGGACATCAAGGGAAAGCTCGAGGGGAAGCCGCTGTGCGACCTCCTTGGTCGTCACCGCGATAGTCTTCCCGCCTATGCAGCCAACCATGTGAACAAGGCAACTCTTGCCGAGAACGTCGCCGAGGTCGTTGGCTTCAAGGAACAAGGGTTTCGTGGCTGCAAGCTCGGGTTTGCAAAAAAGGGCCTTTCCAACATCGGTCGTGATCCGGACGGCGACGTCGCCTTCGTCAAAGCCCTCCGGCAAGAGGTAGGCCCCGACTTCGACATCGTCGTCGATGCCGGCAACGGCGTGAAATGGGACCGCGAGACCGGAATCGCCACCGTCCGCCGGATGGCCGAATACGACATCGGCTGGATCGAGGAGCCATTCTATCCAAACCGACTCGACGACTACGTTGCCCTTAAGGCGGCAGTCGACGTGCCGATCGGCATCGGGGAGCGGGAATGGACTGTGGCCAACTACGCCCGCCTGATCGACAGCGGCACCGTCGACGTCGTCGGGATCGATCCAGCCCGCGCCGAGGGTATCACCGGGTTTCGGGCGGTGGACAAGCTGTGCGGCGACGCCGGGATCACGATCAACGCGCATGCCTGGAGCACGGGCATCCTGAGTGCGGCAAGCCTCAACCTTTCGCTGGCTTCGCCCAACGCCCGACTGCTCGAACTCAAGCCTATCCCCAATGTGGCCCTGGTCGATCTCGTCCACGAACCGATCCTGCAACATGGTGGGATGGTGGAGGCGCTAAGTCGACCCGGTCTTGGGATCGAGGTCGACGAGTCCGTGGTCAAACGACTCGCTGCCTAGACGAACTTCGCAACTTGACTGACAAGTAGCGATGTGTACCGATGTGAAACCGCTCCAACAGGAGCAAGGGAGGATCAAATGAAAGCATTCAAGGCCCTGGCGCTGGGTCTGGCGTCGGGCGCGCTGTTTGCGGCGGCGGCGATGGCCGACGATTTCCACGGCTTCGATCCAGCGAATTTCAACGGCGCGATGCTGAGCGCCGACCAGCTCAAGGCAATGGTCGCCGACGCCGAGAAGACGACCCCGCCGAAGAACGGCAAGGGCTATGTGTTCGGCTTTGCGAACCTGCAGCGCGACATCCCGTTCGGCGTCGAGGTCGAAAAAGGTATCCAGCAAAACGCGGATGCCGCAGGCGTGCAGTTGCAGGTAGCCGACAACCGGCTCGACGGGCCGACGGCGCTTGCCAACGCACAATCTTTTGCGCAGCGCAACGTGGACTTCGTCATCGAATTCCAGACCGACGTGAATTTTGGCCCACAGGTGATGAAGGTGTTCAACGACGCCAACATCAAGGTCATCGCCATCGACATCCCGATGCCCGGCGCGACCTTCTTCGGTGCCAACAATCCGAAATCGGGTTTCATGGGTGGCTCCTACCTGGCCGACGCGGCGATCGCCAAGTTCGGCAAGGACAAGGTGGCCAAGGGCTATTTCGTCGATGGGTTCCTGCCGCAGTCGGGTGCCATCCCGGCCATGCGGTCGGAGGGTCAGGTCGCGGGCTTCAAGGCCGTGCTGCCTGACTTCCCCGATGCCCAGATGATCCAGTTCGATTCCAAGAACACGATGCAGGAATCGTTCACCCAGATGTCGAACGTGCTCGGTCGGATTCCGCAGGGCGTGCCGATCATGGGCATCGGCATCAACGACCAGGTGGCGCTCGGCATTCTGCGCGCCGTCAAGCAGGCTGGTCGCGATAGCGATCTCGTCGTCGTTGGCAACGGCGCCGACGAGACCAAGGCGCTGTCGGAGGAACCCGACCTCGTGGCTGCGACCGGCTATTTCCCGGAGCGCTATGGCAACTTCCTGATTCCGATGGCCCTCGAGACGCTGGCCGGCAAAGCGTTGCCGCCGGCGGTGCTGCAGACGCACTACATGATTTCAAAGGCCAACGTCTGCCAGTACTACCCCACCTACAAGTGCGGCGAGGACACGCCGAAGGTCGAGTATACATTCCCGCAGGATGCCTTCGCCAAGTGGCTGGGGACGCTTTCGAGCGAGCCGGCGCTCAAGGGATACGAGACGCTGATCCCCAAGGAATGATCGGCCAGGAGACTTGCAGCGTCATGCTGTGGGATTGATTCAGACGGGCGCGGCATCAACCGCGCCCGCCCCTTTTCAGGAGTTCGCGATGCCCGAGCGCGTTGCTTTTCGCATGAACCTCAATGCCGGCCAGGCAGCCGAATACAAGCGCCGGCACGACAACCTCTGGCCGGAAATGGTCGAGGCGCTGCACAAGGCTGGTGTTTCCGATTATTCGATCTGGCTCGATCCGGAGACGAACCATCTCTTCGCGACTCTCGTGCGTGCCGACAACCACACCATGGACCAGTTGCCACTGACCGACGCCAATCGCCGGTGGTGGGATTTCATGCGCGACGTGATGGCCTATGACGGCGACCGTCCTGTCGTGGTCGACCTCCGGCCGATGTTCCATATGCCTTAGTTCGTCGCTATCGTACGGGTTGGTTGAGCAAGGGCTCAACCTTCATATCGATGACCGACATTCCCGTGCCCGCCGGTATTCCAGCCGCGCCCGCGCCGGACTGCTCGGGAGGAAATCAAAGATGCGGTTTGGGATGAGCGGGTGCTTTCTGCCCGCCAACATGAACGATTTTTCGTCAGCCATGTGCCGGGAGGTGCGCGAACTGGGTTTCAGCGGAGTGTTCACCCGGTTTCGGGAGAACGATCCACTGACCACCTCGCGTGAGGATGCGCAGCGCCTCAAATCGCTGCTCGCCGACGAGGGTGTGTCGCTCTTCCAGGTGACGGGCTACTGGCAAAACCTCGTGACGTCGGATGAAGCGGCGCGAGCCCAATCGGTCCGCGTTCTGCAGGCGGCGCTGCGGCTCGCCTCATGGATGGGTGCCCGTGGCATCGACACCGGACCCGGCTCGATGAATCCGGCCGGCCCGTGGTTTCCTCATCCCGACAACTGGACCGCGGCCGCAGAGGCCCAGCTGGTCCGCTCGCTCAAGGAGTGCGCGAAGGCGGCCGCGGACTCCGGCGTCCTGCTCAGCCTCGAATCCCATCAATTGGTGACCACGCGGACGCCGGAAATCGCCGCGCGCGTCCTCGACGCGGTGGGCTCGCCATTCGTGCGCTGCGACTACGATTCCGCCAACTGGATCACGCTCGAATACATCTACGACACCGGAGCTGCCCTCAATGCCCACTTCGATCACCTCGGCCGGCACATCTGCAGCGCGCATGCCAAGGATATCTGGGTCGAAAATCGTCTTGCCGTGCATTTGCAGGACGGCTGCCCGGGCAAAGGTCTTATGGATTTCCCCACGCTCTTCTCGCGTCTTGAGGCGCTCGATCCCGGCTATCCACTGATAGCAGAAGGCAACTCGACCGAAGAATTGCCTGACGTTGCAAAGCTCTTCCACAAGACCGCGGCCGACCTCGGCATTCGCATTCTCGATACCGGCGAGCGTGCGGGGGGCCGTAAGTGAAGCTATTGCTCGTCGGCGGCGCGGGCCACGTCGGCCGGCTCATCACGCCCTATCTCAAGCCGCATCACGCACTCAAAGTCCTGGACCTGTCCGCGCCTGCCGGTAGCGACGTCCCGCATGTCCAGGGGTCGGTACTCGATCCGCAGGCAATCCGCTCGGCGCTCGCCGACGTCGACGCTTTCGTTTGGCTGGCGATGCGGAACGGCCAAGGCGGATCGGTGACCGACCAGGACGTCGAGACCGTCGTCAACAACTACGACCTCAACACCAAGGCGCTCCACCTCTTCCTCTACCTCGCGCAGGAAGCCGGGGTGAAGCGGGGCGTCTACACGAGCTCGATGAGCGTGCACTACCGGGGACGCGACAAGTACGCGGCCGAAGACGACATTCCGCGTGACTCACCCTCGGTCTACGGTCTGACCAAAGGGCTGGGCGAGGAAATCTGCGCCTACTTCGCCCGCTGGTTCGGAATGAGCGTTGCCGGTCTTCGGATCAGCGGCCCGCGCAACCGGGCTGACTATTTGGCCCAGCGACGCAACCCCAAGCGGGCTGCGGACGGCAGCTACGTCTTTCCGCTCGATGAAGAAGACATGGCGGAGGCCTATCTCCGGGCAATTTCAGCGGTATCGCAATGGGACGCAGGCCGCTTCGAGGCCATCTATATCGTCGGCGATGAACTGGAACAGGAGCACGATCTGTCCAAGGCTCGGCGCCTGCTCGACTGGCAGCCCCGCTCACACCGTCTGCTCTGAACGGGCACGCGCCGAAAGGCGCGACCCACGGCGATGCAGGCGCTCGATGGGTTGCGCCCCGGGGCACTAACATGTCAGATGCGCCCATTCCAATTGCCGGAGCTATGTTCATGAGCAGCGCAGCCAAAATCAGCCTTGCGACCCGGCGGGTCGGGCAGACCGATCTCGAGATTACAACGCTCGGTCTTGGTGGCGCGACCCTCGCCGGGATGATGGTCGAGGTTCCGCCCGAGCAGGCGCGCGCGACC
>Ga0153956_1002257_pt1 | contig 14689 bp, 11 predicted proteins | sample TSFL040MetaG_FD_104704 | JGI IMG/M metagenome (GOLD analysis project Ga0153956, IMG submission 104704) | Attine ant fungus gardens microbial communities from Florida, USA - TSFL040 MetaG | ecosystem: Host-associated > Fungi > Mycelium > Unclassified | place: USA: Florida, Wekiwa Springs... | reverse complement strand
GGCTCGCGCTCGATCACCGCATCGGGCCAGGCCATCGTCGAGGCATCCGACCTCGTGATCGCCAAGGGTAAATCCGCAGCGGCGCATCTGATGGAGGCATCGGAAGCCGACATCGAATTCGCGAACGGCCTGTTCACCATCGCGGGCACCGACCGCAGCATCGACATCATGGAACTGTCACGGCGCATGCGCGACGGCGACATGCCCGAGGGCGCGCCGGCCTCGCTCGATGTCGATCACACCGGTTCGGATGTGCAGTCCACCTTCCCGAACGGTTGCCACGTCGCCGAAGTCGAGATCGATCCGGAGACCGGCGTGCTGGAGATCGTCGGCTACAGCGCGGTCAACGATTTCGGCACCATCGTCAATCCGATGATCGTCGCCGGCCAGCTGCACGGCGGCGTTGCCCAGGGTATCGGCCAGGCGCTGATGGAGAAGATCAGCTACGACGCCGCAGGCCAGCCGATCACCGGTTCGTTCATGGACTATGCGATGCCGCGCGCCGGCGACATCCCGCACATGCAGATCGGCGACCACCCCTCACCGGCCACGACCAATCCGCTCGGCAGCAAGGGCTGCGGCGAAGCGGGCTGCGCCGGCAGCCTCGCCACCGTGGTCAACGCCGTCGTGGACGCCCTGAGCGAGCACGGCGTGACCCATCTCGACATGCCGCTGACCCCGGAACGCATCTGGCGCGCGATTCAGAACGGCAAGGCGGCGTGAGGGGAAAGCCTGCATCGCTCATCGTGGACGCACTTCGTTTTGCTACGGCAGCTATGAAAATGCCGTCAAGGCTCCTCGCAATGACGGCCGTGTCCACCATGGCTGGACGGCATCGCTGATGGTGGGCACGCTTCGCTTTGCCCACCCGACGAGGCTGCGCCGCTTGAGGGAGGGAAAAACTACGCCGCTGCGACCTGGCGCGGCTGGTAGATCGCAATGTGCCGGCAGTGCGCCACCGGCGTCGTGCCATTGGCGACCACCAGCGCGTCGAGTTCGACGAAGCGGTGGCCCTTCTTCTCGTAATTGCCCGTCACTTTCGCCCGCGCCACCAGTTCGTCGTCCACCGACGCCGCGGCCAGCAATTGCATCCAGCTGCCAACGTGAATCCAGGGGCCGAGGATCGCATTATCCACCAGCACCTTGTTCATGATCCGCTGCAGCACGCCGGGATGCACCAGGCCCTCACGCAGATACATCCCGTCGGTTTCGCGCACTTCGTCGAGATATTCGGCAAGCCCGTCCTGCGGCCAGACCCGCGGCGCGGTGCCGAGCCATTTGTCCTGCCTGTAGGAATCGGGACCGACCGGCAGCCGCTTCGCCACCACCGGCGTATCCGGAAACGCCTCCAGCGCCGGAACCACGGGAAATGCCGTCAGCGAGGCCGAACCTGCGGCACGAACTTCACCGTGGCCTTCCACCGCGAGTGTCAGCCCTTCGCCCGCCTGCTCGGCCGTCACATCGACGGTTTCACCGTCATAGACCGGCTTGACGAACCGCGCCTCGATCAACCCGCGTTCGAGAAAATCCCGGCCCCAATGCGCGACCGCAGGGTGGATCATGTAAGCCAGCACGTCCACGCCTGGAACCAGACCGCCCGTAAAACCGAATTTCTTCGCCACGGTGTCGTCGTGCATCTTATTTTCGGATTGCTTGGCCGTGTTGTAGGCCTGCACGCGGTACGGTTCGAGCCGCTTTGTCATGATTCCTCCCGGGACACGTCGCGAAGATTGGTATTCGCATTCAGGAGATGATACCCCTCACCCCGCGCGAGGCAAGGCGAAGCAGTCGAAACCGCGATCCCCGCGCCAATCGGCCCCGGCGAGACTGACTGATGTTTTCGCCGATATCGCGACACCCGGAGCACAGGCGACCGTTGACGACCCGCATCTATATCGACGCCGACGCGTGCCCGGTGAAGGACGAGATCTATCGCGTGGCCGCGCGCTTCAAGCTGCCGGTGAGCGTGGTGGCCGGAAATTACATCCGCGTGCCGCACGACCCGATGATCGCATGCATCGCAGCGGGCTCCGGCATGGACGCCGCCGATGACTGGATCGCCGAGCGCGCGACGAAAGGCGATGTGGTCATCACCGCCGACATTCCGCTGGCCGGCCGCTGCATCAAGGCAGGCGCCGCCGTGATCGCGCCGAACGGCAAGCCGTTCACCGAACAATCCATCGGCATGACGCTGGCGATGCGCAACCTGATGACCGACCTGCGCTCATCCGGCGAAATCACTGGCGGCCCGAAATCCTTCACGCCACGCGACCGCTCCACCTTCCTCTCGACCCTCGACCAGACCATTCGCCGCATCCAGCGCGACCAGGCCGCTGTGCCACCTGAACAGAGTTGAACTGAATTCATGGCTCCTCCGCTCATCCAGCTCAAGGACATCGCGCTCACCTTCGGCGGCACGCCGCTGCTCAAGGGCGTCGAACTGACGGTGTCGCAAGGCGACCGCCTCTGCCTGATCGGCCGCAACGGCTCCGGCAAATCGACGCTGCTGAAGATCGTCGCCGGCACGGTGGAGCCCGACAGCGGCAGCCGCTTCGTGCAGCCCGGCGCGACGGTGCAGTATCTGTCGCAGGAACCCGACTTCTCCGGCTATCCCACCACGCTGGCCTATGTGGAAGCCGGCATGGCGGACGGTCACGATGCCTATCAGGCGCAATATCTGCTCGAACAGCTCGGCCTCACCGGGCAGGAAGATCCGATGCACCTCTCCGGCGGCGAAGCGCGGCGCACGGCGATCGCCCGCGCGCTCGCGCCATCGCCGGATATCCTGCTGCTGGACGAGCCCACCAACCATCTCGACCTCACCACCATCGAATGGCTGGAAGGCGAACTCCTCAGCCGCCGCTGCGCGCTGGTGCTGATCAGCCATGACCGCCGTTTCCTCGGCAATCTGTCGCGCGCCACCGCCTGGCTCGACCGCGGCCAGATCCGGCAGATCGATCGCGGCTTCGCGCATTTCGAGGAATGGCGCGACGAGGTGCTGGCGGAAGAAGAACGCGACCAGCACAAGCTCGACCGCAAGATCGTCGAGGAAGAACACTGGCTGCGCCACGGCGTCTCCGGCCGCCGCAAGCGCAACGTCAAGCGCCTTGCCGGCCTGCACGAATTGCGCGCGCAGCGGCGCGATTATCGCGGCGCCCAGGGCAATGCGTCGCTCGCCGCCGCCGAGGCGGACAAGTCCGGTAAGCTCGTGGCCGAAGCGAAAGGCATTTCGCGCAGCTATGGCGACCGCCCGATCGTCGGTGATTTTTCCATCCGCATCCAGCGCGGCGACCGCATCGGCATCGTCGGCCCGAACGGCGCCGGCAAGACCACGCTGGTCAACATGCTGACCGGCGCCGAGCCGCCGGATAGCGGCAGCATCCGGTTCGGCACCAATCTGGAAATGGCGACGCTCGACCAGCACCGCGAAAGCCTCGATCCGAAATGGACGCTGGCCGAAGCGCTGACCGGCGGCCGCGGCGATCACGTCATGGTCGGCGGCAGGCCGAAGCATGTGGTCAGCTACATGAAGGACTTCCTGTTCGCGCAGGAGCAGATGCGGACGCCGCTGGAAGTGCTGTCCGGCGGCGAACGCGGCCGCCTGATGCTCGCCCGCGCGCTGGCGAAGCCCTCCAACGTGCTGGTGCTGGACGAGCCGACCAACGACCTCGACCTCGAAACCCTCGACGTGCTGGAGGAGATGCTCGGCGACTACGAAGGCACCGTGCTGCTGATCAGCCACGACCGCGATTTCCTCGACCGCGTGGTGACCTCCGTGATCGTGCCGGAGGGCAACGGCAAATGGGTGGAATATGCCGGCGGCTACACCGACATGCTGGCGCAGCGCGGCGCCGATCTGACGCGCGAGGGCGTCAAAGGCGGCGGTGAGACGGTGAAGACCGCGAGGGTCGAGCCTGTCGCCGCCGCACCCGCTCCGAAGAAGAAACTCAGCTTCAAGGACAAGCACGCGCTCGACACGCTGCCCGGGACCATGGCGAAGCTGCAGGCGGAGATCGCGAGGCAGCAGAAACTGCTCGACGATCCCGCGCTCTACAGCAAGGACCGCAAGACATTCGACGCCGCCAGCGCGGCGATGGCGGCGGCACAGCAGCAATTGAGCGATGCCGAGGAAAAGTGGCTGGAGCTGGAAATGCTCCGCGAGGAAATCGAGAGCGCATGACCATGACGACACTTGCTCAAAAGATCGCCCGCGACTACGGCACCCCTGCCCTCGTTATCGACATGGATCGCGTCGCGCGCAATATCGCGCGCATCCAGAAGGTCTGCGACGATGCCGGCGTCGCCAATCGGCCGCATATCAAGACGCACAAGAGTCCGGTGATCGCGAGGATGCAGATCGATGCCGGCGCAAGGGGCATCACCTGCCAGAAGCTCGGCGAAGCCGAGATCATGGCGGACAGCGGGATCGACGACATCCTGATCAGCTACAACCTGCTCGGCGACGAGAAGATGGCGCGGCTCGGCGCGCTGCAGGCCAGGGCCAATGTCACCGTGGCCGCCGACAATTCCGTCGTCATCGCCGACCTGCCGAAGGCGGCTGCCCTCTCCGGCCGCAACCTCAATGTCGTCGTCGAATGCGACACCGGCCGCAAGCGCGCCGGCGTCGAGACGCCCGCGGAAGCCATCGCGCTCGCCCGCGAGATCAAGGCCGCGAAGGGCCTGACCTTCGCCGGCTTCATGCTCTATCCGACCGAAGACGGCTGGGCCGACGCGCAGAAATTCTACGACGAGGCGCTGCTCGGCGTCCGCGCCGAAGGGCTGGAGCCACTGATCGTTTCCACCGGCGGCACGCCGAACCTGAAGAATGTCGGTTCGCTCAAGGGCGCCACCGAACATCGTTTCGGCACCTATATCTATAACGACCGCATGCAGGTCGCCGCCGGCTCCGCGACCTGGGACGACTGCGCGCTGAATGTCTATTCCACCGTCGTCAGCCGCGCCGGCCCCGAACGCGGCATTCTCGATGCCGGCTCGAAGACGCTGACGCCCGACACCGGCGGCCTCGACGGCTACGGCCTGATCCTCGAACATCCCGAAGCGAAAATCGCGAAATTCGCCGAGGAACACGGCTTCCTCGATCTCACCCGCAGCAACACCCGCCCGAATGTCGGCGATATCGTCCGCATCGTTCCGAACCATGTCTGCGTGGTGGTCAACATGTTCGACGAAGTCGTGATGGTGCGCGGCGACGAGATCATCGGCACGCTGCCGATTGCGGCGCGCGGGAAGCTGCGCTGACGCTCTACAACGGCTACCGCCGTCCCTCATCCTGAGGAGCGGCCACTTGGCCGCGTCTCGAAGGATGGAAGCGGAGTACGCCATCTCATGGTTCGAGACGCGGCCTGCGGCCGTTCCTCACCATGAGGGGCGGAGATTGATCCAGTTCAACACGCCCGTCCCCGCCGCAACTCCCGTCGCGAACGACGCCTGCAGAAGATAACCGCCGGTGGGCGCTTCCCAGTCCAGCATCTCGCCGGCAACGAATACGCCGGGCATGCGCTTCAACATGAACGTCTCGTCGATCTCATCGAACACGATGCCGCCTGCCGTCGAGATCGCGCGTGCGATCGGTGCGACGCCGGTGAGAACGACCGGCACGGCATTGATCAACACGGCCAGCGCGTCCGGCGAAAGCGACGAAAGCTGCTGCCCCGCGGACATCGCTGCCTCCTGCAGCAGCCCGATCGCCACCGGCGACAGATGCAGCGCCTTGCGCAGGAAGTTGGAGAACGATTGCTTGCCGCGCGGCGGCGCGAGTCGGGAGGTCAATTCTGCGATCGTGAGATCGGGCCGCAAGGCGATGTGAAGAACGGCCTTGCCGTCCGCCATCACCGCTTCGCGCAATACCGACGACAACGCGTAAATGCCACCGCCTTCGATACCCGAGCGCGTCACCATCGCCTCGCCGCGAACCGTCTGCGCATCGAATGAAAGACCAACACCCTTGAGCGGCTGGCCTTCGAAACGATCCTTGAAGATATTCGACCACGCGACGTGAAAGCCGACATTGGCCGGCCGCAGCGGAGCGATGACGATATTCTTTGCGGCGAGCAGATCGACCCACGCGCCATCCGAGCCCAGCTTCGCCCAGCTTGCACCGCCAAGCGCAAGGACCGTCGCCTTTGCGGATATCAGCCGTTTGCCGTCCGGCGTTTCGAATGTCAGGGCGCCGTCAGCATCCCAACCGATCCAGCGGTGACGAAATGCGAAAGTCGCCCCGCTGTCACTCTGCCGGCGCAGCCACGCCCGCAGCAGCGGCGATGCCTTGAACGCCTCGGGGAACACGCGGCCGCTGGAACCGACGAATGTCGGCTGCCCCAAAACAGCGCTCCAGGCGCGCAGATCGGCCGGCGTGAAAGCTTCGATCGCCGGCGCGAGCCTCGGCTCGGCCGCGCCGTAGCGCCTCAGAAAATCCGGCAGCGGTTCGCTATGGGTCAGGTTGAGCCCGCCGCGACCGGCCATCAGAAACTTGCGGCCGGCCGACGGCATCGTATCGAACACCGTGACACGGGCCCCGGTCGCCGCCAGCACTTCGGCGGCCATGAGACCGGCGGGACCGGCGCCGACAATCGCAACGTCAGTCATTGAATATATCCGGTACAGATGCTCTCCGTCATTGCGAGCCCTGACGACGGAGCGGTAGGGTGGGCAAAGCGGAGCGTGCCCACCATGGCTGCCTCGGCATAAGATGGTGGGCACGGCGCAATGCGCCTTTGCCCACCCTACAGAATATATCAGAGCTTGATGCCAAGTCTCTCGGCGGCCTGTTCGACATACTTCTGGGTCTGCTGGAAAGCGCCTTCCAGCGCGCGCGCCTTCGACATGTCGCTGATCTCGGCGAAATGCGCAGCGACGGTGTCGGCGGTCCACTGGTCTTCGGGAAAATTGACGCCTTCGGTTTCCAGGATGCGGATCACGGCAAAGGAGCCCGCACCCGCGCCCATGATGGTCCGCGTCGGTGCATTCTCGCTCAGCATGTATTCCACCGCCGGTGTGATCGCCTCGGGCTTCATCAGCTTCAGGGCTTCGGCCGGCAGCAGTTCCTCGGTCATGCGGGTCGCCGCGGTCGGCGAGACGATGTTGACGCGGATGTCGGTCTTGCGGCCCTCCTCGGCCAGCACGTTCATCAGGCCGACCATGCCGGTCTTGGCCGCGCCGTAATTCGCCTGACCGAAATTGCCGAACAGACCGGACGACGACGTGGTGAGCACGATGCGCCCGTAGTTGCGCGCGCGCATGCCGTCCCACACGGCCTTGCAGCAATAGAAGGTGCCGACCAGATGCACGTCGAGCACCTTCATGAAGTCGGCCACTTCCATCTTGGCGAACGACTTGTCGCGCAAAATGCCCGCATTGGCGCACAGCACATCGACGCTGCCCCATTCGGCGGTGGCCTTGTCGACCATGGCCTGCACCTGCTCGAAGTTCGAGACATCGGCGCCATCGGCCATCGCGACACCGCCAAGCTGGCGGATTTCCTCGACCACCGCTTCTGCGGCGGTCATCGAACCGCCGGTACCGTCGCGCGCGCCGCCGAAGTCGTTGACAACGACCTTGGCGCCGAGCTTGGCAAGGCCCAGCGCATGAGCGCGGCCGAGGCCGTTGCCGGCGCCGGTGACGATGGCCACACGGCCGTCAAAACGAATAGGCATGATCCAGTTTCCTCAATTGAAATAGACAAGGCCGAGCCAGTCGGCGATCAGCGCCGGCTTGCTCTCACCTTCGATCTCGATGGTGGCATTGGTACGCGTGAGCAGTTCGTTCGGCTTGCGCAATGTCGCCTCGGTGAGGACGAAACGTCCGCGCACGCGCGAGCCCGCTTTCACCGGCGAGATGAAACGCATCTTGTCGGTTCCATAGTTCACGCCCATGGCGACATCCGCGAGCTGGGGCAGCGCTTCATAGGCGCATACCGACAACATCGACATGGTGAGAAAACCATGTGCGATGGTGGTGCCGAACGGCGTTTCGCGCGCGCGGGCGGGATCGACATGGATGAACTGGTGGTCTTCCGTGGCGGTCGCGAAGGCATCGATGCGCGCCTGATCGACAAGATGCCATTCGGACACGCCGACTTCCCTGCCGACCATCGCCATATATTCGTCCCGTGAGATCATCGCGCTCATTCACCTTTTTGATTGCGCGCGCAGATTCCACAAAGCGGCCGGTCATGCCAAGCGGTTTTGTCCACCGCGCATCAGCTACCCGCCGGATGCCCCGTGCCGCCGCGGGTCGTCTGCAATTGCGGAAAATCTTCTTCCTTGAACTCGATACCGCGCAACGGGTCTTTGCGGTCATCCTCGTGTTCGAGACGGCGCAGATGGACGCGGCGGATTTTACCGGAGATCGTCTTCGGCAGTTCAGTGACGAATTCGATGCGGCGGATGCGCTTGAACGGCGCCAGACGCGCGTGCAGATGCCTGTAGATCGACAGCGCCGTCTCCGCATCAGGCTTGGCGCCACCGACGAGCAGCACATAAGCCTTCGGAATCGCGAGGCGAATCGGGTCCGGACTCGGCACGATGGCGGCTTCGGCCACCGCATCATGTTCGAGCAGTATGCTCTCAAGCTCGAACGGGCTGATGCGATAGTCCGAGGATTTGAACACGTCGTCGGCACGGCCGACGAAAGTGAGATAGCCGTCGTCATCGACGAACGCGACATCGCCGCTGCGATAGACATCGCCATCGGCGCCGCTGACGCTGCCGTCACCGGCCTGATAGCCCTGCATCAAGCCTGCGGGGCGATCCGCACCGAGCACCAGTGCGACCTCCCCCTCTTTCGCGGGGTGCCCGTCGGCATCGATCACCCTCACCTTGTAGCCCGGCAGCGGCCGCCCCATGGAGCCAGCCTTCACCGGCTGTCCCGGCGAATTGCCGGCGAGCGCCGTGGTCTCGGTCTGGCCGTAGCCGTCGCGGATGGTGAGCCCCCACGCGGCTTGCACCTGATCGATCACCTCGGGATTGAGCGGCTCGCCGGCGCCGCACACCTCGCGCAGCGCGACTTTGTAATCGGCGAGCTTTTCCTGGATGAACAGCCGCCACACGGTCGGCGGCGCGCACAGCGTGGTCACGCCGCAGCGGCCGATGGTGGCAAGCAGACTCTTGGCATCGAACCGCGGCTGATTGGCCACGAACACGGTGGCGCCCGCATTCCAGGGGGCAAAGAAACAGCTCCAGGCATGCTTGGCCCAGCCCGGCGACGAGATGTTGAGATGCACGTCGCCCGGCTGCAGGCCCACCCAGTACATGGTCGAAAGACCACCGACCGGATAGCTACGCTGGCTGTGCCGCACCAGCTTCGGCTTCGCCGTTGTGCCCGACGTAAAGTAGAGCAGCATCGGATCTTCGGCCTTGGTCGGACCATCCGGCGTGAACGTGTCGGGGAATGCGTCGGCCTTCTCGAAAGCGAGCCAGCCGTCATGCGCGGACGCCGCATTGACGACGATCTGCACCGCGCCGGCCCCCTTCAGGTTTGCGAATTTTGCAACCTGATCTTCGGCGGCGACAACCACCTTCGCCTGCCCGCGATCGAGACGATCCTGCAACTCATCCGGCGTGAGCAAGGTCGTGGCGGGAATGATGACCACGCCGAGCTTGATCGCCGCCAGCATCGTCTCCCACAACGGCACGACATTGCCGAGCAGCAGCAGCAGATGATCGCCGCGCTTCAGCCCCTGCGCACGCAGGAAGTTGGCGACCCGATTGGAGCGCCGCGAAAGTTCGGCAAAGGACAATTTCGTCTCGCTGCCGGAGGCGACATTGACGATCCGGAGCGCGGCGCGATCCCTGCTGTCCGGATCGCGCGCCAGTTCGGCATCGAACCAGTCCAGCGCCCAGTTGAAATCAACCGGATCGGGCCAGCGAAAACCGGCGAACGCCTCGTCGTAGTCGGTGCGGTGTTCGAGGAGAAAGGCGCGGGCCTGCTTAAACGTGGTCATGCTTTCACACCCTGTTTGCTTTTTTTGTCGCTCTCCACTCCGCCCTCATCCTGAGGAGCCGCGCAAAGCGCGGCGTTTCGAAGGATGGCCCGGAGCTCCGCATGTCATGGTTCGAGACGCGCGCTAGTGCGCGCTCCTCACCATGAGGACTGCGTTACTTCGCCAGCTTCCGCAGGTGATTCACGATCCCGGAGAAATCGACGCTGCCCTGCCCGTCCTTGTCGAACGTCTCGTAGATGCTCTCCGCATGCGCGCCGAGCGGCGTTTGGGCGCCCGCCGCCTTCGCGGCTTCCTGCGACAGCTTGAGATCCTTGAGCATCAGCGCGGCGGCGAAGCCGGGCTTGTATTCGTTGTTCGCCGGTGATGTCGGCACCGGTCCCGGCACCGGGCAATAGGTGGTCAGCGACCAGCACTGGCCCGACGAGGTGGACGCCACATCGAACAACGCCTGATGCGACAGGCCGAGTTTTTCAGCGAGCACGAAAGCCTCGCTGACACCGATCATGGAAATGCCGAGGATCATGTTGTTGCAGATCTTCGCCGCCTGCCCGGCGCCGGCATCGCCGCAATGAACGATCTTCTTGCCCATGGCTTCGAGGATCGGCTTGGCGGATGCGAATGCCTTGGCGTCGCCGCCGGCCATGAAGGTCAGCGTCGCGCCCTTGGCACCGCCGGTGCCGCCCGACACCGGCGCATCCACGGACGGCAACTGCTGCGCGGCGGCAAGACCATGCGCCTTGCGCGCGCTTTCCACGTCGATGGTCGAACAGTCGATCATCAGCGCGCCCTTGGCGACGGCCGGAATCACCTCGCTCCAGACCGACACCACATGCTTGCCCGCCGGAAGCATGGTGATGATGATCTCGGCGCCCTTCACCGCATCGACCGCGCTGGCGGCGACGGTCACGCCGTCGGCCTTCGCCTGCGCGCGCGACGCCTCGACGAGGTCGAAGCCCGTCACCTTGTGGCCGGCTTTCACCAGGTTGGCGGCCATCGGGCCACCCATATTGCCAAGACCGATGAATGCGATGCTGGTCATGTTCTGCCCTCGTCTGTTTCCGTTGTTATCGAGCGTCGGTCCCGTCAGCGAAATCCGACTTTCGTTCAGAAAGTGAGCGCGACGTCGCGCGGCGCGAGATAGGTCGCGACAATGTCGGCGGTGACACCCGCCAGATCGGGTGGCTGCCATTTCGGATTGCGGTCCTTGTCGATGATCGCCGCGCGAACGCCCTCGACGAAATCCGCACTGTCGAACACTTCAAGCGCGGCGAGATATTCGCGCGACAGGCATTGTTCGAGCGAGGACGACGCCCGCGCCAGCCGCAGCAGCTTGAGCGTCACCTTGAGGCCGCGCGGCGACTTGTCGGTCATCGCCTTCAACGTCTCCTTGGCGAAGTCGGAGCCATCCTGCTCCAGTGCGCTGACGATCTCCTCGACGCTGTCATGCGCAAAAGCGCGGTCGATCAGCGCACGCTGCGCCGTGACCGGGCCGATCTGGTCCGCGGCCGCAAACCCCTTGAGCGTCGCCATCACCTTTGCCGCGTCCGTCCCCGGCGCGAGCTTCGTCAGTGCGTCGCGCAGCGCCGGCCAATTGCCGGTGTCAATCAACACGTCGGCCATATCAGCAGCCAGCGCATCGGCGCCGTTCGCCGTCAATCCCGTCAGCCCGAAATAGGTGCCGCGTTCGCCGGGCGTACGCGACAGAATCCAGGTGCCGCCGACATCGGGGAAAAAGCCGAGGCTCACTTCCGGCATCGCCATCTTGGTCTTTTCGGTGACGATGCGGTGGCTGGCATGGCCGGCCAGGCCGACGCCGCCGCCCATCACGAAACCGTCCATATAGGCGACATAAGGCTTCGGAAATTTCGCGATCCGCGCATTGAGGATGTACTCCTCGCGCCAGAACATTTTACCGAGGTCGCCTTTCACCTTGGCGCTCTCATAGAGGCCGCGGATGTCGCCGCCGGCACAGAGCCCGCGTTCGCCCGCGCCTTCGAGGATCACGACCGCCACCGCAGAATCGGCTTCGAACGCATCGAGCGCCACGACGATCTCGCGCACCATGTCGAGGGTCAGCGCATTCAACGCTTTCGGCCGATTGAGGCGGAGGATTCCGGCGGCACCTTCCTTGCGTGCAATCAGATCGCCGTCCGCCATATCGTCGCTCATCGCGCGCCCTCGATCAATTTGCGCGACACGATCAGCCGCATGATTTCATTGGTACCTTCGAGAATTTGATGCACGCGCAGATCGCGCACGATCTTCTCGATGCCGTATTCGGCAAGGTAGCCGTAGCCGCCATGAAGCTGCAACGCCTCATTGGCCACTTCAAATCCGACATCCGTGCCGAAACGCTTTGCCATCGCGCAGAGCATGCCGGCGTCGGCGTCCTTGCGGTCCAGCGCCGCAGCGGCGCGCCACAGGAAGGTGCGCGCGGCTTCAAGCTCCGTCGCCATATCGGCGACACGGAATTGCAGGGCCTGAAACTCATCCAGACGCCTGCCGAACGCCTTGCGCTCTTTCATGTAAGCGAGCGACTTGTCGAGCGCCGACTGCGCGCCGCCGAGAGAACACGCCGCGATATTCAGGCGTCCGCCATCCAGTCCCGCCATCGCGATCTTGAAACCGATGCCCTCATCGCCGAGACGATTGGCGACCGGCACGCGCGCATTCTCGAAGATCACGGCACGGGTCGGCTGCGCATTCCAGCCCATCTTGCGCTCGTTGGCGCCGAACGACAGGCCGGGCGTATCGCGCTCCACCACCAGCGTCGAGACGCCGCCTGCGCCCTCGCCGCCGGTGCGGACCATCACGACATAAATATCCGTGTCGCCGGCACCGGAGATGAACTGTTTCTGGCCGTTCAACACATAGTGGTCGCCGTCGATCACCGCCTTGGTCCGCAATGCCGCGGCATCGGAGCCGGAGCCGGGTTCGGTGAGGCAATAACTCGCCAGCAGCTCCATGGTGCAGAGACGCGGCAGCCATTTGCGGCGCTGCGCGTCGCTGCCGTAGCTATCGATCATCCACGACGCCATGTTGTGGATGGAGATGAAAGCCGATGTGGTCGGGCAAGCCGTCGCCAGCGCCTCGAAGATCAGCGCGGCGTCGAAACGCCTCATGGCGGAGCCGCCGACATCGTCGCGGATATAGATGCCGCCCATGCCGAGCATCGCGGCCTCGCGCATCACATCCTTGGGGAAATGCTTGTCCTCATCCCACTTCAGCGCGAAGGGCGCGATTTTTTCGGCGGCGAAGGCGCGCGCCATATCGCGGACAGCGGTTTGTTCCTCATCGAGAGCGAATTGCATGACGCCCTTTTTTGTTGATTGCGGATCAAAAATCAAACGGCCCGGCGCACGTTGCTGCGCCGGGCCGCTGATGTCGCGTTACTTCATGGTCGGCATCGAGAATTCCGCGCCTTCCTTGACGCCGGAGGGCCAACGCGAGGTCACCGTCTTGGTCTTGGTATAGAAGCGGATCGAGTCCTCGCCGTATTGGTTGAGGTCGCCGAAGCCGGACCGCTTCCAGCCGCCGAACGAGAAGTAGGCCACCGGCACCGGGATCGGCACGTTGATGCCGACCATGCCGACATTGACGCGGGCGGCGAATTCACGCGCCGAGTCGCCGTCGCGGGTGAAGATGGCGACGCCGTTGCCGTATTCGTGCTCCGACGGCAGCCGCAGCGCTTCGTCAAAGTCGTGCGCGCGCACCACCGACAGCACCGGCCCGAAGATCTCCTCCTTGTAGATCCGCATGTCCTTGGTGACGTTGTCGAACAGGCAGCCGCCCATGTAGAAGCCGTTTTCGTAGCCCTGCATCTTGAAGCCGCGGCCATCGACCGCCAGCGTGGCGCCTTCCTGAACGCCGATATCGACGTAGTTGCGGACGCGCTCCAGCGCAGCCTTGGTGACCAGCGGACCGAAGTCGGCGGTCGGATCGATCGACGGGCCGATCTTCAGGCTCTCGACCCGCGGGATCAGCTTTTCCATCAGCCGGTCGCCGGTGGCCTTGCCGACCGGAACCGCGACCGACACCGCCATGCAACGTTCGCCCGCGGCGCCGTAGCCGGAGCCGACCAGCGCATCGACGGCCTGATCCATGTCGGCGTCGGGCATGATGATCATGTGGTTCTTCGCGCCGCCGAAGCACTGCGCCCGTTTGCCGGTCTGCGCCGCGCGCTCATAGATGTACTGCGCGATGGACGACGAGCCAACGAAGCCGACGGCCGAGATATCCGGATCGTCGAGGATGGCATCGACGGCGTCCTTGTCGCCGTTGACGACGTTGAGAATGCCCGGCGGCAGGCCGGCTTCCAGCATCAGTTCGGCGAGACGCATCGGCACGCCGGGATCGCGCTCCGAGGGCTTAAGGATGAAGGCGTTGCCGGCGGCGATCGCCGGAGCGAACTGCCACATCGGAATCATCGCCGGGAAGTTGAACGGGGTGATGCCGGCGACCACGCCGAGCGGCTGGCGGATCGAATAGAGGTCGATGCCCGGACCTGCACCCTCCGTGTATTCGCCCTTCATCAAATGCGGAACGCCCAGCACGAACTCGACGACCTCGACACCGCGCAGGATGTCGCCCTTGGCGTCCGGAATGGTCTTGCCGTGCTCACGCGCCAGCAGTTCGGCCATCGCGTCGTTGTCACGGGCCACCAGTTCGAGGAATTTCATCAGAACGCGCGCACGGCGCTGCGGGTTGGTCGCGGCCCAGGCCGGCTGC
>Ga0153956_1002256_pt1 | contig 14690 bp, 10 predicted proteins | sample TSFL040MetaG_FD_104704 | JGI IMG/M metagenome (GOLD analysis project Ga0153956, IMG submission 104704) | Attine ant fungus gardens microbial communities from Florida, USA - TSFL040 MetaG | ecosystem: Host-associated > Fungi > Mycelium > Unclassified | place: USA: Florida, Wekiwa Springs... | reverse complement strand
TCGTGGCTGCCGTTCATCGCGCTGATCGGCGTGTGGATTTTCCTGTCGCGCCAGATGCAGGGCGGCGCCGGCAAGGCGATGGGCTTCGGCAAGTCGCGCGCGAAACTTTTGACCGAAGCGCACGGCCGCGTGACGTTCGAGGACGTCGCGGGCGTCGAGGAAGCCAAGGGCGACCTTGAAGAGATCGTCGAGTTCCTGCGCGATCCGCAAAAATTCCAGCGCCTCGGCGGCCGCATTCCGCGCGGCGTGCTGCTGGTCGGCCCTCCGGGCACCGGCAAGACCTTGATCGCGCGCGCGGTCGCGGGCGAAGCCAACGTTCCGTTTTTCACGATTTCCGGTTCCGACTTCGTCGAGATGTTCGTCGGCGTCGGCGCAAGCCGCGTGCGCGACATGTTCGAGCAGGCGAAGAAGAACGCGCCGTGCATCATCTTCATCGATGAAATCGACGCGGTCGGCCGCCATCGCGGCGCCGGCCTCGGCGGCGGCAACGACGAGCGCGAGCAGACGCTGAACCAGCTGCTCGTCGAGATGGACGGCTTCGAGGCGAACGAAGGCATCATCCTGATCGCGGCGACCAACCGCCCCGACGTGCTCGACCCCGCGCTGCTGCGTCCGGGCCGCTTCGACCGCCAGGTCGTGGTGCCGAACCCCGACGTCATCGGACGCGAGAAGATTCTCGCCGTGCATGTCCGCAAGGTGCCGATCGCGCCCGACGTGAATCTCAAGACGGTCGCGCGCGGAACGCCCGGATTCTCCGGCGCGGATCTCGCGAACCTCGTCAACGAAGCCGCGCTCATGGCCGCGCGCCGCAACAAGCGCATGGTCACGCAGCACGAGTTCGAGGACGCGAAGGACAAGGTGATGATGGGCGCCGAGCGCAAGTCGCTCGTCATGACCGAGGAAGAGAAGCTGCTCACGGCGTACCACGAAGGCGGCCACGCCATCGTCGCGCTGCACGTCAAGGCGACCGATCCCGTGCACAAGGCGACGATCATCCCGCGCGGCCGCGCGCTCGGCATGGTCATGCAGCTCCCCGAGCGCGACAAGCTCTCGATGAGCTACGAGCAGATGACGTCGCGGCTCGCCATCATGATGGGCGGGCGCGTCGCGGAAGAACTCGTCTTCGGGGACGAGAAGGTGACTTCGGGCGCTTCCTCCGACATCGAGCAGGCGACGAAGCTCGCGCGCATGATGGTCACGCGCTGGGGTCTGTCGCCCGAGCTCGGCACGGTCGCTTACGGCGAAAACCAGGACGAGGTGTTCCTCGGCTATTCGGTGTCGCGCCAGCAGTCGATTTCGGAGGATACGGTCAGGAAGATCGACGCCGAGATCAAGCGCTTCGTCGAGGAGGGCTACCGGTTCGCGAAGAAGATCCTCACCGATCACCGCGACCAGCTCGAGATTCTCGCCAAGGGCCTGATCGAATACGAAACGCTGACCGGCGACGAGATCAAGGATCTCCTCGCAGGCAAGCCGCCGGTGCGCGACAGCGGCGCGGAGCCGCCGACGCCGCGGACTTCCGCGGTGCCGCCTTCCGGCAAGCCGCGCCCGCAGGCGGGCGGCCTGGAGCCGGGGATCGCCTGACCCTCGCGACGAATGCGAAAACGCCCGCCAAACCGGCGGGCGTTTTTATTTATGCCGTTATTAACGCTTTTATATTTCGCCACGGCAGTAACGATTAAACATATTTCTTGAAACTTTAATCGTGGGCTTCATCGTAGTATGAAGGCCGCTTTCCAAAGACATCAGCGGTAAGGGCGTAACAGACATGGCGCGCAAGCATTTCGGCACCGACGGCATTCGTGGCCGGGCCAACGGCAAGATCACGGCCGAGCTCGCGCTGCGCGTCGGCATGGCCGCCGGTCTCGTGTTCGAGCGCGGCGAACACCGCCATCAGGTCATCATCGGCAAGGATACCCGCCTCTCGGGCTACATGATCGAGAACGCGCTGGTCGCCGGCTTCACGGCGGTCGGCATGGACGTGCTGCTCACCGGCCCGTTGCCGACGCCCGCGATCGCGATGCTCACGCGTTCCATGCGCTGCGATCTCGGGGTGATGATTTCCGCCTCGCACAATCCGCACGACGACAACGGCATCAAGCTGTTCGGCCCCGACGGCTTCAAGCTTTCGGACGAGATCGAGCGCGAGATCGAGGAACTGATCGACGCAGACCAGTCGAAGCGGCTGGCTTCCCCGAACGATCTCGGCCGCGCCAAGCGCATCGACGGCGCGCACGACCGTTACGTCGAATTCGCGAAGCGGACGCTGCCGCGCAATCTCTCGCTTGACGGAATGCGCGTGGTGGTGGATTGCGCGAACGGGGCGGCTTATCGCGTCGCCCCGCAGGCCCTATGGGAACTCGGGGCCGAAGTGTTCCCGATCGGCGTGTCGCCCGATGGCCTCAATATCAATCACGAATGCGGCTCCACTTCGCCGGAAGCGCTTTGCGCCAAGGTGCGCGAGATGCGCGCGGATATCGGGATCGCGCTCGATGGCGACGCCGACCGCGTGGTGATCGCGGACGAGAAGGGGCATCTTGTCGACGGCGACCAGCTGCTCGCCCTGATCGGCGAGACGTTCAAGGAAGACGGGCGGCTTGCGAAGCCGGGGCTCGTCGGCACCGTGATGTCGAATCTCGGGCTCGAGCGGCATCTTTCCGCGAGCGGCATCGAGCTTGTCCGCACGCAGGTCGGCGACCGTTACGTGCTGGAAGCGATGCTGGAGCGCGGATTCAATGTGGGGGGCGAGCAGTCCGGCCACATTATCCTGTCCGACTACGCCAACACGGGCGACGGTTTCGTGGCGGCGCTGCAGGTGCTCGCGGTGGTGCAGAAGATGGGCAAGCCGGTTTCCGAGGTGTGCCATCGTTTCGAGCCGCTGCCGCAGATCCTGAAGAACGTGCGTTACCGGGCCGGCAAGCCGCTCGAGGACGCGAAAGTGAAAGGCGCGATTTCGCTCGCCGAAAAAAGGATCAACGGCCACGGCCGTCTCGTCATCCGGCCTTCGGGCACGGAACCCGTGATCCGGGTGATGGCGGAAGGCGACGACCGTTCCTTCATCGAGAATGTCGTCGACGAAGTCGTGGCCGCGCTCTCGACCGCGGCCGCCTGATCTTTACCCGCCGTTAAATTCCGTTAACCGGCATTCACGCGCGTTAGCGCGGCGTTAAGATCGCGCCCGCCGCGTGGGGGCATTCCTTCGTGTCGCGCGGCATGCAACCGCCGCCGAAATTTTTTCGATGAACGGTTGTGGTTAACGGTTAACCTTAAGCGCGCCTTAAACTTTCAGTGCGAGCTTCCAGCCATCGGTCACCTGCGCGTCGCGCTTTCGCGTCTGCGCGAAGATGGAAGGAATTTTTATGGCGTACCTTCGGAAACTGGCGCTGGCAGGCGCGGCTGCGCTTGCCCTTGCGCCCTCCCTCGCAAGAGCGGCGGACATGCCCGTCGCGCCGCTGCCCGCGCCGGTCGAATTCGGCGGCTGGTATCTGCGCGGCGATATCGGAATCACCAACCAGGTTGTGGGCAAGCTCGACAGCCCGGCGTTCACGTCGGATGTTTCCGTTCTTCAGAAGAGCTTCGACAGCGCCGGATCTTTCGGCATCGGCATCGGCTACCAGTTCAACAGCTGGCTGCGCACGGATTTCACCGGCGAATATCGCGCGAAGGCGAATTTCAACGGCCTCGATTACGTCTCGACGGGGCCGCAGACAAACCAGTATCGCGGGGACAAGTCCGAATGGCTGTTCCTGTGGAACGTCTACGCCGATCTCGGCACCTGGAATAACATCACGCCGTTTGTCGGCGCGGGCATCGGCTTCGACCAGCTGACGATCTCGAATTTCACCGATACGAATCTCGGCGCGCCGGCGCTCGGTGTGTCGAATGGCGACAGCTCGAAGTGGAATTTCGCCTGGGCGCTGTATGCGGGTGCTGCCTACCACGTGACGCCGACCTTCTCGATCGAGCTGTCGTATCGCTATGTGAATCTTGGCGACGGCACGACGAAGGACTTGACCTTCGCGGGCGGCGGCAACGCGGGATACAATCCGATCCAGTTCAAGAACGTCTACTCCAACGACATTCGTTTGGGTGTGCGCTGGATGTTCGCCGACACTTTCGCGCCGGCGCCGGAGCCGCTCTATCGCAAGTACTGAGCGAAACGAAATCCGAATGCAGCGGCGCGGGTCACTCCCGCGCCGTTTTGTTTGCAAATCCACTGTCATGGCCGGGCTTGTCATAACAAGTCGGCTTTAGCCGACTTGTTAAAAGGCTTTATCGGAAGTCGGATAAATCCGACTTCCGTGCCATCCACGTCTTTGCAGCAAGAAAGGCGTGGATGCCCGGCACAAGGCCGGGCATGACGAAATCATGCGCCGCGACTTTCGCCGCACTTGACGCCCGTCCCGTCTTCCGTCATTCCCGTCCGTGGGACACCTCTCCCCACCGAGAGGCAGCTATCTGGAAGGATAGATCATGACGACGACGAACGCGCGGCCGAATGCCCGGCCGCAAATGCCGAATTTCTCCTCCGGTCCCTGCGCCAAGCGCCCCGGCTGGAAACTCGAAAACCTCAAAAACGCATTATTGGGCCGCTCGCATCGCTCGAAGCCGGGCAAGGCGCGGCTGAAACGCGCGATCGATCTCACGCGCGAAGTGCTGAACGTGCCCGCGAATTACCGGATCGGCATCGTGCCCGCGTCCGACACGGGCGCCGTCGAGATGGCGCTGTGGTCGCTCCTCGGCGCGCGCCCCGTGGACATGCTTGCCTGGGAAAGCTTCGGCGAGGGCTGGGTGACGGACGTCATCAAGCAGCTCAAGCTCAAGGATGCGCGCGTGATGAAGGCGCCGTATGGCGAGCTTCCCGATCTCTCGAAGGTCGATTTTTCGCACGACGTCGTTTTCACCTGGAACGGCACCACGTCGGGCCTGCGGGTGCCGAACGGCGACTGGATCAAGGCGGATCGCGAAGGGTTGACGATTTGCGACGCGACCTCGGGCGCGTTCGCGCAGATGCTGCCGTTCGACAAGCTCGATGTCGTGACCTTCTCCTGGCAGAAGGTGCTCGGCGGCGAGGCGGCGCACGGCATGCTGATCCTGTCGCCGCGCGCGGTGGAGCGGCTCGAGAGCCATACGCCGGCCTGGCCGCTGCCGAAGATTTTCCGCATGACCAAGGGCGGCAAGCTCAACGAGGGCATCTTCGAGGGCGAGACGATCAACACGCCGTCTATGCTCTGTCTCGAGGATTATCTTGACGCGCTGGAATGGGCCAAATCCATCGGCGGCCAGAAGGCGCTGATGGACCGCGCCAACGCCAATCTCGCGGCGGTCGAGAAATGGGTCGCGAAGACGCCGTGGGCGGAATTCCTCGCGCGCGACAAGGCCATGCGCTCCAACACCTCGATCTGCATCGCGGTGGCGGACCCGGCCGTCGATGCGCTTTCGCCCGACGCGAAGTTCAACTTCATTCGCGGCATGGCGGCGATGCTGGAAAAGGAAGACGCCGCCTATGACGTCGCCGGTCATCGCGACGCGCCTCCGCATATCCGCATCTGGGGTGGGGCGACGGTCGAAACATCCGATATCGAGGCGCTCCTCCCATGGCTGGAGTGGGCCTTCGCCGAGTCGAAATCCGCGCTTTCGAAGGCGGCCTGAATCCCTTCATTTCCCTCTCCCCGATGGGGAGAGGGTGCCGAGCAGCCGCCGGCTGCGAGGCGGGTGAGGGGGTCGATCCAGCCGGCGCAAAATCCCTCACCCGGCTCAGCCTCGTTTCACTCGGCTTCGCCACCTTCTCCCGCAAGGGAGAGGGTTACCGAGCAAGCCTCACCGTTGAAATAACCGGAGCCCGACATGGCACCCAAAGTTCTCATCTCCGACGCGCTTTCGCCCGCCGCCGTGCAGATTTTCAAGGATCGCGGCGTCGAAGTGGATTTCCAGCCTTCGCTGGGCAAGGACAAGGAAAAGCTCGCCGCCATCATCGGCGAGTATGACGGGCTCGCGATCCGTTCGGCCACGAAAGTGACGCCGAAGATCCTCGCCAATGCGAGCAAGCTGAAGGTGATCGGCCGCGCCGGCATCGGCGTCGACAACGTCGATATTCCGGCCGCGACCGCGAAGGGCATCATCGTGATGAACACGCCGTTCGGCAATTCGATCACGACGGCCGAGCACGCGGTGACGCTCATGCTGGCGCTCGCGCGGCAGATTCCGCAGGCCGATGCCTCGACGCAGGCCGGGAAGTGGGAAAAGAACCGCTTCATGGGCGTCGAGATCACCGGCAAGACGCTCGGCATCGTGGGGTGCGGCAATATCGGGGCAATCGTCGCGGATCGCGCGATCGGCCTCAAGATGAAAGTGATCGCCTACGATCCCTTCCTCTCGCCGGAGCGCGCGCTCGATCTCGGCGTGGAGAAGGTCGAGTTCGAGGAGCTTCTGAAGCGCGCGGATTTCATCTCCTTCCACACGCCGCTCACCGAAAAGACGAAGAACATTCTCGACGCGAATGCGATCAACAAGACCAGGAAGGGCGTGCGCATCGTCAATTGCGCGCGCGGCGGCCTCGTCGACGAGGCGGCGCTCAGGGCGGCGCTCGATTCGGGCCATGTCGCGGGCGCGGCCTTCGACGTTTTTTCCACGGAGCCTGCGAACGAAAATCCGCTGTTCGGACATCCGAACGTGGTCTGCACGCCGCATCTCGGCGCCGCGACGAGCGAAGCGCAGGAGAACGTCGCGCTGCAGGTCGCCGAGCAGATGTCGGATTATCTTCTGCGCGGCGCGATCTCGAACGCGGTGAACTTCCCGTCGATCACGGCGGAAGAAGCGCCGAAGCTCAGCCCCTTCATCGCGCTGGCGGAAAAGCTCGGCTCGTTCGCGGGGCAGCTCACCGAGAGCGGCATCAAGACCGTGCGCATCACCTATGAGGGCGCCGTCTCGCAGATGAAGACGAAGGCGCTGACCTCCGCCGCGGTCGCGGGCCTGCTGCGGCCGATGCTGCACGAAGTGAACGTCGTTTCCGCGCCGGTCGTCGCGAAGGAGCGCGGCATCATGGTCGAGGAAGTGACGCGCGAAGCGGCGAGCGACTACGAGAGCCTGATCACGGTCACGGTCGTCACCGACCGGCAGGAGCGCTGGGTCTCCGGCACGGTGTTCGCCGACGGGCGTCCGCGGATCGTCAACATCAAGGGCATCCGCATGGACGCCGGGTTCGGCGAGTCGATGGTCTATGTCACCAACTACGACAAGCCCGGCTTCATCGGAAAATTCTCGTCGACGCTCGGGGATGCCGGCATCAACATCGCGACCTTCCATGTCGGCCGCGAGGCGCCGGGCGGCAACGCTATTGCTTTGATCGAGGTCGACGGCGACGTGCCGCCGGCGGTGCTGGCGAAGGTGCAGGCCCTACCGCAGGTCCAGCAGGCGAAATCGCTGAAGTTTTGAGCGCCGCGCGCTTCGTGGTCATCGTCGCGATGGCGATGCCGATCAGCACCAGCGCGTAGCCGATGGCGTGATAGAGATAGGGGCGCTCGCCGAGAAACACGATGGCGAGCGCCGATCCGAAGATCGGGATCAGATGATAGAAGGGCGCCGCGCGGTTCGGCCCCAGCATCTCGACGCCGCGATTGTAAAAGAGATACGCGACGAGCGACGGCAGCGCCATGACGTAGACGAGCGTCGCGACCGCGGGGCCGTCCCAGACCGGATACCGCCCCGCCGCGATCTCGGCGACGACGAGGGGCGTGAGCAGCAGCGCGCCGCCGGCGAACAGCACGAAAGCGAAGCTCAAGGCGTGAATCTTCGGGCGGCGGCGCAGCAGCACCGTGTAGAAGGCGTAGATGACCTGGGCGATGAAGAACCAGATGTCGCCCTTGTTCAGCTTGAGATGCAGCAGCACGTTGAGGTCGCCGCGCGAGATCACGACCGCGACACCGGCGAGCGAGGCGAGAACCCCGACGACCTGCGGCAGGGTCGGCTTTTCGCTGTGCATGACGAACATGACCGCGGCGACGAGCAGAGGGCCGGTCGAGATGATGAGAAGGGCGTTGATCGCCTCAGTGAATTGCAGCGAATAATAGGAGGCGTAGGTATACGCGCTGATGCCGATCGCGGTCGTCACCGCAAGCAGGCCGGCATTGGCCTTGATGGTCTTCCAGTCGCGCTTGAGATGCGGCCATGCGAACGCAAGCAGCAGCGCCGCGGCGCCCATCCAGCGGATCCATGAAAGGGTCGCCGGCGGGAGATGGCCGGCGATGAAACGGCCGAGCACGATATTGCCCGCCCAGAACAGCGAAACGAGCGTCAGCAGGAGACGCGGGCTGTCGAACAGATAGGAGCCGGCGTGGCGAGGCGGCGTGGACATGAAATATCCCGGCGGCAGGTTCGGGCCGTTCTAGAGGCGCGGACCCCGCCGATCAACGGCGCGGCCGCATGGGTGCTATGCGGATTTTCGTGCGCCACGGATCGGCCAGGACAAGCCCTTCGTCTTCGCCCGCGATTTCGGCGCCGGCGCCGCGGATGTGCTCCCTTGCGTTCGCGATTTCGGATTGCGGAATCTCCAATGCGATCTCCGCGAGTCCCGCCATGTTCGCCGGAGGAAGCGGAGCGTTCCGGCTATCCCAGACGTTCGCCGCGATGTGATGATGGTAGCCGCCCGCCGCGGCGAACAGGGCGCCGGGCCATGCCGCGGTTTTCGCGAAGCCAAGGACGCCGAGGTAGAATCTTTCGGCTTCCGCCACGTCGCCGACCTGCAGATGCACATGCCCGATGCGCGTTCCGGCGGGAACGTGCTCGTCGGCTTCCTCCTTGCCGCCTTCGGAAAGGATGCCGTCGAAGTCGAGCGGCTTGTTCGCCATCTGCACGAGGCCGTCCTTCCATGGCCATTCCTCGCGCGGGCGGTCGCGGTAGATTTCGAGCCCGTTGCCGTCCCGATCGTAGAGATAGATCGCCTCGCTCACGTTGTGATCGGCGGCGCCAGGCTGGATGTTCGCGCGCGCGAGCCGGGCGATGGCGCTGCCGAGGGCGGCGCGATCCGGCAGCAGGATGGCGGCATGGTAAAGGCCCGTGAGCCCCTTGCGCGGCCGCGCTTGGGCGCCGGGCGCGATCTCGAGGAAGAGAAACGGCGCGCCGCCCGCGCCGAGCGCTATCCTGCTTCCGTCGCGGCCTGCGACCTTCAACCCGATGATGTCGCGATAGAGCGCGAGCGCGCGCTTCTCGTCCGCGACCCGCAGGGTTACGGAACCGATGGCGGTGGAGGCGGGCAGGGCGAAGGGCATCGGGACGGCCTGTAATTTACGACGAACTATCCACAGACGGGGGCGAAAAAGGGAAATAAACCGTATCTTCGCTATAAATGCCGCAGGCCGCAAATTCTTGCCACGCGCGGCCCGATCCGGTACGACAAATAGGCCCCGGCCGACAGCGTGCCGGGGCTTTTCGTGTCGGCATCTATTGAAGGAGACAGGCTGCGATGCCGAATGTCGTCGTGGTCGGCGCCCAGTGGGGCGACGAAGGAAAAGGCAAGATCGTCGATTGGCTGAGCGAGCAGGCGGACGTCGTCGTCCGCTTCCAGGGCGGCCATAACGCGGGGCATACCCTCGTCATCGACGGCAAGACCTACAAGCTTTCGCTTTTGCCTTCGGGCATCGTGCGCCCGGGCAAGCTCGCGGTGATCGGCAACGGCGTCGTGCTCGATCCGCACGCGCTCGTCGCCGAAATCGAGAAGCTCGCCGCGCAGGGCGTGAAGGTCACGCGCGACAATCTCAAGATCGCCGACAACTGCCCGCTGATCCTGTCGTTGCATCGCGAGCTCGATGTCGCGCGCGAAAGCGTCGCGGGCCTCAAGATCGGCACGACCGGACGCGGGATCGGTCCCGCCTATGAAGACAAGGTCGGCCGGCGCGCGATCCGGCTGATGGATCTCACCGAAGAAAACATGCTCGACGACAAGATCGCGCGGCTGCTCGCGCATCACAATGCGTTGCGGCGGGGGCTCGGCCTTTCCGAGATATCGCCCGGCGCCGTGCGCAAGGAACTCGTGGATGTCGCGCCGAAGGTCCTGCCGTACATGGAGCGCGTGTGGGCGCTGCTTGATCGCTGCCGCCGCGAGGATCACCGCATCCTGTATGAAGGCGCGCAGGGCTTGATGCTCGACATCGATCACGGCACCTACCCGTATGTCACGTCGTCGAACACGGTCGCCGCGAACGCCGCGACCGGAAGCGGAAGCGCGCCGCGCGCGCTGAATTACGTGCTCGGAATCACCAAGGCCTATACCACGCGCGTGGGCGAGGGGCCGTTTCCGACGGAACTCAAGGAAGAAGTCGGAAAGCTGCTGGGCGAACGGGGCAAGGAATTCGGCGTCGTTACGGGCCGCCCGCGGCGTTGCGGCTGGTTCGACGCAGCACTCGTGCGGCAAACCGTCATTACTTCGGGAATCGACGGTATTGCCCTGACCAAGCTCGACGTGCTCGACGGTTTCGATACGCTGAAAGTGTGCGTCGGCTATCGGCTCGACGGCAAGGAAATCGACCATATTCCCGCAAGCCAGGGCGCGCAGGCGCGGCTCGAGCCGATTTACGAGGAAATCGAGGGCTGGAAGGAATCGACGCAGGGCGCGCGGAGCTGGGCCGATCTTCCCGCCGCGGCGATCAAATATGTTCGTCGCGTCGAGGAATTGATTGGTTGCCCAGTCGCGTTACTATCCACCAGTCCGGAACGGGATGACACGATCCTCGTGCACAATCCGTTCCAGGCCTAGGCCAAAGTTGGTACAGCCGGGTTTTTTGTTCGATGACTGACTATCAGCCGCTTCTGGCGCGTGCCCTCGGTGGTCTCGATCGCAATACCAGCGAAACGAGACGGGCGGTGTACGATCGCGCACGGCAGGCTTTGCTGAACCAGCTTCGCAGCGCCAATCCGCCGATGGCCGACGCCGACATCACGCGCGAGCGCCTCGCGCTCGAGGACGCGATCCGGAAAACCGAGACGGAAGCCGTGCTGGCGGAGCCGCATTCGGTGCGCACGCCGTCGGCGGGGCGCATGCCGCCGCCTCCGGCAAGGACGCCGGCCGCGCCGCAAGCGCATGCGTCTGTTCCGCGCCCGCCCGTCACGCCGCGTCCGGCGATGCCGGAACAGGAGGCGCCCGAGCAGGAAGCCTCCGCGCAGGAAGCTCTACCGGAGGAAACGCCCGCTTCGCAGGACGAAGGCGCGCGGCAGGCGGATGCCGCGCCGGATTTCCCGGCGGAAAACGTCGCGCCGCCGCCTCCATCTCCGCCTTCGCGTCCGATGCCGCCGCATGGCCGCCGTCCCGAACGTTCGCGCGCGCCCGTGCCCGGCGCTCCCGGCGAAAGGGCCCGCGGCGCGGGGCGGGCAGACGACGTTCAGCATGCTCCGTCGCCGCATTCTCCGTCGCCGCTGCCGCCGCCATCCATGAGGCCGCAGGGGCCGGGGCCCCGGCCTCGCCCGATGCGTCCGCAAAGACCGGCCGCGGCGGTTCCGCCCGGCGTCAAGGTTCAGCCGGCCAGGAGCAACCGGACGAAATTCATCGTCGGCGGCATCGTCCTGGTGCTGCTGGCCGGCGCGGGTGTCGCCGCCATCGCGTTGCGTCATCGCCTGCCGGGCGGCGCCACGACCCCGCCGGTCGCCGAAGGCGACCAGCCGAAGTCGTCGGAACGCATCACGCAGGCGCCCGATGGGCAGGGCCGGCCGAGCGAGCCGACCAATCTCGATCCGGCGGTCGCCCAGCGCGCGGTGCTTTACGAAGAGAATCCGGGCGGCGGCCAGCAATTCCAGAATTTCGTCGGCACCGCCGTCTGGAAGACCGAGGCGGTGAACGCGCCGGGTCGCGCGCCCGATCTCGGGCTGCTGATCGATGTGGAGATTCCGGATCGCAAGATCGGCGTCACGCTGAAGATGCGGCGGAACACCGATCCGTCGTTCCCCGCCAGCCACACCATCGAGGTGATCTTCAAGCTGCCGCCGGGCGATGCCTTCGGCGGCGTCGCCGACATGCGCGGCATCCGCGCCAAGGGCGGAGAGACGGCGCAGGGCACCCCGATCGCGGCGGAAGTGCAAAAGGTGAAGGACGGCTATTTCCTGCTGGCGCTGCCGAAGATCGAAGAGGTCGTCAACCTGCAGCTTTTGCGGGACCGCGACTGGATCGATATTCCGTTCGTTTACGCCAATGGCCGCCGCGCGGTGCTGACTTTCCAGAAGGGAACGCCCGGCGAGCGCGCGCTCAACGAAGTGCTGAATTCGTGGGGGCAGGGCGCGGGCCAGAGCCCGCCGGCACAAGATCAGCCGGCGCAGAATCAGAACGGGGGCAGCCAGTAGGCCGCCCCCTTTTTATTTTCAGGCTTTTCGATTTCGATCAGCGGGCGGGCAACGCCGCCGGCGTCTCCGCCGCCTTCACGCGGCTGACGACCGCCTGCTGAATTTTCTCGAAGGCGCGGACCTCGATCTGGCGGACGCGTTCGCGCGAGACGCCGAATTCCTCGGCGAGTTCCTCGAGCGTGATCGGGTTGTCCGACAGCCGCCGCGCCTCGAAGATGCGGCGCTCGCGGTCGTTCAGTACATGCAGGGCTTCGCCGAGCGCACGCTTCCTGTTGTCGAGTTCCTCCGACTCGGCAAGCTGGCTTTCCTGATCGAGGTGCTCGTCGACCAGCCAGTCCTGCCATTCGCCGGATTCGCTTTCGGCGCGGATCGGCGCGTTCAGGGAAGCGTCGCCGCCGAGACGGCGGTTCATGTCGATCACGTCCTTCTCGCTCACGCCGAGACGGGTCGCGATGGTCTTCACCTGGTCGGGCCGCAGATCGCCTTCCTCGAGCGCCGAGATATGACTCTTTGCCTTGCGGAGGTTGAAGAACAGCCGCTTCTGCGCCGCGGTGGTGCCGAGCTTCACCAGCGACCACGAGCGCAGGATATATTCTTGAATCGACGCGCGAATCCACCACATCGCATAGGTGGCGAGGCGGAAGCCCTTGTCGGGCTCGAAGCGTTTGACCGCCTGCATGAGGCCGACATTGCCTTCGGAGATGACTTCCCCGATCGGCAGGCCGTAGCCGCGATAGCCCATGGCGATCTTCGCCACGAGGCGCAGATGCGAGGTGATGAGCTTGTGCGCGGCGTCGGTGTCGCCGTGTTCCCGCCAGCGCTTGCCGAGCATGTACTCCTGCTGCGGCTCCAGCATCGGGAACTTGCGGATCTCGGCAAGGTAGTGGGAGAGGCCGCCTTCTGTGGTGAAGACGGGAAGCCGTGCGGACTGAGCCATTGTCTTCCTTTCGCTGAGCCCCCATGTAGCGGCAGGCCCTTATGTTGCGGCTGCTAACAGCCAACCGCAACTCGGAGATATAGGTTCCGTTTCCGGCGCCGCAATGGCCGCGGGCTCACCCCTTCGTGAGGGCGCTTATCAATTTGGCCAGTGTTTCCGGCGGTTTTGCCTCGAATTGGAGGTGTTTTCCGCTTACCGGATGGTCGAAGCCGAGCAGATATGCGTGCAGCGCCTGCCGCTGAAGCGCCTTCAAAGCACGGGCTGCCGCCGTGGATAGGCGGCTCACCCGGGTCTGAAAGCCCTTGCCGTAAACCTCGTCGCCGAGCAGGGGATGGCCGATCTTCGCGAGGTGCACCCGGATCTGGTGCGTGCGTCCCGTCTCGAGCCGGCACTCGACGAGCGAGGCGACCGGCTTTCCGTCGCGCCCCTTGAATACTTTGCGCACCCTGTAATGCGTCACCGCGTGGCGGCCGCCCGCGCGCACGCTCATCTTCACGCGCGAGCGCGGGTCGCGGCCGATGGGTTTGTCGATCGTGCCCTCGGCGGGCGAGGGCACGCCCCATACGAGGGCAAGATAGGCGCGCTGCAGGTTTCCCGATTTTCCGTGATCGGCGAATTGCGCGGCAAGGCCCCGGTGCGCGCGGTCGTTTTTCGCCACCACCAGCAAGCCGCTCGTTTCCTTGTCGAGCCGGTGCACGATGCCGGGACGCTTCTCGCCGCCGATGCCCGAGAGGCTCGCGCCGCAATGGGCGATCAGCGCGTTCACGAGCGTGCCGCTGCGATTGCCCGGCGCGGGATGCACGACAAGGCCGGCGGGCTTGTCGATCACGATCAGGTCCCTGTCCTCATGGACGACCTGCAGCGGAATTTTCTCCGCCTTCGGCTTCGCGGGCTCGGGCGGCGGGACGCGCACGTCGACGCGCTCGCCCGGTTTGACCCGGTATTCGGGGTCTTTTATCGTCCGCCCGCCCGACGTCACTTCGCCCGCCAGAATGAGCTGCTTCAGCCGCGTGCGGCTCAGCCCGTTCAGCGAGCGCGCGAGGAAACTGTCGAGCCGCGCGCCGGTATCGTCCGCGCCCGCGACCGCCGTCTCCATGGTTTCCCCTTTTGGCATTTCGTATCCGATGACCCGCAAAAAAGACGAAGAGCTTACACCCGAGCAGCAGCAACTGATCGCACGCGTGAAGCGGCTGATGGCGCTGCCGCTCCTCGTCATGGTCGTGGGCTTTCTTACCGTATTCGGCGTGATCGCATACCGGCTTTATTTCAGGACGCCCGCGCCCGCGAGCCCGCCGGTCGAGAAGGTGCTGAACCTGCCGCGCGGGGCGCGGGTGATCTCCACGACGGCGAGCGAGGGGAAGCTCGTGGTGACGGTCGAGACGAACGGCGTGACGGAAGTGCTGTTCTACGATCTCGCGACGATGCAGCC
>Ga0153956_1002255_pt1 | contig 14694 bp, 10 predicted proteins | sample TSFL040MetaG_FD_104704 | JGI IMG/M metagenome (GOLD analysis project Ga0153956, IMG submission 104704) | Attine ant fungus gardens microbial communities from Florida, USA - TSFL040 MetaG | ecosystem: Host-associated > Fungi > Mycelium > Unclassified | place: USA: Florida, Wekiwa Springs... | reverse complement strand
TAGTTCTCCAAGGGGGTTGTGTTACCATCTCTTCGGAGTTTATACTTGAACGGATAAAAGTAGGACATGCCGTTTATAACATTACCTTTTAACCAATTTGACATTCTTAAATCTCCTGGTTCAAATGCATTTAGTAAGTAACTACTAACGGCGTATTTAGGAAGTGCTGTTGCGCTACTTGGTATAAATGTTGTTGCCTCGGTAGTTTCATACCCAGGAGATGATGGTTGCAATTGCCAAATTGCTTCACTACTTCCTGCCAAAAAAACATCATTTAAATTGGTATTTAACCTATATAATGGAGCTGATAAAATCATAGAAGCCGTGGATTCTGCTTTTGCCCATTCTCCTCTATACAAATATACTCTCGCCAATAACGCCATCGCTGTAAACTTGTTAATTCTAGCTCTACCAGGACTAGGATAATTTTCTTTAAGACTTATTATTGCGTCATTTAAATCAATTAAAATTTGTTTATATACTTGATCAACAGATGATCTTGGAAGTGACATCGTTTGATTATAATCGGATGTTGTCACCAAAGGAACCCCACCGAACATATTTACAAGGTTGAAATAAAAAAAAGCTCTTAAAACTTTAGCTTCACCCGTAAGCATGCCTTTAACGGATTGACTAATGCCACTGCTGGAATTTACACCTTCAATACAGTCATTTGCCAAATAAATTTGCTTATAATAATTGGTCCAGACTTCTGTAACATACCCATCAGTCGATGGTGATAAAGCGTTGCTATATAATTGAATATCACTTACAAGATTGCCAGTTGGATAAATCTCGTCAGCTGATAGTGCAGTATAAATTGTATTACCCCCATTTAATACGGTAAGACTAGCTGTACTCATTTTACTATATATGCCAAGAACTGCAGATGTAGCGTTTGTACTATCAGCAAATACTTGCGATCTTGAGACAACATTTGGCGATGCCTCGATTTCTACAAACTTCCTACACGAACATAAAGTAAAGGCAAATGCAATTAGAACACTTAAGTTCAATTTGCGATTATATATTTTGCTCATATTTAATAAATTAAAATGTTTAGAATTCATTAAAGAATCAACTGAATGCCCCCTGTTATTGTACGTAGAGGAGGTAAACTGTATAAACTTTGTGTTTCAGGATCAGCGCCCTTATAACCTGTAATGGTAAATAGGTTTTGAGCATTTATGTATACCTTTAGACCTTTTACATTGTATCTATTTAACCAAACATTTGGTAAATTATAGCCTAAGGAAATCGTTTTAAACCGGATATATGAGGCGTCACTAAACCCTTGATCAGAGAGATATACATTCGATCCGACGGAATAAACATCTCCAAATTGAGTAGTTAGTTTTTGAATGTTTGCCTTGTCACCATTGTTTTGCCAACGCGAAAGAAATTCTGTTGGTAAATTCGTAAGATAACCTGGCGGTCTATAATTATAGACATTTGCTAAATAATTAGCGCCTTTTTGCTTAGTAAATTGAATGAAGAGATTTACTTCGAACCCTTTCCATATTAGAATATTGCTTAGTCCCCCATAGAATTTGGGATCCGAAGTTTCAAATATACTACGATCTGTCCTTGAATCGGGCGTACTAGTTGGAGTCCCTGCTGCAGATAAAAACTCATATAAGCCCGTGGATGAGTTTACTCCTAACGATTTAAATAGCTGAACGGTATTTAAAGACTTTCCAAGATAATAAGTATTGGCGTAGGGCGACGTGGCTAAATCAGGAAATGAAAGTAATTTATTTCTTGGGATGGTAAAATTAAATGATGTGGTCCAGTTAATAGTTGTTGTCTTAATATTTACAGTGGAGGCAGAAAATTCCCATCCTGAATTTTGAACTGTATACGGAGCATTTTGTAGTACTGAACCAAACCCTGTCTGAATTGGTAATGTATATTGAACTAATTGATTGCCACTTCGTGTCCTATACCAAGTCGCATCAAATAGCAGCCTGTCTTTTAAAAATCCAAGTTCTAATCCAATATCAAGTTTTTTAGTTAATGCCCATCCATAGTTAGGGTTATACAATCCTTGGGGATAATATACTAGATTGCCTTGGTAGGTGTTACCATTATTGCCCGCATAAGTAGGAAGATATTTATAATCACCAATGGCATCACTACCTGTTGTTCCGTAACTTCCCCTTAATTTGCCTTGACTTAAAAAAGGTAACGCTTGTTTTGCGAATGATTCCTCGTTAAACAACCAAGCTGCCCCAAATGCTCCAAAGGTGCCAAATTGTTTTCCAGGCCCAAAACGGCTCGATCCATCTCTTCTTCCCGATATATTTATAATATATCTATCTTTTAAAGACAGGTTCAGTCGCGCAAAAACGCCATTATATTTGTAAAGGGTGTAATAGTCTTTTGATGTAACCGTTTTCGCGCCATTGATTGTAAGTAGTTGATTGTCATTTAAATAATCATATCCATCTGTTTCGATTGTGTTATTAACAGTTTGTTGAAACGTTGATCCGATCAAAATATTAACATTAACATCTTTAACGGCTGTTTTATACTCAATTTGTGGCTCAATTATCCAAGATTCGATTTTATTAGAGCCAAATGAGGCACGAGCCAATGGAGAAAGAACGGGATCTTGAAACTGTTTAGCAGCCGCTGAATATTCGTTATTATTGACTTGATTATATCCAATGCTACTTTTTAAAGTCAATCCATTAATTATTTGATATCCAACTTGAAAAGTTGTATTTAAATTATAGCTTTTTAGAAAATATGGTTGATTCTCATAAGACAAAGGGTTTGTTAGGCCTAAATTGGCAAAACTCACTCCTTTGTAAGACCAAGCAATAGTACCATCTGAATTCTTGAGGTCAGGAAAATTCGGCGGAAGTGTAAATGCTTGATTAACTGCATTATTTCCTGATGAATTATTTCTATCGAATGAATAGTTAGTTGTGAAATCAACATTCAATCTTTTGTTAGATGAATTGTGATGAATACTAGATAATAAAGAAAATCTATTATATGAATAATCACCTGGAAAAATGTAAGTCTCTTTATGATACCCTGTTCCAATTAAGAACTGAGTATTTTCAGACCCACCGGAAAAATTGAGATTTGCATCTGTGAAATGAGCAGAACCGCCAAGTAATTCTTTTTTCCAATCGGTATACTTTGTTGTATCAAATACCATTAGATCTGGAGCGTACCCTGGGTTGCTAGGATCTGCGCTAGGCACAAGTCCATCATTTTTAAATGCCTCACGCCTCATAGCTAGATACTCTTGAGTATTCATCATATCCATTGAACGAGTAATCCTACTTTGCCCCGTCAAAATACTTGCTCTAATGGCAGTTTGTCCTGGTTTGCCTTTCTTTGTAGTGATTAAAATTACTCCATTTGCTCCTCTAGAGCCATATATCGATGTTGCATCTGCATCTCGCAGTACTTCGATGCTCTCTATGTCTGCTGGATTAATGCCGCTAAACGCACCGATACCGGGAACACTTGGCGGTGGAGGGCTACCCGCTTGTCCAGCTGCTATTGAGGTTAACTGATTGATGTTATTATTTTGAGGGCCTAGGGGAACACCATCAATTATAATCAGAGGATTGTCGGGAGTCAAGGCTACTGAACTCGATGACCTCAAAGAATTTTGGCCTCTCACTTGGATCTGCATAGAAGCACCAGGTAGTCCACTTGTTTGAGAAATGACTAACCCAGGTACTCTTCCTTCTAATGCCTGCATTACATTGGTTACAGGCTGAGTTTCGATTTCCTTACTGGTTATTTTCGTTACAGAACCTGTATTAAATCTTTGTGTTGTTGTGCCGTAGGCAATGATCTGGACTTCGTCCAATTTTGAATCGCTTTTTCTTAATTTTAGTAAAGAAAAATCTGAAGATGCTATTAAAGTTAGCTTCTCATATCCGACGTAGGAAATTTCGACTTTTGCTTGTTCATCGACATTCGTAATACTAAATTCTCCTTTATAATCTGTTAACGCTGATTTTCCATTTATCACCCGTACAGTGGCCCCAACTAACGGTTGGCCGGTTTCATCTACTATTTTACCCTTAATACCGATATTGAGTGGGTATGCTTGATTTTCCTTTTCGATCAAATAGGGCTCTTTCTTTTTTATGCCAATTGTAGTGCCGGCGATGGTGTATTCGAGAGGCTGGCCGTTCAAACACTGATCTAATGCATCCTTTAGCAGTGCGTTATTGAGTTTGATGCTGACAGGCTTGGAGGCATCAAGGACATTATCCTCGTAAAAGAAAATATAACCGGTCTGTTTTTTGATATCGTCAAACACCTTTTCCAGCGGGGCATTCTTTTCGTTGAGGGTGACCCGCTGCGCAAGACTGGTGGAAGCGGATACCTGTAAGAATGCAGCACAAATAAGAAAGATGGCCAGTTTCATGACGACTAAGGCTTTAAAGAAACTACGCCGTTTTTCACGCACGGCATAGGGGAGCGTATAAAAATTCATACTTTTGTTTTGTTTGGGTTTTCGTAATGATCTTCGCAAGATTTTATCCGTTCGCCCCTGGCGGACAGAAAGGTTGACCCGGACATTTGCCGGCAGTGTTGGAAGCACTTCCGGCTTTTTTATGGGTCAGCCTGTTCAAATGTCTTTGTCTTTATTTCTGCATAGGCAATTCGTTTTTGGGGTTAATCCTCAGTTTATTTTCTTCTCAATTAGGTTTCACAATGATCTTCCGGCCTTCTACCTTGAAATGGATGTTGTTAAATTCCAGGATCTTTAGCAGATCACTGAGTTCCGCGTCCCTGGCGATCCCCCCGTTGAAATGCCGGGCTGCCGGAGTGCCCTCATAGGCGATGTCCACATCATACCAGCGGGCGACCTGCCGCATGATCTCCTCGATACTTTCCCCACGGAAAGAGGTCTGCCCGTTCTTCCAGGCGATCACATCGGCGGTATTGACTTGATTGATGGTAATGTTATTATTGCCGTTCCGGGTAACCGCCTGCTGTCCTGGTTTCAAATTCGCCTGCTCGCTATTGCGGGTCACCCGGATAATGCCTTCCACGAGCGTCGTACGGATGACAGGTTCGTCATCATAGGCGTTGATATTAAAGGAGGTACCGATATCTTCAATGACCTGGCCTTTTACTTTTACGCTGAAAGGGCGGGCTGCATCATGCTTGACATCGAAATACACCTGCCCGGTGATCTCTACCATTCTGTCCTTTCCCGTAAAGGCAACCGGGTAACGGATCGATGAGCCCGCATCCAAAATAAAATGGGTGCCATCCGCCAAAACCGCCTCGTATCTTCCGCCGCGCGGGGTGCTCATGGTATTGTATTGCAGTTCGGCTGCCGGGCCAGCGGCTTGACCGGCATGATAAGCGATCCTGCCATCGGCGGTCTTGTTGATGGTGATATTGCCCTGGGTAGCGATGGTGCCGTTCTGTGCACCGGTCAGTATGACCTGTTGCCCGTTGCCCAGCGTCAGGATCGCTTTATTGCCGCCCGGTTTGATCGGTGCTACTGTTGTCTTAACAACTTGTTGCTGAGCTTGCGGTTTATGTAACAGGAGGAAACTGCCTACCGAAACCGCCAGTATGATCGATGCTGCAGCGGCGATGCGTGGCCAAAGGCGACGGACTTTTACAGGCTCCGCGATCTGTTCGTGTATGCGGTTCAGCAAACGGTGTGCGGCCTCGTCTTCCGATCGCGCGTAGGTATCCGGCACCGTGATCGGCTGGTCATTGTTTTCATTGAGCCAAAGCTCAAATTCGGCCCGTTCTTCAGGGGTGATCGTACCGTTCTTGTAACGGTGTGCCAATTCTTGTATGCGTTGTTGTTGTTCGTCCATAGTGTGGCTTAACTATAGATAGGTCAGCCAACGCGCGCAAATGACACGCGGAAATTTTAAAAATCACGCAAATGCCTGATAATCAGTAAGAAAAAATTAAAGCAGGAAGCTGTTCAGGAAAGAGCCAAGCTTCAGGCGAAGGTCTTTACGGGTACGTACCAGTTGCGCATTGACCGCCTTTTCACTCATGTCCATGGTATCGGCGATCTCCCGGTGACTGTAACCCTGCTCATGGCTCAGCTTAAAGATCAATTGCGCCCGCTCCGGCAATTCATTGATCAGCAGGTCCAGTTGCGCTTTGAGCTGCGCAAAATCAAGATACTCCTGGGTCGCATTATCCAACGGGTCAAAGGCCAGTGCCCCGTCCTCCGCGTAAAGTCGGATACTGCGCTGCTTGTCGAGCCAGTTGATCACGCGGTATTTAACAGATACGGTGAGATAAGCCGTGAGGCTATTGCGCAGTTCCAGACTTTCCCGGCGGTTCCACAACGCAACAAATACGTCCTGCACCAGGTTTTCCGCTTCCATGAAATCACCGGTTTTCTGCACGGCGAAATGCAGCAGCTTTTTCCAGTACCTCCTGTAAATTTCATCAAACGCAGCCTGGTCGCTATTACTTAAAAAAACGATCAGTTCAGCATCGGAAAGGGCATTAAAGGAAGCCATCGCGTATCTATCTCAAAACGAATATACTAAAGTATAACCGCAAAGAAAAGAAACTAATGTAAAGATGGTATTAAATAAAGTTATTGGAACATGGATCACGGCTTAGCTGACAGGAAACCTTGTTAGCAGCATCTTTTACCGCTCTGTGACATAGGGAATCTGGGATCAATTAACTTTGGCCTATTATGGAACAGCCCATATTTATAATCGGCAGCGGCGCCATCGGTAAAGCGTTGGCCGTTTTCCTGAAGTTACAGGGAAAAAACGTCACGCTGCTCCGTGGCCGCGTGGACGATGGCAGCAGCGTTGTTGAGGAGTTGACGGTAGCGCTTGCCGACCGGCAAACATTCACAGCAGCGGTTGAAGTAACCACGATCAGCAGGTTCAACAACCTTAATGGTATCGTGGTATTAACGAACAAGTCGTTCGGAAACCCGGCACTGGCTACCGCTTTGAAAAGGAAAATCGGCCATTCGCCGCTCGTGATCCTGCAAAATGGCCTGGGCGTAGAACAGGTGTTCTCCGATGAGGCATTCCCCGCAGTGTACCGCTGCGTACTGTTTGTCACCAGCCAGGTGAATCCCGATGGTGCGGTTAGTTTTAAACCGGTTGCCGAGTGCCCCATAGGTGGTATCAGCGGTGATAATAGTTCTTTAAAAGCCATCGTTGAAACCCTGAGCACGCCCCACTTCAGTTTTCGCGCTGAAGAAAACATACAACCGGTTATCTGGCAAAAAGCCATTAACAATAGTGTATTCAATTCGGTTTGCCCGCTGCTGAACGTTGACAACGGCATCTTTCACCGGGATGAACAGGCGCTCCTCATCGCCCGTGAAATTATTGCGGAATGCGTGCAGATAGCTGCCCAGGCCGGCGTTCTGCTGGATCCGGAGGAGGTGGTTGCCAGCCTGCTGGCCATCAGCAAAGCTTCCGACGGGCAACTGATCTCCACACTGCAGGATATCAACCACAAACGCCCAACGGAGATCGACACCCTGAATTTTGCCATTGCGCGCCTGGCTGAACAGTTTGATAAAGCGCACCTGGTTAAACGTACAAAGCTACTGGGCGAAATGGTCAGGCTGAAATCCGACCTGGGCCGATGATCACACGGTAACCTGCTTGTTTACTTTTCATTCCTGAATTGACGAACGGCCATACAGGACACCGCAACGGCAACTATCCCGAATAACAGGAACGTTTGGTTCAGCCCCATGCCAATAAGGAGGCTGAATATCAGGCTGCCTGTGCCGTAACCTATAAAAAGAAAGAAAGCGAACAAGCCGGTGGCCGCGCCTTTCTTCGGCGAAAGCGTGGTGATGATCGCAGCATATAAAGGCTGCGTAAGATCAAACCCAAGCGACAGGGTGGCAATGGCTACACAAGATACCGCAAGGGCAGGGTTCATACTTAAAATAATGGCCGATAACGCGCCAACCAAAATACCTGCCGGTATTATTCTGTCCCGGCCAAATCTGTCAGCCAGTTTACCCAGTAAGGGCCCCAGCAACAAGCCTGGTATACCATAGCCCAGCAGCGCCAGGCCAACTTCCCTTTGGCTCAGATGATAGGTTTTATAAAAGAAGTAACCCGTCCAGGAAAAAACGCCGCTATGGAACATCCCATTGAACAGCACAAAAAGGTAAGTCCGCTTGCCGCGCGGCAGATTAAATACTTCTTTCAGTGAACGGTACATTACCCGGAAGCCATCGGTGCGCTTATGCGTTTGTTGCCGAAAGCTTTTCCGGTAAACAATCAATATCACTAAAATGCACAAACCAATTGCCGCAACAGCCCAAAACATCATCTGCCAGCCTAACTGCGCGGTGAGTAAAGCACCCGCGGTTGAGCCGAATGCCATGCCGCCGGCCATGCAGCCAAAAAAAATCCCCAAGGCATGGCCACGCTTTTCATAAGGAAAATTGTCGCCGATCCAGCCAATGGTGGTGGGTGCAGCACCGCCTGCGCCTATACCGGTCAATAACCGGAGCAGGATCATCTGGGTAACTGAACGGCAAAAGCCGGTGCAGCCGGTTAACACGATAAAACAGGTAAGCGAAAAGAGGATGACCGGAAACCGACCGTACCGGTCTGATAATGGTGCATAAACAAGCGTAGCCAAACCATAACCCAATAAGTAAGCCGGTTCAATAAAACTTATCTCACGAACAGAAACGTGGAACAGAGCAGCCAACTCCGGCAGTATAGGTGCAACCATAAATCCCTGGAAAAAAATAATAAAGGTGGCTAACGATAAGATATACACCAGAAACATCGGTGGTGCAACGGGTTGTTCTGTATTCATTTTCGGAGAATGGAAAATAGATATTGGCAAAGTCGATAATAAAATTGCCAGCGATTCATGAGGAAAAAGTGATGAAATAGAGTAAGTCGTGCCTTTAAACCTGCCTGATTAAACATACTGCCGGCAATGGAAGTTCATATAAGGGGCTTTCGCCGCTTTGTTTAACAAAGCCCATGGATACAAATAAGTCGATATCCGGGTTCTCCGCGTATTCGGTGAGCCACACGGCCTGGTATGGTTTACACACGGCCATCAATTTATCAAACAGGGATTGCCGGATGGCCGGCGCATCGTAGTCTTTGAGTACGCCGAAATCGGCTATCCTGACAGCGCGTTTGTTTGCAATGTTTCCCGGCCGTTCGCCTTTGGAAGTAACGCGGGCAAATCCCACCGGTTTGTGCGCTTCGTAAACCACCAACCATTGGTTGGACATGCTGTTCACTTCTACTAATAACGCCTGTTCATTATAATTTTCGGCGATGTAATGTTCAACCTGTTCTTCGGCAAGCAGGACTTCAAATTTTTGGTGAAAGATTGTTTGTGTCAGGAACAGCAGGGCGTCTATGCCCTGTGCCGTTGCTATGGTAAATTTGGTAATGATCTCGGAATTCATGTGCCAAAATTAGGCAGCCCGTTAATGCCGGTACAGATACAGATTTTGAATAAATAAACGGTACAGTTTACTGGCTGGCAAATTTTCCCGCCACTTCCAAAGCCTTTATCTTCGCTGCGGAATACTGATCGGCGAAAACAATGCGGAAACAGCGGTCATAGCGGTTAGCGAAAGAAAAAGTAAAGCCCGGCGTAAATTTTACGCCGATATCATCACATTGCCGGTAAAACGCAGCCATATCAACATGGTCAGGCATGCTAACCCAGAGGTTATAACCGCCGGCAGGTGGTATAACCAGCGTATTTTCAGGAAAGTGCGCCGCCAGGAGGTTCATCGTAAAGTAAGCATTTCTGGCCAATTGTGTCCGGAAAGCCCGCACGTGCCGGTCATAACTGTTGGAAGTTAATAAGCGGCTGACCGTTTCCTGGTAAACCGGGGATACGGTGCTGCCCATGGAAAATTTAAGCTGCTCGGCCCGCTCAAAATACCTCCCCGGTGAAAGCCAACCCAGGCGAATACCCGGCGCCAGCGTTTTGGCGTAAGAAGCAACGGTTAGCACCAGGCCGCTTTCATCAAAGCTTTTCAGGGTGGCCGGCCGCTTTCCGCCAAAGTGCAGGTCACCGTATATATCATTTTCAATTACCGCAACATCATACCGCTGTATCATGGCCACCAGTTCTTTTTTCTGCTCATCGCTTAGCAGCAGCCCGGTGGGGTTATGAAAGTTCGGCGTAATGATCAATGCCTTAACCGGGTTCCTTTCGCAGGCTAGTTTGAAAAAGGCGGTATCAAAGCCATCCTTCCAGTCTACCGGTATTTCTATCACTTTAAGCCGCAGCACCCGGATCACCTCCAGTACAGAAAACACACAAGGGCTTTCCACCGCAATGACATCGCCCGGCCCGCATACGGCGGCCAGCGCAATATGGAGCGCCTGGAGCGTGCCCTCAGTGATGAGCAATTCCTGCGGTTGTAGCGTTGTTTGGTAAGCGGCGGCATGCCGGGCAATATGGCCTTTTAACTCTTCGGAGCCATTGGTCGGGTAGTACCGCAGTAAGGCGACACCTTTTTCCCGGATAACCTGCTGCATGGTCCTTAAGATCAGTTTTTGCGAAATGATCAGATCGCCGGGGGCAGCCACATTAAACTCAGCCAGCTTTTTTCCCTCCCGCGATGCAGTTATCAAGCCAACATTACGTTCAAATATCGCATCGCTCACCACCGGCCCGGTTGCAGGCGCCTTGGCTTCCGGCTTGCCCGGCGGCGGCGCCACGTAGTAGCCCGATTTGGGCAAACTGACAACCAAGCCCCTAGTGATCAGATGCGCGTAACCATTTTGGATGGTGGTTAGGCTGGCCTGGTATTGTTTTTTGAGCGCGCGTACTGAAGGCAGCTTATGCCCCGGTTTATAAATACCCCCGCGGATAGCTTTCTCGATATCGGACGTAAATGTTTCATACTTGTAAGCTTTCAAAACTGTACCGGCAAGATTTCTAAAATTTATTGCTGTATGCAAACATAATCAATATACCGATTATGAAAGATCCGTATTACCTTTACCTGTCATGAATGAATTGGAACCTTTTCGCCGGCATGTGCTGAACCGGGTTAAGCTTTCGGAAGAGAAGCTGGAAACATTCGTAACCACATTCACTTTGCGCACTATTCGAAAAAAACAGTTAATTGCGCAACCGGATTTTGTAACGGGTTATCGAACCTATGTGCTGGACGGTGCCCTGCGTTCTTATGTGATCGGGCCGGATGGTTCGGAAAATACGATCCAGTTCGCGGTAAACGACTGGTGGATCTCGGACATCAATAGTTATCAATACCAAAAGCCAGGTACCTTGTTTATTGCCGCATTAGAAGATAGCCGGATCTTGCAGATAGGATTTGAAGCAGAGCAAAGACTAAAAGCCGCTGATCACCAATTTGAAACGTTCTTCCGGATCGGTGCCGAGCGTACGGCTGCTTTCCATCAGCGACGGATCATCTCTTCACTTACATTAACTGCCGAGGAACGTTACGAAGAATTTCTAAAAACCTATCCGGATGTGGCACAACGTTTACCGCAATATGCTATTGCCTCCTATTTAGGCATGACTACCGAGTTCCTTTCAAAGATCAGGCACGATAAAGTGCGGAAAAAGTTGAAGTAGTTCAACGGTATTTCCTAAGCTGTTTCAAGTTTTTTGCGGATTGTGCGCTGCAATTTTGGACCATGAAATTGAAAGACAAAGTAGCCGTTGTTACCGGAGGTAACAGCGGTATCGGTTTAGCAGCCGCCAAGATATTTGCAGCCGAAGGCGCCAAAGTAGCCATCACAGGCCGGAATAAAGTAACCATAGAAAATGCAACAGATGAGATCGGCCATCAGGCTATCGGCATTCAAAGCGATGTGCTGGATATAGCTTCGCTGGAACCTGCTTTCGAAAAAGTAGTTAAGAGCTTTGGTAAGATCGATGTACTGGCGGTAAATGCAGGTGTGGTATCGTTATCGCCATTAGCCGGTATTACCGAAGAAGAATTTGACAAAGTGAGCGGCATCAATTATAAAGGCGTGTTGTTTACGATCCAGAAAGCATTACCTTATTTAAATGATGGCGCATCGATCATCGTCACCTCTTCAACCGTCGCAGGCAAAGGTCTGCCCAATGCCTCGCTTTATATTTCGACCAAAGCAGCCGAACGTTCATTAGTGCGTGTTTTCGCAGCTGAATTTGCTGACCGGAAGATCCGCGTGAACAGTTTGTCTCCCGGACCTATTTCCACTCCGATCTTTGAAAAAGCCGGTTTTGGTACTGATACGGTAGCCATGATGGATAATTTCTTTATCGAGAACTCGCCATTACGCAGAACCGGCACGGTAGAAGAAATGGCTAAAGGCTTTCTTTTCCTTGCTTCCGATGATTCTTCGTATATGACGGGTGGCGACCTGTTGCTGGATGGCGGCTTTGCCAATGTCTGATTGTAAAGAATGTGCTATAAAAACACACATGGCTAGTCGGTGAGATCAGCCCATGTGTGTTTTAGGTGTTCCGTTAGCTAAGTCGCGGTTGCTTTTTGCTGTTCTTCCTGAAATAAATGATGGTGCCAAGTAGCAGCAACACAATTACGATTACCCCTGCGATGATCCATGTTTTATTCACCGGCTTTCTGTAAGGTTCGCCGATCAGGCTATTCGGTTTCAGATACAGCCAGTTTTGCTGGTAGTCAATGATCGTGTTGAAACGGCGCATGACATCCATGCCAAAAACATTGTCCGAAGTGAACTCATTCCCTTCCGGCATCGGGACGGTCATCGGCACATGGGTTAACAAGCTATTGCCGATCTTCAGTTCCGGCAACAGCACGATCTTATTCTGAAAACTTCCCGAACCAACGCCATGCGAAGTGCTGGTTCCCAGTTCCTCCATGTCGCCTGGTAATCCATTTCGTTTGGCAAAGGCCGGGTCAAGCCCGATGCTGCCGTCAGAACCGCTGTCAAAAACAAATAATGCAGTCTGGGGCGTCGAGCCTTTCATAACCGTAGCCGGGAAACGGGCCAGGTAGCCGGAATAACTTAATTTCAATTTGGAATAACCGGGTTCCACGGTAAATGGCCGGTCATGCACAATTATTCTTTTATGATCGTAATCTATCTCCAGGATCTTGTCCGAAAACAGGTTGAAACCAATAATGCCGTCCGCTTTATCCGCCTGTTGTTCTACGAAAAGCACCGATTCCCGTTCCCAGATCAGCTGTCCGATCTGTATCTTGTTGCGGCTGCTGGTTTGCCGGGTGGACGAGCCGCCAACACCCGCGTTCTCTGTTGTACCGTCGAAAGCCAGTTTTACGCCCTTTTCTTTTGCCGAGGGATATAGTACCGTGGTCGAGGCCCCGGTATCGAACATCAGGTCAAGTAGTTGCGAGCCATTGATGCTGCCCTGCAAATGGATCTTATTCCCTTTGCCAAACGTAAAGGGGATGGTATCCTGGTCGATCACGCAGCCTGCGCAGGCTTTGGTGTAACTGCGGGCATTGCCCGAGATGCGCTGAAAACAACTGTCCCGGTCATGCAATACTACAAAGTCAAAACTCGAGCCGGGTTTAACCGTTACCGCGATGGAATCCACATCGGTATAAAATACGACCTTTTTTTCCGCACGGGACCGCAGGGCATCATAACGATCCGGTTTCAGTTTCGGGTTCAGCCTTCCTTCCAGCAGGAAAGCACCGTCACGAATGTGGATTTGATCGCTCTTGGCCCGGATCACCGGCACGGTCGATTGTGCCGAGGCCAGGTTGACGAGGAAAAGGAAGAGTGCGATAAGGAAGCTGTTTTTGGGCATAGCAATGTAACTAAATAGCAATATCAAAACTAAAACTATTGGAGTGCATAAACAGTTAAATGTTTCAAATTCACCTAATCAAAATTTAAATTATATCCCAGCTTCAGGGAAAGTACGTTGGGTAAGCGCCACGAACTGTAATTGTCATATTTCGCGCCGATGTCCAAGCCGTTCTCCAGGGCGATGCCCAGCGCTGGTGTGTACATAAAAGAAGTGGTACCATGCAGGCCAAAGGCTGCCCCCGCTTGCCCCTGTACATAGAACCTGTCACCCACATACCATCTTAAACCGGCCTCGGCAGGTATGATATTCCGCTCACTGAAAGTAACCGGCACAATGCCGGGAAAAGCGGTAGGGTTCCCGAAATAATAACTACTGACAAAACCCAGATAGTTGCCGAAATAATGCGAAAGGCCAGTGGAGGCGACGAACTGGAGTTTATCGTTCATGGGACTTTTATAAGTCACACCTGCGCCCAATGTAAAGTTCTCCAAACTATTGGAAAGCAAACCAGGACTGAGCGAGACCTCCAGCTCACGGCCATGGGTTAAAAGGGGTCGAGCACGGTGTGCGTGCCCTTTCGTGGAAAAGCCATAGGCCAGTCGCAGGGCCAGGTTCCTGGTGGCTGCATTCCGGGTATAATCCTCGTATTTGACGCTCAGATCGATACCGTTCTTAAAGGCCAGTCCCAATGAGGGCGACCACAGGAAGGAAGTGCCCCATTCCTCCATGCCAAAGCCTGCACCCGCTTCGCCACCAACATAAAGATGGTCCGATAAAAAGACCTTGATGCCGGCTTTTACCGGGATCACATTGAAAGGGCTGCTGTACTGCGGGAAATCCCGGTAATGGTCTTTTTCAAAGTAATGGGTAAAGCCGGCGGTTAAGGTACCGGCAAGCCGGTCGCTGAATTGCTTTTGCAAGCGGATGTCGCCGCCCAGGGAATATTCGAAG
>Ga0153956_1002254_pt1 | contig 14703 bp, 17 predicted proteins | sample TSFL040MetaG_FD_104704 | JGI IMG/M metagenome (GOLD analysis project Ga0153956, IMG submission 104704) | Attine ant fungus gardens microbial communities from Florida, USA - TSFL040 MetaG | ecosystem: Host-associated > Fungi > Mycelium > Unclassified | place: USA: Florida, Wekiwa Springs... | reverse complement strand
CGGCCGCGAGAGGATCGGGCTGGTCCACGGTAATGATAAGTGGCTGTTCGATCTCGCTTCCGCCTCAGCCAGGGCGGGTAAGCAAGAGTATTCGTACGGCTCGATGCTTGCCCTTGTGGACCGCGGCGACGAAGCCTTGGATGAGGCGTCAACGCTATTCGAGCGATACGGAAGAGATGAGGATCTGTCGGTTTCAGTCGGCGCATCGGAGATCCTAGCTCCCCTACCGGAGCCGCGTCAGTTGCGCGACGGCATGTCGTTCCCGGTACACATCGTGCAAGGCCCGATCGGGCATCTCAAACTAAAAGCACGTAAATCCGGTGATGCGGCTGAGCTTGCGCGCCTATTGGCTGCGCCATTGCCAGAATTACCTGAGGTCTATCGCAGGCAGCCCATCTACTACATCACAAACCGTTTCAGCGTGAACGGCACCAACACGACGATCAGGTGGCCGCGTTACAGTCAGGTGATGGACTACGAGCTCGAGTTCGGAATAATCACGAAGAACAAGGGCGCGAACGTTTCTGCTGCGAAAGCGCGTGATCACATATTCGGCTACACCATTTTCAATGATTTTTCTGCCCGCGACGCGCAACGGCTCGAGATGGAAGGGCGCCTCGGTCCCGCAAAGGGGAAGAGCTTCGATGGGGGCAACGTTCTTGGACCTTGGATCGTGACCCCGGATGAAATCGGCGATCCCCACAAGCTCAGGATGGAGGCCCGCGTAAACGGCGAGGTGCGCTCGCAGGGGACGAGCGAGGGTATGCTGTTCTCGTTCGAGGAAATCATCGCCTATATCACGCGCGACGAAACCTTAATGCCCGGCGAGTTCATCGGCTCCGGTACGGTCGGGAATGGCTGCGGCCTTGAACTAGGATGGTATTTGGAGGACGGCGACAGCGTTGAGTTGGAGGTCGAGAACATCGGTGTCTTGAAGAATCGGGTCGAGCGCCAGGCGATCTGAAGTGCGTCTGCTTGCATACAGTCATGACCATGTTGCGAGCGCGATAATGAGAGCAATGAACACATTGCGAAAACCGGGAGGTAGCTTTGTCCGATAATCAATTGGTGACCCGTGAAGAAGCCGGTCAGGTGTCGATCTTGACGATGACATACCGGCCTTACAATCTCCTTGGGCCGAAACTCATCAACGCGATCGTGGAGCAGATCGAGACTGCGCAGAAGGCAGGTAGCCGCGCCATCGTTATCCGTAGCGGGCTGCGGCATTTTTCCGCCGGTGCTGACCTCGATATTTTCGACAAGCGAATCGAAGGAGGCAGTTCGAACCAAGCCACCGAAAATCGGCGGCTGACCGGAGTCGAATTCCTGCGTTTCATGGAGCTGTTGCCGATTCCGCTGATCGCCAGCATTCATGGCGTCTGCCTTGGTGGCGGCCTCGAATTGGCACTATCTTGCGATTACATCATCGCCGCTTCTTCGTCGAAGATCGGATCGGTTGAGGCTACGCTAGGTCTTCACCCGCTGTTAGGAGGAATTCAGCGTCAGGTGCAACGGATCGGGGCACAGCGCGCCAAGGAGATGTCGATGCTCGCCAGGCGCTACGATGCGCCGACACTCGAAAAGTGGGGGTTGGTCAATCTGACCGTCCCCGAGGAGTCATTGACCGAGGCCACGATGTCGATCGCCCAGGAGTTTGCGCAAGGGCCGACGTTGGCGCATGCGGCGACGAAGGAACTCGTACACATCGCTGTGAACGAAGGGGTTAGTGCTGCGGACGAGGCCATGGCACGAGTACAGGCTCCCATCTGGGCGTCGGAAGATCTGAAGTCCGGACTTGCTTCATTTCGCAAGAACGGTCCGGGTCTCGCGAAATTCATGGGGCGCTAACATGGCCGGACCTCTCAGCGGAATTCGCGTGATCGACTTTTCTCGTGTGCTGGCTGGCCCGCTGTGCGCGCGCACCTTGCAGGATCTCGGAGCCGAGGTCATCAAGGTCGAGCCGCCGAGTCCAGATGTTTCGCGCTTTGCATTCCCATCGACCGACGGAATGTCTGGCTACTATGCCCAGCAAAATGCCGGGAAGCGCAATGTGAGCATCAACCTCAACGTTCCGGGTGCATATGAGCTGGCACTGAAGCTCTGCGACACTGCGGACGTTATCGTCGAGAATTTTCGTGCTGGAACACTTGGCTTCTTCGGTCTCGACTATGAGACGCTGTCGAAGCGCAATCCGCGACTGATCTATGCGTCCATCACGGGGTACGGACAGGGCGGTCCCTGGCGGAGCCGAATGGCGTATGCGCCGACAGTGCAGGCCGAAGCCGGATTGACGGAAAACAGCATTCGTCACTACGGCGATGCCTTGACCGAGCCGCGTACGGACGGCCTGTCGCATGCTGACGTCTACGCCGGGTTGCAGGCGGTTATCGCAATCCTCGCCGCAGTCAACAGCCGTCAAAAGTCCGGTCAGGGGCAGCATATTGACGTGGCCATGGCGGCAACGCTGCTAGCAGTAAACGAACGGGCCCATGTCGATCTTTCGGACGATGATATTGGCGCCGAGCCCGCCATTTTGGGTGCAACTGATTGTTCGTTCTTCACTGGTCCGCAAGGTGAGCATTTCACGGTCGCAACCAGTATAATCGGAAGCCGGACGTTTCCGTCATGGATGCGCGCGATGCGTCGTTCCGATCTGATTGATGATCCGCGCTTCAGCAGTGCTGCGGCACGCCGGTTGAATTTTGGGGCAATCCACCAGATCATCCAGTCGTGGATTTTGACTTTTCCCGATATGGCTACGCTCGATGCGCAGTTTGACGAAGCGAAAATTGCCATGGGAGAGATCCGCTCGATCAAGGAACTGACAGCCTCCGAATGGAGCGAGTATTGGGGCGCGGTCCAACGTGTTCCCGATCGTAGCGGAGGTGAGTATCTGTTGCCTGGGCGGCCCTGGCATTTCTCCGGAGACGAACTGACGCCGATCGGTTCGCCGGCGTTTCAGGGTGAACATAACGTGGCGGTTTTCAGTGAACTCGGCGTATCGGATTCGGAACTGAAGGGCCTGAGTGAAACCGGTGCACTTGTCACGCACCGACGCGCGCTGGAGCCCGCTATCGTAGCCAAGCCACCGGACAAACCGGGTCAGACCGCTTGAGCTGTAGTGACGATTTAGTTATTTGAGCCAGAGCATTATGCTTGCGATTTTGGCGAACGAGATGAAGGTCTTTGCGAGTTTGTCGTAGCGAGTGGCGACGCGTCGCCATTGCTTGAGCTTTGCGAAGAAGCTTTCGATGCCCCATCGCTGACGATAGGCGATACGGTCATAATGGTGTTGGTACCTGCGGTGACGGCGCGGTGGGATTACCGGCTTGCCGCCTTCGTTCAAGATCACGTCATGAAGACTGTCGGCATCGTAGGCACGGTCGGCGATGACCTGACCCGATGCAAGCCCCGCGACGAGGCCACAGGCGGGCGCCGTGTCATTCTGCTGGCCCGGTCCGATTGCGAAGCGCACCGGCAGGCCAAGCGCATCTACGACAGCATGGAGCTTGGTACCGAAACCGCCGCGAGAGCTGCCGAGAGCCTGGGCTTCAACGCCCTCCTTTTGCGCCGCGCTCCGGCAGCTTGGGCCTGAGCGCGGATGACGGTCGCGTCGATGGCAAGCCACTCAAGGTCGGGATCGGCGGCCACAGCCTCGAACAACCGGTCGAACACACCCATCGCAATCCAGCGATATTAACGTCTCTTGGCTGTCTGATAGCCGCCAAACCGATCTTCGGGCAGATCGCGCCAGCGCGCGCCCGAGCGGGCCATCCACAACAACGCATCAAAGAAGCGACGCCCGTCGCTACGGGGGCCGCGCTTGCCCTTGCGCCCGCCCGGCACAAACGGCTTCACCTTCTCCCACTGATCGTCGCGCAAAACCTCGCCATCCATCGCCAGCCTCCAAAAGCCAGCGTTGAACCTGATTTGCCAGGCCTTGGGAATCCTAAATCTTAAATCGTCACTACAGCCTAGATGTGGAGCCTCAAGAGGTTGTCCTCGGACAGAGCGAGTCTGCTGATTGGTGTTTGAGATTTAATGCCGCCGTGCGGCCGATGCCAATTGTATCTGTGGAGCCAGATCGGAAGCTCCTCGGCGCGACGATCGGATGTGGGGTAGGCTTTAGCATAAGCCCACTCTCTGAGCGCGGTCTGGATGAAGCGCTCAGCCTTGCCGTTGGTTTTGGGCGTATAGGGCTTGGTGCGGATATGTTTGATGCCCAGGTCGACGCAAGCGTTCCGGAAGGCGAAGGATTTGTAGCAAGGCCCGTTGTCGGTCATGACGCGCTCGACCTTGACGCCCAGGCTCTTGTAGTAAGCCACGGCCGCCTTGAGGAATGGCACGGCACTGTCGGCCTTCTCATCCGGTTTGATCTGGGAGAAGGCGATGCGGGAATGGTCGTCGATGCAGACATGGACGAACTCCCAGCCTGCGCCCCGGCCGTTGCCTCGCCGGCTGCTTTGACGGGTTCGATCTCCGGTGATGCGGTGGCCGATCTGCTCGAAGCGTCCGAGCTTTTTGATATCGATGTGGATCATCTCGCCGGGAGCGGCACGCTCATAACGGCGCACCGGCTCGGCCGGCTCCAGGTCGCGTATCCGGTTTAGCCCGAGCCGGCGCAGGACGCGGCTGACGGTGGCCGGAGACACACCGGCGTCCGCGGCGATTTGCTTGCCGGTGTGGCGCTGACGGCGCGACGCCTCGATGACCGCGCATGTGGCCGGCGGGGTTTGGCTCGGCAATGAAAGAGGTCTTGAGGAACGATCCCGCAAACCTTCGACACCTTCCGCGCGGAACCGTCCAACCCATTTGGCCACCGTCTTCGGGGTGGTGTTGTACAGCCCTGCGACCGTCGCCTTGCTCAACCCACCGTCTATCACCGCCCGCACCATCGGCTCTCGACCTCGGGGCGTCAGCAGGGCATTCTTATGGCTGTTCATCTGGTCTCTCCGTGGAACACTGACGCTTCGCAACCTCAGCTTCCCCGGTTCAGACCAGATGGACAACCTCCTGAAAGCTCACACCTAGAGCGTTCCTATTTTGCTGGAAACAGCACCCTCACATCATTCGTGCAAATCTTTCGGGTCGCCCTGCCGAACTCCAGGACCATACTCCCTACCTATATTTTTAGAATGGTGTGTTCGGGTTTGGCCCCGGTAGGGGCGGGTTGCGAACTCGGTCGGTGTGAGCCCGTTGAGGCTCGTGTGCGGTCGGTTGGTGTTGTAGTCGATCCTCCATTCCTCGATGATCTGACGAGCCTCGTTGAGGTTTGCAAACAGGTGCTCGTTGAGGCATTCGTCGCGCAGCCTGCCGTTGAAGCTTTCGACAAAGCCGTTCTGCATCGGCTTGCCGGGCGCGATGTAGTGCCACTGGATTCCAAGCTCCTCCTGCCAGGCCAGGATCGCATTCGAGGTGAACTCGGTGCCGTAGCACCTACGGAAGGAAGGATTTGCGACCGCCGTGCCGGTGCGCGCAGCTTGTTATTGCAAGCGCGCACCGGCGAAGGCGGCGATGGCCAGTCAGAGTTTCTCTAGGATGTGTCTGTTCACAACTCATTCCGGAGAGATCGGCCATGACCACGCTAGATTCTACACCTGCGGATGCTGTGCTGGTAGCGATCGATATCGCCAAGGTGCGCAATGAAGTTCTAATCGAGAGCTCCGGTCATAAAGGCAGACGCCGGTTGTCAGTTCTCAATAGCCGCGCGGAACATGATCGGTTGATAGAAGTCCTGCAGTCGTATGAGCGCACGGTCAGCCGCTCCTCTCTGTAGAGCCGGTAGAGCTTCTTGTGATTGATCCGGATTCCTTGCCGGACCAAGAGTAGCCCCAGACGACGGTAGCCGAACCTGCGCCGCTGCGAGGCCAGCTCCTTCAGCCGAGCCCGCACCGCGCCATCGTCAGGTCGTGTTGACATATAGCGACAGGTCTTCGCTTGCAGTCCAACCAGCCGGCAGGCAAGCCGCTGCGAGTAGCCCTTCTGATCGATCGCCCAGGTCACAGCACGTCTCCGCAAGCTGAGCGTCAGAAGTTTTTTCCGAGCATCTCCTTCAGCGTCGATGCATCCGGCATCGTCTCCGCCAGCAGCTTCTTCAGCTTGCGGTTCTCATCCTCCAGCGCCCTCAGCTTGCGCGCCTCTGAGATCTCCATCCCGCCAAATCGGGATCGCCACTTGTAAAAGGTCGCATCGCTGATGCCGTGCTTGCGGCACAGATCGCTCGCCGACATCCCGGCAGCGTGTTCCTTCAAGACCTTGATGATCTGCTCTTCAGTGAACCTGCTCTTGCGCATCGTCTGTCTCCTCGTGGAGAACAGAAATCCTAACTTAAAACCGAGGGCGTTTCAGGGGTGCAGGTCAATTATCACAACCGGGCGATTGATTGCTCGCGAGGATCAGGAGCAGATGTGCGAGCGTCTCACATGCTGGCCGAGTCCCCACGAACTGGAGCAGAGCTGAGAAGCACGTTGCCTTAAAGACAAGACCCTCGACGATGTTCAAAGAGAATCTTGGGATAGTGAGAATTGCTTTCCTCAGCCGATCGCTCGCTAGGAACAACAACTGACAGTCCTTGACCGCTTCCCCGACCAGATGTGCACCCCGCCACCAAAAATTTCAGGGCCTCCAACAAAGTGACCCGCCCTCCAGTAAGCCAAGGTAATCTCGCGCCCCGCGGGAGAAACGTAGTATGACCGAATCTCGCCATTCAAAATGATCAGAATTCCGACGTGAGGCTATCCTTGCAAAAAGACCTGCTTTTCCGCGGGCACAAACCGGCTCTCTCCCAGAGAGAAAACTTTCTTGCGTTCGACCGAGGTCAGGCCACCCAACTGATCAACAGGCTTCCGCGCATAGAGGGACGATCTTCCAATATAAATTGACTGATCTGTGATTTGACTTAACATCACATCGACTCCAGATCCGCAATGGAAGCTGTTTACAATGTCAGCCTGCGGATTTCCTGAGAATTGTGCTCAACTGATCTCCGGGTTTTGACCGGCAAACAACCGACGACTTGCGATCTGCCTTCGAAGGAGCACATCAAGATCGATCTCAATGCCGATCCTGCCATACCCTCCTGTTACGATTTATAGTTAGGCATGCTCATCGCGGTTACAGTTTAGCAATGAGCGCGGTAGCAGCTGCAACGCTTTCTAGTCCCGCCGCGACTTCAACCCCGTTTTCTCCGTTGGACTTGCGGAATTATATCTCTAATAGATCCCGTCCCAAAATCACCTCTCCATCAAACGTTTCTCTGGCCGCTTCAATCCAGACGTAATCAGGAACACTATCATCCGCCGGCACCAGATGATTGATAACGAGTGTTTTTACTCCCGCTTCCTTTGCGACTTCGCCGGCCTGCTGCACGCTTAGAGCATTTCCAGAAATGCTCTTATAGATCGCTTCTCGTCTTGAGGGGTCGGCTGCCAAGCGTTCCGCCAAGCCACGGATACCCGGCAAATATTGACCTTCGCAAACGAGAACATCCGCGTCTTTGGCTAAGCGAATGAGAGATTCCGTCTTTCGCGTATCTCCTGAGAAGACGATAGAACGGCGTGGAGTATCAAATCGATACGCCAGCGCAACCTTGATCGGCGGATGATCAACAAGCTCGCACGTGACCGTGACGTTCTCATCTTGCATAACAGGTCCAGCGGAAACGATTTCGTGAGGAAGAAGTAACGGACGCGGATCCGGCCGCCCCTCATCGTGAATGCGAAGATCAACATCAAACTCATTTAGCTCGAAGAACTTCTCCGTCATGCGGCCAAGTGGTGAAGGGCCATACGAGTTGACAGCGCTTCTCAAAGCCGCGCTCCAGGCAAGATAAAACAGATTTCCATAGTCAAGATTATGATCGGAATGCTGGTGGGTAATAAAAATGCTTTTCAGGTTTTTCAATGCGAAACCGGCGCGCACAATTTGCCGGGCGACGCCATTGCCGCAATCAACGACATACAAGGAGTTTCTGACAACAACCATGCTCGATGGCGCCGCGCGAGAAATCTTCGGGCTCGGCCCTCCTGCGGTGCCAAGAAGAATAAGGCGAACCCGATCATATCTTGGCGCGACTTCCGTTGCGTGCGCGAATGTCGGGAGCAGCGCTATGGCGCCGCCAAGTAGCTCTCTTCGATTCATTGTCATTAGCTTGTTCCTCCTCGCAATTCCCTCGAAGCTGAGTTCTGCAACGCCGTTGCATTGCCATTTAGTGCAATCCGACACCAAGCAAGCGCTCGACGCTTTTGCGGTCGGATCGCAATTTGCCGCATTCTCCAGTCCAGACGGATCTGCCGCGTTCGATCACCATGACGCTTTCTGCGAAATCCAACGCACGCTCGATCTGCTGTTCGACAAGAACGATCGTCATCTCCCCGGACTCGGCCAGCTTTGCGATCGTCAGCATCAACTGATCGCAGATGACCGGGGCCAGGCCTTCGAGCGGTTCATCGAGCAGAAGGAGCGAAGGCTTGCCCATCAGCGTGCGCGCCAGCGACAGCATCTGCTGCTCGCCCCCGGACAATTGCGTGCCAAAGTGCTTTCGGCGCTCCGCCAATCTTGGGAACAGTGCGTAGGCTTCTTCCAGGGCTTCGGTCGTCCGGCCCTTCAGGCCGGTGACGAGATTCTCCTCCACGGTCAGCGATCGGAAAACGTCCCGCGTCTGCGGCACATATCCGATACCGGCGCGTGCCCGCGCCGACGCCTTCAAACCGGTCATGTTCATTCCGCCGACCGATATCGTCCCGTCGTGATGGGTCGACAGCCCCATCAACGACGCGAGCAACGTGGTTTTGCCGACGCCGTTCCGGCCCAAAATCGCGAGCCGGCCGCCCTCCGCAACCTCGAAGGTCAGGTTAGAAACGATGCGCGTCGGGCCGTATCCCGCGCTCAGGTTGCTGACTTCAAGACGTGTGGCGGACATCGGCATACGTCCCCAGATAGGCGCGACGGACTTCGGAATCGTGGGTCACTTCGCTCGGCTCGCCTTCAAAAATCAAGCGGCCGTTGGCGAGAACCAGAACACGCTTTGCGAACTTGAACACCAGATCCATGTCGTGCTCGATCATCATCACCGCGATCTTGGGCGGCAACCGGTCGATGGCTTCGATGATGCGCCCGGATTCGTCCGACGGAACACCCGCCGCCGGTTCATCCAGAATCAGAACCTTGGGTTCGAGCGCCAGCCCAAGCGCCAAATCCAGAAGCCGCTGCTGACCGTAGGCGAGTTGCGACACACGGGCCGTTGCGAGATGGGCTATGCCCAGCAGTCCGAGGATTTGCATCCATTGGTCGCGGATATTCGGCCGATCGATCCATGAGGAAAAGAATTTTCGCGCGATGCCCTTCTTCTGCATAACGGCGAGCGCGACGTTCTCGGCGACCGTGAGGTTGGTGAACAACCGCGTGATCTGGAATGTCCGAATCAGCCCGGCATCGACGCGCTGCGGTATCGAGAAGTCCGTGATGTCATGGCCGCCGAGCAGGATGCTTCCCTGAGAGACGTCCAGTCCGCCGGAGATCACGTTCACCAGCGTCGTCTTTCCGGCGCCGTTCGGACCGATCAGCGCGATCCTGTCGCCCTCGCGGACGACGAACGACACACCGTCGTTGACGCGAATTCCACCGAACGACTTGCAGACATCCCTCAACTCCAGCAACGGCGCGGTCATGATTTTCCCCGCAGCCGCGGAGCAATCCGGTCGACAACCGAGAGAGCCAACGGCACGAGACCTCGCGGCGCGAACAGAACGACCACTATCAGCATCAGGCCGAGAATGGTCATCCAGTGGAACGGGTTGGCGGCCGAGACATAGTGCTCGAAAATCTGAAAGACGACGGAGCCGATCAGCGCGCCCCAAAGGGTCCCTGCCCCGCCGATGACAAGCATGACCAGCGTCTCCGCCGATCGTTCGAAGCTGACGCTGTCGAGGCCGACCACGCCGGTGTTGATCGCGGTCAAAGCCCCGCCGATTCCCGCAACCGCCCCCGATATCCCGTACATCAGGATGAGCCGCGGATAGACCCGCGCACCGATCATCCTGGCGCGCAAGCTATCGTCCTTGATCGCGCGGCACAGAAGACCGAACGGCGAACGCACGAAGCGCAACAGGATGACGAAAACGATGACGAGGACGACGAGCGAAAACACGTAACCGGTGCGGCCATAGAGATCGAAATTGAAGATGCCCAGCACTGGGCCGGGCGAAATTCCGGCCAATCCGTCGCTTCCGCCGGTGACGGACGACAACTTGTTGGCCATCGCCGCGACCAGTTGTCCGACGGCAATCGAGAGAACGAGTTGGGGCAGTCCCTGAAATTTCGCCACCAGCACGCCGGAAGCAAGCCCCATCACGGCTCCGGCCACCATCCCGACACCGAGCAACGCCACCGGATCGACAAGCCCCGCCAGACACGCGTTGCCGACTGCATAAGCGGCGACGCCAAAAATGGCCGATTGCCCCAGCGTGGCGATGCCGCAATAGCCGGTGACGAGATCGAGCGAGAGCACGAGGAAAACGATGCCGATCAATCGGGTCAGGAATGCCAGATCGTCCGGAAACACCAGGTAGCCGAGCAGCCCGGCCAGCGCCATGGCGACAAGCGCCCCCAATTCCGCCGGAAACGGAAGCCGGGAAGAACGCCGCTCCTCCATGGCGAGCCGATCGCTCATGTCAGTGCTTCCTCCCGAGCAGGCCGTTCGGGAATAGGAAGACCGCGAGAATGACCGCCAGATAGAAGAAGAATTCGCCATATTCCGGCGCGAGATACTTTCCCGTCGTATCGGCAAGACCGAGCAGCATCGATGCGGATAGCGCGCCTGCGATCGATCCCGCGCCGCCGACCGACACAACCACGAGGAACGTCACCATGTATCGCAGCGCATAGAACGGTTCGATCGGCAGCAGTTCGGCACCGACCACGCCGCCGAACGCCGCGAGGCCGATTGCCAGTGCAAAGGCCGCGGTGAAAATCAGCTGGGTGCGAATTCCAAGCGCTTCCGCCATATCGCCGTTGTCAACCGCGGCGCGCATGCGCACGCCGAATTCGGTGCGGTCGATCAGGAGCAACAACAGCAGCGCCGTGCAGAGCCCGCACGCGATCACGAACAGCCGATGGGCCGGGATCATCCGAAATCCGAGATCGAATGGCCCGCTCAGCGCCGCCGGCAGCGGGATGGATTTCGACGTCGGCCCCAGGACGTAATTGGCGATGCCGATAATCACGAACGTGATGCCGATGGTCAGCAGGATTTGCGTGAGTTCGTCCGATTTACGGTAGATGCGGCGATACAGCAGGAATTCGAACGGAATCGAAATCAGGATGGCGCCGATCACGGCAAGGACAATCGCCAGCGGGTAACTGACGCCGAGGCTCTTCAGCGCATAGGACGCCAGGTAGCCTCCGATCATCGCAAACGCGCCGTGCGCGAGGTTCACGACCCGCATCAGTCCCATCATGATCGACAGGCCGATCGAAATGATGAACAGCACCATCCCGTACGAGATCGCATCGAGAACGACGCCGAGAACCGTCCATGCCATTATTGAAGATATCCCGCGGCAGCAGATTCGTGCGAGCCGAGCGTATCATGTTCGACGGCGCCGCGGATCATGGTCATCAAGACCTTGACGTCGCGGAAATCGACGGAGGAATCGAACGGATCGCGGTCCATCGCGATCAGGTCCGCGGCCATTCCGGGCTCCAGCGCACCCCGCCAGCTTTCGTGGCCCATGGCGTAGGCGCCGCCGTGGATATAGCTGCGCACCGCTTGCCGGTGCGACAGTGCTTCCGCCGGGCTGATCGGCCTGCCCTTGTTCGCGCCGCGATCGACAGCGCTCGCCATGCCGGACCACGGAGAAAAGTCCCCGGTCGGGGCATCCGAACTGGCGACATACGGCACGCCTGCATCGATCACCGACTTCGCCGGATATTTGCCGTCGATCGCCGGACCGAACGCCCCTATCGCCGAACGATGCATGACCGATACGAAGCTCGGCTGCGACACCACGATGGCTCCGGCATTCTTCATGCGGGATAGACCACCCTCCGGCGGGCAGAAGTAGTGTTCGATGCGGTGCCGGGCATCCTGCCGCCACTTGGCCTTCTGAGCCTTTTCATATGCGCCGATGATCCGGGACACCGCCCGGTCGCCGACGGCATGGACCGCGACCTGCCATCCGTCGAGATGCGCTTCCACGATGGCCTGTTCGAGTTCTTCCTCATCGCGCATGAAGAAGCCCACGCCGCCGGTGTCGTGGAACGGCGTCGTGACGGCCGCCGTCCGCGCGCCCATGATTCCGTCGGCAAAAAACTTCAGCGTCTGCGTCTGCCAGTCCGGATCGCGAAGCGGCACGAATTTGCGCGCGGCCGCATCCTTCGGATCAAGCCGATACATGAAACCGAGACGAAGCAGGGAGCGATCCGCACGCAACAGCTCCCAGGTCGCATATTCCTCGTCGAACCCGCTGGTGAAGCCGACGGCGGCCTCCACCGCGCCCGTCATTCCAAAACGGATCGCGTCCGCGATGGTGGCGCGAAGCGCGTCGGCGACCACCGCGCGATCCGCCTGCGGCATGTTCCGGAACACCGCATCGGCGGCGCTTTCCTTGACGATACCATTCAGCCGGCCCGCGCTATCACGCCCGAAAGAACCACCGACCGGATCGGACACGCCTTCATTCACCTTGAGGGCTTGTAGGGCCGCACTGTTGAGGATGGCGGTGTGACCACAAAACCGGCGGATCACGACGGGGCGATCGGGCGCGGCCGCATCGAGTTCATCGCGCGTCGGGTAGCGGTGCTCCGCAAGACCGTTCTCGTCGAATCCGACGCCACGAATCCAGCCACCGGCCGCCGTCTCCCGTGCCGCGGACGACGTGCGATCCAGCAACCCTTGCATCGATGCCACCGCCGATGGATCGAACGCGACCTGCAGCCGCTCGTTGGCGAGGCCGAACAGATGGATGTGCGCATCGGTCAGACCGGGCATCACGGCTGCGCCGTGCAAATCGATCGTGAGGTCGGCAGTCGGCGCATCCGCACGCGGGCCGACGAAGCGCACGACGTTACCCTCCGTCACCAACGTATCGGCGGGATCATGGTCCTCTGCATGGCGGTAGATGCGCCCGTTGATCAATCGCAGTGCGCGCGGCCGGTCAGTCATAAGCTCGTCTTTGTTCGAAAGTGGAGGGAGCCCGCAACGCAGACGAAGCGGGCTCCGTCGCGTCAGTGCTTCGCCAGACCCCAATCCGGCTGGGCCTCGAAGGTCTGAAGCTCCGTGTTCTGAAGCTTGCCGTCCTTCTTCTCGACTTCGCGCAGGTAGATATTCTGGGTGATGTGGCGCGTCTGCGGATCGATCGAAACCGGACCGCGCGGGCTGATCCATTTCATTCCCTTGACCGCGGCCAGCGCCTTGTCGGGATCCTTCTGGCCATTGGTGGCCTCGATCATCTTGTAGATCACCCGGGCGCCGTCATAGGCGGCGACCGACGCCATCGTGATGTCATCCGGCTTGGCGCCAACCTTGACCATCTCCGCCAGGAACGCCTTGTTCTCCGGGGAGTTGTGCGCCGCTGAATAGTGATAGGTGGACAGGATTCCGATGCCGCTGTCACCGATGTTCGGAAGATCGGGCTCGGTCACGAGATCGCCGGTCGACAGCAGCTTCACGCCGCCGGCCTTCAATCCGTTGTCGATATAGGCCTTGACGAAGCCGAGCGTCGGCGGGCCGGCGGGCAAGAACGTGAAGATCATGTCAGCGCCGGAATCCTTGATCCGCTGCATGATCGGACCGAAATCGCTGGTGCTGAGAGGCATCCTGATCGCCTCGACGATCTTGCCGCCTTCCGCCTCGAACGTCTTTTTGAAAGCCGCTTCGGCATCGATGCCCGGTCCGTAGTCGCTGACCGCGATGGCGACTTTCTTTGCGCCTTTCGCAAAGGCAACTTTCGCGGCCGGCACCGTGTTCTGCCACATCGTGAAAGAGGTGCGCACGATGTAAGGGCTCTTCTCGGTGATCGCGGAGGTCGCTGCATTCATCACAATCATCGGGACCTTCGCTTCGGAAAGCAGCGGCGCGACGGCCATGGCATCCGGCGTGAAATACAGGCCGGCAATATATTGGACTTTGTCCTTGACGATCAGCTCCTGTGCGAGTGCTTTTGACTTTGCCGGATTGGGCGATTCCTCGTCGCGATAGATGAACTCGACCTGATGGTCTCCCACTTTCGCGCCGTGTTCAGCTACCCAGGCTTCGATGCCATGCTTGAAGTTCTGGCCGAACAGGGCATAGGGCCCCGACATCGTGCCGATCACACCCACTTTGATCACATCGCTATGCGCCGGCGTCGCAAACAGCGCCGCAATGACGGCGGCTCCCGCAAATCCAAGTTTTGTCGTCATATGATATCCCCTCCTCCTTGTTATGATCGAACGTCAGAACATCTCGAAATATTCACGCTGTTCCCACTCGGTGATTTCCGACTGGAAGCGCTCGATTTCGGCGTTCTTGATGTGGACATAGTAATCGATGAACTTCGCGCCCAGCGCTTCGCGGAAGAAGGGATCATCCTTCAACGCGAACACCGCCTCGCGCAGCGAGGTCGGCAGGAAGTTCGCCTTGGTCTCGTAAGGCGTATCGGCCGACTCGCCCGGATCGAGCGCGCGGTCGATGCCGTTGAGACCCGCGAGGATCTGCGACGCCAT
>Ga0153956_1002253_pt1 | contig 14711 bp, 17 predicted proteins | sample TSFL040MetaG_FD_104704 | JGI IMG/M metagenome (GOLD analysis project Ga0153956, IMG submission 104704) | Attine ant fungus gardens microbial communities from Florida, USA - TSFL040 MetaG | ecosystem: Host-associated > Fungi > Mycelium > Unclassified | place: USA: Florida, Wekiwa Springs... | reverse complement strand
GGACTGGGTGACCGCCGGAATGGTGTTGGTCATCTCGGTGACGTTGATCGCCGCGGTCTTTTCCAGCGCGTCGCGGCCCACCGAGACCAGGTTGGAGCCGATCGGTGCCACGCCGCGAATGCTGGTGCCGGTGACCGTGACGGATTCGACATCGAGTCCGTCGGGTGGCCGACTGAGGCTGGGCGCTTCTTCCAGCGCCGCCGGCGACGACCGCAGCAGGATGGTCTGCGCATCGCTCGACGCCACCTGCAGGCCGGTGCCGCGCAACAACAGGTCCAGCCCGGCGCGGACGTCATAGACACCCCGGACCGCGCGGGTCTTCAGGCCTTCCAGGCGGTCGGCGGGCGCCACGATCTGCAGGCCCGCCTGGCGCGCGAATTCCGGGATGGAATTCACCGCATCTTCGGACGGCACGTCGAACGGCTTGTCCTGGGCTCGTGCGGGCGCGGCGAAAACCACCGCAAGAACCGCAGCGCCACAGGCCAGAGCAGCTCTGCTTGTGAAGCCCTTCATCTTCTCCCCGACGGCTGCGTTCTTTTTTGCGCGCCTTCTGTTGGTCGCCGCGTTCTGTGCGCGGCCTGGTGCAAACGGCTAGCTCTTCCGTACCTCCCGCAAATCCGGTCTTGAAGCCTCCACCCGGTTTCCGCTGCTATTCACGCACAAGGCGGACCTGTCCGCCACTGATTTCCGAGCGCAGGTCGAACGACACCGCTACCGCATTTGCAAAACCGATCGGGTCGGTCGAGACGAACAACCCGGTCACCCGCTGCCCGGCGATCACGGGGTCATCGATCTGTATACGGACGTCGCTGTAGCGCGCGAACTCTGCCGCCGCCTCGCCCAGCGTTTCGCCATGGAAGGCGATGCGCCCGACCCGCCAGGCGAGTTCGCGCCCGACTTCGGCGGTCTCCACCGGCCTGGCGACGATGGGCGCGTCCTGCGGCGCGATGGCCCGGCTGTTCATGGCGACCATCACCGTGGGGGCGACCGGCACGCCGGGCCGCTTGACCTCGACAATGCCCTCGCGCACCAGCACCTGCACCGGCTGGTTGGGCAGCGCCTTGACGTTGAAGCTGGTGCCCACGGCGCGCACCTGGGTGCCGCCCGACTGGACGATGAAGGGGCGCTTCTTGTTCTTGGCGACGTCGAACAGCGCCTCGCCGCGCACCAGTTCGATATAGCGCTGCGCCTGCGAATAGCGGACGTCGATCTCGGAATTGGTGTTGAGGAACACAACCGAGCCGTCGCTGAGCGGGATGACGCGCATCTCGCCGATCTGGGTGCGGTAGTGCTCGTTGGCCAGCCGCGAAAGATAGGCGGTGGTGCTCGCCGCGATGGCCACGCCGGCCGCGATGCCCGTGCCCAGCAGGAAGCGCCGGCGCGCAGGCTCGGCGGGCCTGGCCTCGCGCATCGGGCGCGCGGCTGGCAGCAGCAGCGCGGTCGCCTGAGCCAGGGCGCCATAATGGCGGGTATCGGCCGCCATCCAGGTTTCCAGCGCCGACTGTTCTTCCGGCAGCAATGGGCCAGCATCGATCCGCGCGGCCCAATAGGCGGCCGTGTCGTAGACCTCTGCGCTCGACATTCTCTCAGTCATTTCAGTAACTTGACCAAATCCTTGCCGGAAATATCCTCCCCGCTCCCCTCCTTAGACACCAGAGCGCCGCCGCTGCCCCCGCGGCCATATATCTGCAGCAGGAAGCGTACGCTCTTGGCCATGTATTTTTCGACCGTCTTGACGCTGATCCCCAGCCGCTCGGCGACCTCCTTCTGGGACAGCCCCTCGACCCGGCGCAACAGGAAAGCGGTGCGGCACAGGCCGGGAAGCTCCTGCAGCGACCGTTCCAGGGCGCGCAATTCCTCCTGCGCGTTAAGAGCATGCTCCGGCGACGGCTCCAGCGAGACCAGGCGGAAATCCTCGAAATCGCCCAGGGGAATCATCGGCACCACGCGCGCATGGCGCGCCAGGTTCAGCGCGATGGAGATCGCGGTCTGCGCCGCATACTGGCGCGGATTGCGCACGCCTTCGACATCGTCCATCGCGGCCAAGCGGGCATACATCTCCTGGATGATGTCGTCGATGTCCAGGTCGTGGGTGCGCCGCCCCAGCCATGACCGGATGGACCGTTCGTGGGGAACGACATGTTGCGCGAGCCACCGCGCCCGGTCATTGGAAGGCAGCTTCATGCGCCAACATCATTCCACCACGGCGCACTTGGCAAGCCCGCACGATGCGGGTGTTGTGCGCCGGACGCAGCGCGCGGATTTTTGAAATCGCCCATAGGGTTTTTCGTGTCTCGGGTGTAGCGGCACCGGACGCGCCATCGCGGCTTTCGCTGCACAGCAGCAAGCGCGCAAGGCCGTAGCATCTTTAATGCGGCGCATGCTTAAGATGCCTTATGTCCATTCGATTTCCTGCTTCATCTCGCCTCCTCCATTGCATCGCACTCGTCCTCGCCATCGCGCCGGCGGCCGCCCAGCAGCTTGCCGCGAACACCGAACATGTCGTGGTCTATGGCGCCTTGCCGGACAGCGATATCGCGCAGGACGTCACCCGCATTCCCGGCGGACTGCAAAGTTTGACCGCGGCCGACATCACGGCCCAGCATGGCGGCACGCTCCTGGACTCGCTCGGCGCGCAGGCGGCTGGCGTCACGCTTACTGACGTGCAGGGCAACGGCACCTTTCAGGACCTGCGCTTCCATGGCTTCCAGGCGTCGCCGTTGCAGGGAACGCCACAGGGCTTGGCGGTCTACCAGAACGGCGTGCGCCTGAACGAGGCGTTCGGCGACACGGTGAACTGGGATGCGATCCCGCAGATCGCCATCGCCCGCGCCGACCTGTGGAGCGTCAATCCGGTGTTCGGCCTGAATGCGCTGGGCGGCGCGGTCGGGCTGACGATGAAGAACGGATTCACCTTCCAGGGGTTGGATGCGTCGCTGCAGGGCGGTTCCTATGGGCGCGGCCAGGCCGCCGCCGAATGGGGTGCGGACGATGGCGCCTTCAGTTTCTATGGCGCGGCAGAAGGGATCACCGATGAAGGCTGGCGCCTTCATTCCCAGTCCAACCTCGGCCGCCTCTATGCTGATGCCGGCTGGCGCTTCGGTGACAGCGAGATCCACCTTGTGGCGTCGGGCGCCACGACATCGCTTGGCGTGGTGGGGCCGACACCGATCGAGCTGACCCGCCGCGACCCGCGCGCCGTCTATACCTTTCCCCAGACCACGCGAAACGCGGTGGGAAGTCTTGCGCTCACGGGCAAGACGCTCCTCGGCCAGGACTGGCAGCTGGAAGGCGCCGCCTATGTCCGGGCGCTGAAGCAGAAGCATGTCGACGGCAATGACAGCGATTTCGAGCGTTGTTCCGCGTCATCCTCCTTCGCGGGCCAGCTTTGCCTGGAAGACGATGCCTTCACCCGCCCTGTGCCGTTCACCGGCGCCGCGGCCCTGAACTTCCGCAACCAGTTCGCCATCCTGAACCAGAACGGCGCACCCATTCCCTTCACCGCCGCGACCTTCTACGGCACGGTGGACCGCACCTTCACCGACAGCATGACAAGCGGCGCGACATTGCAGCTGACCGGGCGCGCGCCGGTGCTGGGATTGAACAACTATCTCACCGCCGGTCTCAGCTTCGACGGCAGCGGCATCGGCTTCCGCTCCACCTCGACCCTGGGGCGAATCTTTCCGGATCTCGATGTCGCAGTAGACCCGGCGCTCGCCGGATCGGGCAGTATCATCCACACCAACGGCAATCTGGGATATGCCCCGGTCACGCTGGCCGCCACCACGAACTATTACGGCTTCTACCTGGTCGACGCGCTGGACCTGACCGACGCCCTGACCATCACCACCGGGCTTCGGATCAACGCCGCCGACATCGTCACCCGCGACCGCAGCGGCACCGCGGCCGAGCTCAACGGCCGCCATGGCTATGGCCACGTCAATCCGCTGGCCGGCGCGACCTACAGGTTCAGCGAAGCGCTGTCGCTGTATGGCGGATACAGCGAAGCCAACCGCGCGCCCACGCCGCTGGAACTGGATTGCGCCAATCCCAACCTGCCCTGCCTGCTCGACGGCTCGCTGGTGGCCGATCCGCCCTTGTCCCAGGTGGTGTCACACACTTTCGAAGCCGGTGCGCGTGGTAAAGCCCTTCTTGGCGACGGAAGCCTGGAATGGAGCGTGGGCGGTTTTCACACTGTCAGCACCAACGACATCGTCTCGCTGGCATCTTCCATTCAGGGCCGCGGCCATTTCGCCAACGTGCCGTCGACCCTGCGGCAGGGCGTGGATGTGACCCTGCGCTATGAAGGCCAGGACTGGTCGGCCCATGCCGGATATTCCTACCTCGATGCCAGCTACCGGTTCACCGGCACGCTGGCCTCGCCGAACAATCCACGAGCCAACGCGGCAGGCAATGTCGCCGTGACGCCGGGCCGGCACATTCCGCTCAATCCCGCGCACGGCGTAAAGGCCGGCGCCGACTTCACGGTGTGGGACGGCGTGACGGCGGGCGGCGAACTCGTCTTCACCGGCGGCCAGTATTTCGATGGCGACCCGTCGAACCTGAACACGAAGCTGCCGGCGGCGGCCGTCGTCAACCTGCGTGCCGCATGGCGCGTGACACCCGCCTGGCAGGTGTTCGGACTGGTCGACAACCTGTTCGACAACAGGAGCGCCAGCTATGGCAGCTATTTCCAGCCGTCGGACACCGCAGGATTGATCACCCCTGCCCTGACCGACGCGCGCACCATCACGCTGCGCCAGCCCGTCACCTTCCAGGCTGGCATCCGCCTCTCGCTGTAGGCGGGTTACGAAACCCGGCGCACCTTGTAGGCGGCAAGGTTGCCCTTGACGCTGAGGTTGAAACTCTTGAAGGCGCCCTTGGCGACGGTGACGATATAGCCGTGCGCGGGCTTGGACCAATGGGCGACATGGTTGTCGCCATCCAGCTGCCGCCAGACTTCGCCATTGTCGAGCGTGACCGTGAAGAGGCCGTTGCGGTCGAACCGGTAGGACGCCATGTGCGCGATCGACTGGACATCGCGCTTGTCGAACATGCCGTCGAAGAAACCTTCATCGCTTCGCGCGACGGGTGCGGGCGATGGCGCGGGCATCGATACCGGCACGGACGCCGCACCCGGCACCGCGGCCAAGCCCAAGAGGACGCGGACAGGATTGGCGGCCGCATAATAGCAGTCCAGCCAAGACCGCTCCGCAGCGACGCTGCCGCAACGGGCGGCAGACGAGATCACGGTATCACGCGCAGACAAATCCTTCGGGATTCCCGGCGCAGGTGTCGCCTGGACCAACTGCACCTGCGCCGCCGCCGCCGGCGGCAACCCCAAGGCGGCACGCTGCAGCTGTGCCGCACCATAATAGCAATCCAGCCAGACACGGGTCGAAGGATGGCTGGCGCAACGATAAACGTTGATCATCACCTCGTCGCGCGGCCGCGCCGTGGCAGCGGCACAGGCCAGCAACAGGAAGGAAGCCCCAAGCATCGCGATACGCATGCCCGCACCTCAGCAGAATTCCCCAGGGCCTGCAACCGGCGCCCGCGCCGTGCCAATTTTGCTTTGCAGCATAAAAATGGATCTCGCTGACTCGCGATAACTCGGTAGCTAATGTTTTTCCAAAAACTCAGCCACCACCGCGAAGGTATCTAGCCGCCGCCCGAAACCTCGGTCCCCGTGTCCGCGTCCGTCGGATCGGTGGTGTAGAGGGCGAGGTATAGCGTGCCGCTGAATAGCGCGGTCAGAGCGGCGGTCTCGCCGTAGTTCGACAGGCTCATATTGCCTCAACAGTCGTTGATTGCGGAGTAGCACCCGAACCGGCGCGGCGGCGGAATGTCGGTTTTGAGCGTCACGCGGCTAGGCGGCATGGGATCGGCGGAACAGATGCCGTCCACGGCATTCTGGAACAGCGGTGCCCAGGTATTCGCTCGCGCATCGTCTTTCAGGTATGGGGCGGACTGCAGCAACGTGCTGTACAGGTAGGCGTCTGGATGATCTGCCAAAATCCAGTTTGTTGCGTTCGTGTCCGACAGCATCGCAAAGCGGGCGACGTAGGTTAGTTCAATCGGGTAATCCCCATCGGACACCGGATAGAACTGAAACTCGCCGCCCACCACGGTGTAATAGCGCGGACGCCCAATCAAACGCTCGTGGGTCTTTTTCTGCTGCAATTCCTCGTAGTCGAGAAACTTCACCTCTCCCGGTCCATGCGATGTTGCAAGGAATAGGGACTTTGGACCCGCAAAGTCCGCCGGGACGGAGGCATATTCCTGTCCCGTGCCAAGGGTGGCATCGGTGCGCCTGGTCAGTCGGCGCGGGATTGGCTTTCCATCTCGCACCCGCTGGACAAATGAGCGCATCATCTGCGCCTCGGCCAGGGCGACGAAGCTGGGGATTGACGCCGTCAGGTCTTTCCGGTTGAGAAAGTCCGCCGACGCCGCTTTCAGGGCCGCGTAGTTTTCAAAGGCCATTCATTCGCCCTTATTGACAAGAAAAAGGGGAGGCGCTTTCGCCCTCCCCCTCGTTCTTTTGGTGCTGGTGTAGCGACGGGTTAGGTCGCTTCCTCGGTCGGTTCGGCCTCGGCAGGCGCGGCGGGCGGCCTATCCTGCCAGCCGCCGTTCTTGGGAATGTCGGTCACGTCCTCGAAAAGACGGGACTCCACTTCGCCGGACCTCTTGTTCCGTCGATACGCCCAGGTCGGCCTGGCCGGCTTGGCTTTCACTTCGTCGGGCAACGGTGCCTCACTTTTATAATGGCAACCGGCCCCGCCGGTTTCCCGGCAGGGCCAGTCAAGACGGTTAACCGAATTGGACGTCCGGCGGATCATCATTGAAAATGTGTGGGAGTTCACCGGCTGGGGTCCGGTAGACCCCGAAACCATGCGCCCCATCCCGGAGCGCAAAGGCGAGTATTTCCAAGCGTGGATAGAGGTAATCCGACGCCTCGGTTATGACCCCGAATGGCGGAAGCTGAACGCCGCCGACTATGGCGACGCCACAACGCGAAAACGCCTTATCCTCATGGCACGGAAGGACGGTCGCAAGCTGCACTGGCCCATGCCTACCCACGCGCAGCGCGCAAATGGGCCCGCACTCGAACTTCATACCGGCACAAAGCCGTGGAAGCCAGCGCGCGACATTATCGACTGGAACCTCAAAGGCCGGTCCATCTTCAACCGCAAGAAGCCGCTGGCACCAAAGACGCTGGCGCGCATCTATGCCGGTGCGGCAAAATTTGGCTGGCCCGAGCCGTTTCTCGTGGTCCTGCGCAACCATATGGCCGGGCAGAGTGTGGATCAGCCTATTCCTACAGTGGCCGCGAATGGAACGCACATTGGCTTGGCGCAGCCTGTCTGCACGCGAAAATCCCATATTCTTCCCGCTAGGGACCTGGCAGATGCTGCCCGTGTGATTGTCGAGGATATTCGAGATAGCGTGCCGGAGCCCTTTATCCTCTCGCGACAATCGTGCGGCGCGCCAAGATAAACCGACGAGCCGATGCCGACACAGACCTCCGTGCATTCGCCCGTCTTAATCGCCCCCTATTACGGCACAGGGAGCGGCCAGACATGCAACAGCGCCGAAGACCCGCTACCAACCGTCACAAGCAAGGGCCGCTTCGGCATAGTGGTGCCGGTGACGAACAAGAATGGTGGACCTGGCGCGCGTGATGCCAGCGAGCCGCTTCCCACCATGACCACCGCCAAGGGTGGCGAGTTCGCCCTGGTGATACCCATCACCCACGCGGGCGGCCATGACCGGGCGCAAGACCCCGGCACCGAGCCGCTACCGACCGTGACGGGCGCGAACCGTGGCGAACTGGCTTTCATCACCGCTCAATTCGGTGAGTGCGATGGTCAAGCGCCAAGGATCACGCGCGATTTCGACATTCTCTTTCGGATGCTGGAGCCGCACGAATTGGCGGCAGCTATGGGCTTTACCGACGAGGAAGCAACTTACGAGTTCGCCGGGACCAAAACCGAGAAAATCAAGCAAATCGGAAATGCGGTCTCCGTGAGAAAGATGAAAGCATGCGTTAGCGCCATCATGGCCGATGCCGCTCCTGCAACAAACACGCTCAATCCCATGCACATTGCGGCAGAATAGGGGACACCTGAATGGCCATGACGACCGACGAACAGCGCTGGCGCTACCTACTCCAGCAGACCATGGATGGTCGCGCCACACCGGAGGAGGCGGTCGAGTTCAAGGAGATGCAAGCGCACCGTATGCGCCGCGCTATCATTGAGGGCCAGTCAGGGCCGGGCACCCCGTGACAGAGCCGCCTATCATCTTCCGTTACACCTCTCGGGGGAACTCGTTTTACCTGGAGGTGCGCTGGGGCCTCGTGTTCGTCCTGGCGGGACTCTATCTCCTGTCGAGGCTGTGAGCATTTTCCCGCAAAAACATTGAAGGAAGGGCCAGCCGCACGGATCATTCCGGCATGAGAAAAGAGCGCGTGGGCGGCTAAGACCTTGGAAAATACAGCGGTCCGCCGCCAACAGCCCGGCGACCACAAGATTTTGCTAGAGGTAGCCCGCGCTATTGCGCGGCAGGCCGCCCGCGATGATTATGCGCGCCTCGTGGCGGGCGAATCTCCGAAGGCCAGCCAGCAACCCCCGCTGCCGATCCACGGATGAAACGCGCCGCCCTTTACGCCAGATTTTCCAGCGAACTCCAGAACGAGCGGTCCATTGAGGATCAAATCGTCCTGTGTCGCAATTTCTGCCTGCGTGAAGGCTATGCCATAGTGGCCGAACACTCGGACCGCGCGCTCTCTGGCGCTTCGATCCACGGGCGGAAGGGCCTGGCCGCGCTGCGGGCCGACGTCCTGGGTGGAAAATGCGACGTGGTTGTCGTTGAGGACTTCGACCGGCTATCTCGCGGCATGGGGGACCTCCCAAAGCTGTGGGAGGAGATGCAGTTCGCGGGCGTACAGCTTGTGGCCGTCAACGACGGAGCGGCGGACCAAATCAAAATCGGTGTGCGCGGCCTGGTCGGCTCGCTGTACTTGACGGACTTGCGCAACAAGACGAAACGCGGGCTGGAGGGGAAACTGCGCGCCGGCATGAGGGCGGGCGGCCTCCCCTATGGCTACCGCCCGATAAACGGGCGACCTGGAGAACATGAGGTTTACGAGCCGGAGGCAGAAGTCGTCCGCCGCATCTTTCGGGAATACGCAGGCGGCGCCACGCCGAGGGCCATTGCCTATGGCCTCAACAATGACCGCATCCCGGCGGTTCGGGGCGGCGCGTGGACCGCCTCGACCTTGAACGGCAACGCGAAGCGCGGCACGGGCATTCTGGCCAACGAGGTCTATAAAGGCGAGATAGTCTGGAACAAGGTCGGCAAAGCGAAGAACCCGGCAACGGGAAAGCGCGTGCCGCGCCCGAACCCGCCATCGGCCTGGAAACACGTTGATGCCCCTCACCTACGCGTCGTGGACGACGAACTGTTCGCAGCGGTGCGGGCACAAAAGGCGGCGCGCGCCAATAGGCCGCATGTGAAGCGCAGAGGCCCCCAGCGCCTCTTGTCCGGCCTGCTTAAGTGCTCCGAATGCGGCTCCTCCATAGTGGCGTGCGGCACGAAGCGAAGCGGGCGCGCGGGCATGTGTTCACGGGCAAGGGGAAGCGGAACCTGCACAAACCGGCGGGTGGTGTACCTTGATATGATCGAGGCGGCGGTTATCGAGGGCCTGCGAGACTGGCTTGCCCACCCCGATCTGTTGGCCGAGGCCGCACGAGAATACCATGCGGAGTGGCGGCGGATCACGGCCCAGCAATCTCAGGGCCGGGCCCAGGACGAACGCAAGCGGGCCGAACTGCTGAGAACCATCAACCGGCTGGTCGACGCCATCGCCAGTGGCGATCTGGCGGCGTCTGCGGTCGGACAAAGGATTGCGGAAGCGGAGGCCGAGGTCTCCAAGATTGACCAGAGGCTAGACCAGGCCAAGCCGCCGGAGGTCATTACCCTGCATCCCAAGGCGCTGGAGACCTATCTCGATGCCGTCCGGCAGCTTTCCGCGTCCCTCGCCGCACGGCGCGACCACGAGGCTGCAAAGCCGCTGCGGGAACTGATTGACGCCGTGACGGTATACCCCGCGCGGGCCGGGAGAACGGGCGCGGTTCGTGATCCGTGGGCGTCTGGCGGCGCTGCTGAATTGTGCCGGTGGCGGCTCGCCAAACTTTGGGGCGGGTTTAGTGGTGCCCAGGGACAGAATCGAACTGCCGACACGCGGATTTTCAATCCGCTGCTCTACCGACTGAGCTACCTGGGCACGCAAGGTCGGAGGACGGGCTTCTTAGGGTATGGCCCCGGCCCTGTCCAGCGCCCTCCGGTCAGTCCTCGTCCGGGTCGTTTTCTGAGGGATTTTGGGGGGTTACGGGGGCGCCGGGGATGGCATAGCCCCCCTTCAGCCAGCTGTGCAGGTCCAGGTCGGCGCAGCGCTTCGAGCAGAAGGGTTTGAACCGGTCCTGGGCCGGCTTGCCGCAGACCGGGCACTTAGCGGCCATGGCCCGCCCCTTCCAGCAGCGCCACGGTCAGGGCCAGCGGCAGGCCCACCACATTGGAATAGCTGCCGCTGATTTCCTTCACAAAGGCTTCTGCCCGGCCCTGGATGGCATAGCCGCCGGCCTTGCCCTCGCCTTCCCGGCTGTCGGCATAGGCGGTGATCCTCTGCGGCGTCAGGCGCAGGAACGAGACCCGCGTCACCGCCACGCGGCTGCGCAGCCTGCCGTCGGGCGCGACCAGCGCCACCGCCGTGATCACCTGGTGGCGGCGGCCCGACAGCAGCGTCAGGCAGGCGGCGACCTGCGCCGCGTCTTCGGCCTTGGGCAGGATACGCCGCCCGGCGGTCACCACGGTATCGGCCGCCAGCACGAAATGGCCGGGCTTCTTGGCCGCGACGACACGGGCCTTTTCGGCGGCCAGGCGCATGGCGTGCTCGCGCGGCGTCTCGCCCTTGCGAACGGATTCGTCGATGGCGGCGGGAAGGATGGCGTCCGGCACAATGCCCGCCTGCGCCAGCAAGGCGGCGCGGCGCGGGCTCTCGCTGGCGAGGATCAGCACTTACCGGAAGCGGTAGGTGATGCGGCCCTTGGTGAGATCATAGGGCGTCATCTCGATCATCACCTTGTCGCCGGTCAGCACGCGGATGCGGTTCTTGCGCATCTTGCCGGCGGTATGGGCGATGATGATGTGGTCATTGGCGATCAGCTTCACGCGGAAGGTCGCATTGGGCAGCAGTTCCTCGACGATGCCCTCGAACTCCAGCAATTCTTCCTTGGCCAATGGGTCCTCTTCATACGGTCAGCGGGGATGGGGAATAGGGCCGAAAAGGCCCAAAATCAAGGCTTTAGGGGCTATTTTCCTCAGGTATCGGCGGCTTTTGGGGCCAAAAAGCGCCCTTTCAGCCGCTCCAGAAGCTGATCGCGCACCGCCCGATAGGCTGTCAGGCGCTGTTCGCGCGAGCCCTCGACCGCCGTGGGGTCCAGGGTGGCCCAATATTCCACCTGGGTCGCCGCGGTGCGGGTCAGTTCCACCGCCTTGTGCTGGGCCTCGGGCGACAGGGTGATCACCAGGTCGAAGCTGCCGTCCTCCAGGTCCTCGAAGCGGCGCGGCTTGTGCTTGCCGATGGCCAGCCCGATCTCCTCCATCGCCTCCACCGCCAGCGGGTCCAGTTCGCCCGCCCGCACCCCGGCGGATTCGACATAGACGCCGCGGGCCAGGTGGCGCAGCAGCGCCGCCGCCATCGGCGAGCGCACCGCGTTCATGGTGCAGGCGAACAGAATCGCGGAGGGCGGCATTCAGCCCCGCATCTGCAGCACGCAGACCAGCGTGAACAGCCGGCGCGCGGTGCTGAAATCGGTCTCGACCTTGCCTTCCAGACGCTTCCGCAGTTCGGCGGCGCCTTCGTCGTGCAGGGCCTTGCGCGCCATGTCCAGGGATTCGATCTGGTGCGGCGGCGCGGTGCGGATCGCCTTGTAGTAATTTTCGCAGATCAGGAAATAGTCCTTCACCACCTTGCGCAACGGCGCCAGCGACAACAGCACCTTGCCGTGCGGCCTGCCGTCGTCCAGCGCCATATCCAGCACCAGGCGGTTTTCCTCCAGCCCCAGCGTCAGGCGATAGGGGCCGCCGGGGCTGCCTTCCGGCCGGAAGATGTTCCGCTCCAGCAGGTCATAGATCGCCACCTCGCGCTCCTGCTCGATGGCGCGGCTGCGGTGCACCACGCTGTGCTCGTCAAGCGTGATGGCCGACAGGTGGAAATTCATTTCCGGTTGAGGCGCGCGGCGATGGAGCGGGCATGCGCCTCAAGCCCCTCGCTTTCCGCCAAGGTCAGCGCATCCGGCCCGATGGCGGCGATGGACCTGGCGTCCAGCCCCAGCAGGGTGGTGCGCTTCATGTAATCCAGCACCGACAGGCCCGACGAGAAGCGCGCCGTGCGCGAGGTCGGCAGCACATGGTTGGGACCGGCGATATAATCGCCCATCGCCTCCGGGGTGTGGCGGCCCAGGAAGATCGCGCCGGCATGGCGGACCTTTTTGGAAAATTCTTCCGGCGCATCGGTGGCGATTTCCAGATGCTCCGGCGCGATGGCGTCGGCCAGCGGCGCGGCATCGTCCAGCGCCTTCACCACGATGATGGCGCCATAGCTGTTCCAGCTTTTTTCGGCGGTATCCCGGCGCGGCAGGGTGGCGATCTGCGCCTCGGCCGCCGCCGCGACCCTGTCGGCGAATCCGGCATCGTCGGTGATCAGGATGGATTGCGACGACGCGTCATGCTCGGCCTGGCTCAGAAGATCGGCGGCGATCCAGCCGGGATCGTTCCTGCCGTCGGCGATGACCAGGATCTCCGACGGCCCGGCGATGGAATCGATGCCGACCTGGCCGAACACTTCGCGCTTGGCCGCCGCGACATAGGCATTGCCGGGGCCGACGATCTTGTCCACCGCCTTCAGGCTTTCGGTGCCATAGGCCAGCGCGGCCACGGCCTGCGCCCCGCCGATGCGGTAGATATCGGTCACGCCGGCGCGCCGGGCCGCCGCCATCACCAGCGGATTGATCCGGCCGCCGCTGGCCGGCGTCACCATCACGATGCGCGCCACGCCGGCTACCCGCGCCGGGATGGCGTTCATCAGCACCGACGAGGGATAGGATGCCGTGCCGCCCGGCACATACAGGCCGACGCTGTCCACGCTGGTCCAGCGCCAGCCCAGCAGCGCGCCGGTGTCGTCGGTGAAACGCGCGTCGGCGGGCAATTGGCGCTTGTGATAGGCCTCGATGCGGGATGCGGCGGTTTCGATGGCGGCGAACTGGTCCTTGCCGACCTTCTTCAACGCCGCGTCGATCTCGGCCGCCGACAGCTTCAGCGTCTCGACCGTGATGCCCGCCTTGTCGAACCTGTTGGTCAGTTCCACCAGCGCCGCATCGCCGCGCTTGCGCACGTCCGCGATGATGCCCTTGACCACCAGGGCGACATCTTCCTCTTCCTCGCGCTTGGCGAAGAGCAGCTTCCGGAAGTCGGCGTCGAACGACGCGTCGGAGGAATTGAGCCTGCGGGCCATCAGGCGCTCTCGTGGTCCGGTTTGCCCTGGGCGGCCCAGGGCTGGGTCAAATCCGTCAGTTCGGCGTCGATGCATTCCACCGTCAGGCGGAACGTGCCGCCGCCCGCCAGCACGATCTCGACCACACCGCCGGGGTCTTCGCCGCCCTTGGGCGCGAAGGTCACCGCCAGGATCGACACCACCGCCTCGCCCGCGCCCAGCTTCACCTTGCTGGATTGCACTTTCAGCACGCCGTCGAAATGCAGCCCGGCGCGCACCCGCGTCCGGCCGTCCGCTTCCCAGCGCAGCCGGTTGACCACGGCGGCGAAGCGCCGCTTCCTCGGCAGCCAGGTGATGTCCTTCAGCTTGGCGACCGCATCTTGCAGCCGCGCCGAAATCACGTCCAGGTCCTCGGCGTCCGCCGCCGCCAGCTTCAGCCTGCTCATTCGCTGCCCCGCGAAATGTCGGCGCCCACGCGGCTCAGCTTTTCCTCCAGCCGGTCGAAACCGCGGTCCAGGTGATAGACCCGGCCGACCACGGTTTCGCCTTCCGCCGCCAGGCCGGCCAGCACCAGCGACACCGAAGCGCGAAGATCGGTCGCCATCACCTGCGCGCCCTTGAGCTTTTCCACCCCGCGCACCGTGGCGGTATCGCCGTCGATGCGCACGTCCGCGCCCATGCGGCCCAGTTCGGGCACATGCATGAAGCGGTTCTCGAAAATCTTTTCCTTCACCACGCTGGTGCCGTCGGCCACCGTCAGCAACGCCATGATCTGGGCCTGCAGGTCGGTGGGGAAACCCGGATAGGGCGCGGTGGTGACATCCACCGCATGCGGGCGGCTGCCGTTCATGTGAATCTTCATGCCGCGCGGCGTCTGCGCGATCTGCGCGCCGCTCTTGCTCAACAGCGCGCTCAGCGAGGCGATGGTGTCGGGTTGCGCACCGACCAGTTCGATGTCGCCCCCGGCGATGGCCGCGGCGATGGCATAGGTGCCGGTCTCGATGCGGTCGGGCATCACCCGGTGCGCCGCGCCGTGCAGCTTTTCCACGCCGCTGATGGTGATCTCGCTCGACCCGAGACCCCAGATCTCCGCTCCCATGGCGGTCAGGCAGTTGCCCAGATCGACAATCTCCGGCTCGCGCGCCGCATTGACGAT
>Ga0153956_1002252_pt1 | contig 14721 bp, 12 predicted proteins | sample TSFL040MetaG_FD_104704 | JGI IMG/M metagenome (GOLD analysis project Ga0153956, IMG submission 104704) | Attine ant fungus gardens microbial communities from Florida, USA - TSFL040 MetaG | ecosystem: Host-associated > Fungi > Mycelium > Unclassified | place: USA: Florida, Wekiwa Springs... | reverse complement strand
TACCAACCGCAACGAGCGCAAGGCGCTGGTAACATCGCTGTTGCATAAAACCAATTTATTTAATGACAAAAAGAAACACCTGTCGGGCTACTCGGGTGGTATGAAACAGCGTTTCGGCATCGCGCAGGCCTTGCTGTCAAACCCGAAACTGATCATTGTCGACGAACCTACTGCCGGCCTTGACCCTGCCGAACGTAACCGTTTTTTAAACCTGCTTGGCGAGCTGAGCGAGGAAACCATTGTGATTCTGTCTACCCACATTGTTGAGGATGTAAAGGAACTTTGCACCGACATGGCCATCATTAACAAAGGCCAGGTACTCATGCAGGGCAACCCGCTAAAGGCGCTGGATGATGTGAAAGGCAAGATCTGGAGCTTGCGTGTAGACCGCGATTTGGCGACCGGCTATAAAGAACGCCTTAATGTGATATCAGACAAACTAGTGGCCGGCAAACCAACGCTGCATGTCCTATCAGACACCAGACCCGAGGAGGGCTTTGAACAGGTAAACCCTGACCTTGAAGATGTTTACTTCTCCTACATATTTGGTAATCAACCACAGGCATTAACCGTTTAACCGTATCACTATGCTTTGGGAAGTCATAAAATTTGAGGTTAAGTACCGCCTTAACAGGCCTGCTACTTACATCTATTTCGGCATGGTGATGCTGTTGGCTTATGCCGCAGTGGCCTGGCCGGATATTATCCAGTTTGGCGGCGCTACGGGCAAGGTAAAGCAAAATGCCTCTGTAGTACTGTTCAACATTGCCGGTATTTTTAGTTTAATACCTTGTTTGTTCATTGCCTCGGCCATTATGGGCGTGCCCATTCTGCGCGATTTTGAGCATAAAATGGAGTCGCTGGTATTTACCACTAACATTAATAAAACCAGCTACCTGGTGGGGCGCTTTCTGGGCTCATTCCTGATTTTGGTAATTGTGAGCAGCGGCTTTTTGTGGGGTACCTGGCTGGGCTGCTCCAAACCCTGGGGAGATCATTCCAAGTACTTGGTTGTCGGATTTAGTCAGTACGTTAAGCCCTGGCTCAATATAATTGTGCTCAACATGTTTGTGTTTTCGTGCCTGTTTTTTGCCATAGGCGCTTTGACGCGTAAGATGTTGTTTGTTTATCTGCAATCCATCGTGCTCATAGCTATTTACGCCATTACCGATACTTTAGTGGGAGATGTGGAGAACATCAAAAAAGCAGCCCTGGTTGATCCCTTTGGAAACTACGCCATAGGCGCCATAACACGATACTGGACAGTGGCCGAGAAAAACGCCATGACAGTACCTTTTGAGGGTGTGCTGCTAACCAACCGCTTGATATGGCTGGCCGTGGGTGTATTGTTCTTTGTGATTGCCTTTTCGATATTTAAGTTCAGGGCGGTATACACCGGTTTGTTTAAAAAACGAGTATTCCAGAAAGAAGCCGTGGTTGCTGCCGATACCAGCCCTATTCCATTTGTGAATCCGAGCTACAGCGCCTCAACCTGGTTTAAGCAGGTTTTGGTGCTAACGCGATTATATTTTAAGGAGATTTTCCGCTCGATACCATTTTTGGGCATTGCCGGCGTCGGGCTGGCGCTTATAGCCATGGACGCCGCTTATGCCACCTCCTGGTACGGGCAAGACCTGTATCCCCTATCCTCATTAATGGCCGAGTTTATCGCCGGCGAGGTAATATTGATCATCATTGTGATGACGCTGTTTTATTCGGGCGAATTGATCTGGAAGGAAAAAGAAATACGCTTTAACCAGATCTTTGACGCTTTGCCTACCAGCTATGCAGTGCCAATTGTAAGCAAGTACCTGGCTATGGGCGCGGTGCTGTTGGTGTATCTTATTTTTCTGATACCAGTTGGTGCGCTTATGCAAATATTCAAAGGCTTTAGCGTAATCGAGCTTGATGTATATGTTAAGGTGCTGTTTTTACGGGTTTATGTTGCGGTTATGCTGTATATGGCAATCACCATGTTTATACAAAGTATATTTAGCAATAAGTTTGTGGGCTATGCGGTGAGCATTGCCTTTTACATTTTCATTCTGTTTGAAAACAAGCTTAAAATATTTTATAACCTATTTGTGCCCAACAGTGGCAGCGTAGGCCAATATTCAGATATGAACGGCTTTGCCGCCGAGCTTGAAAAATTCTGGGTACTGAAGTTATTCTGGATAGGCATTTGCGGTTTGCTGCTGCTTATAGCCGTACTATTTTACCAACGCGGTACTGATGTTAGCTTTAAAGCGCGCATATCCAACAGTCGCCAGCGTTTTGGCCGGGCACAGGTGGTGTTTGTCATACTTTGCGCTGTTTTGGTTGTGAGCACGGGCAGTTATTATTACATCAATACCAACATCCGTAATAAATACCGCAACAGCGACAGCGATATGGACCTGCAGGCTCAATATGAAAAAGACCTGAAGCATCTTTACGGTAAAACCCGGCAGCCCAGCGCGGTGGATACTAAAGGCAGCATCGACCTTGTTCCTGAAAAGGGCAACATGAGTTTTAGACTACAAATCATCTACAAAAATTTGTTTAAAGAGCCAATAACGCAACTTTTAGTTTTAGAGCCTTACGATGATATGCTGCATTACAGTACGCTTAAATTCAGCGCGCCGACTATGCTGGTGAAAGATTATCCAAAATACCGTTTCAAAGTGCTGCAATTGCAGCACCCCCTAAAGCCCGGCGACTCTATACTAATGACACTGGTTGGCCGGCGCATAACAAAAGGATTTACTAATGGCAATGCTAATACCAGCTATGTGGCAAATGGTACGTTTTTTAATAACATGGATTTTATACCTAACCTGGGTTACAGCGAAAACAATGAGCTTGGCGATACCGACGAACGCAAAAAACGCGGACTAAAAGAGCAAGCTGGCTTACCACCACGCACCGATACCTTGGCGCGACAGGTAAACCTTTTCGACCAAAAAGGCCGTACTAATCTTGATTTAACCCTGAGCACCGCTCCCGATCAGATTGCCATATCGCCGGGTTATTTGCAGAAGAAATGGATGCAGAATGGCCGCGCTTATTTCCACTATAAAATGGATCAGCCGGTATTTAATTTCTTTAATATCATATCGGGCCGGTATCAGGTTAAATATGACAAATGGAACGGGGTAAACCTGGAGGTTTATTATCATAAAGACCATCCGTTTAATGTAAAAACCATGTTTACGGCGTTGAAGAACGGGCTGGATTATGACAGCAAAAATTTTAGTCCGTTTTTATACAGGCAGATGCGCATTATTGAATATCCAAAATATCGCTCGTTTGCGCAGTCGTTCCCAAACACGGTTCCGTTTTCTGAGGGGATAGGTTTCATCTTCCGTAAAAAACCAGAGAAGTTGGACATGACCTATTACGTTACCGCGCATGAACTGGGCCACCAATGGTGGGGTCACCAAGTTGCCGAAGCTCGCACGCTGGGCAGCGCTATGTTCTCTGAAAGCTTGGCCCAGTACAGCGCATTAATGCTGCTGAAAAAGACTTTGGCAGTAGAAGAACTGCGTCGTTATTTAAAGTATGAGCTGGATGGTTACCTGCGTGGCCGGTCGACAGAGAAAAAGGTAGAAAACCCGCTCGACCAAACCGACAACCAAGACTACATTCATTACCAAAAAGGCACCCTGGTTAACTTTGCCATGCAGGATTATATTGGCGAAGAAAACATGAACAAGGCCTTGCGCAAGCTCATTGCCAACTACGGCAACGGCGACTTGTACCCTACCACCGACGTATTGACAGGCTACATCAAAGAAGTAACACCAGACAGCCTGAAATATGTGGTGGATGACCTGTATAGCAAAATCACCCTGTTTGAAAACCGGGTGGTTAACCCAACGGCCAAAAAAGTGGCCAATGGTTACGAGGTGACCATCCCGGTGCAAACGGTTAAGTACTATGCAGATAAGGCCGGCAACGAGAAAGCTACGCCGATTAAAGATTATATTGACGTCGGTGTGTTTAGCATGGTAAACGGTAAAGAAAAACTGGTTTACCTGAAACGCGAAAAGTTTACTAAAGAGCAAACTACGGTTAAAGCTTTTGTAAAAGACAAACCCGAGCGCGCCGGTATTGACCCGGTTTATAAACTTGTGGATAGAAATACAGACGATAATACGGCTGTTGTAGAGGTGAACTAAAAGTGGATGGTAGATATAATACCTCCGCTCTGTCATCATCAACAAAGTGAGAGAACTATACAATGCTTAGCATGCGCATGCATAGATCTCTCCCGTTAGTCGAGATGGCAAGCTTTTAGTTATCATTGAGACAAAAAGCAGAAGCCCGCTTTTGAGAGCGGGCTTCTGCTTTTTATATAACGTTGAGTTGATTGATACTTAGTTTTCTGCGTAAACAGGTTTTTTAATGCCGTTATCGTAAGCTTTCAGGTTTTTCTTTAACAGCTTGCGTGCCACGTGGATGCGGGTTTTAACCGTACCGATAGGTATAGTTAAATGGTCGGCAATTTCATGATATTTGTGACCTTCAAAATACATGGTAAATGGCACATAGTAGTCTTCAGGTAAACGCTCAAGCGCTTTTTTAATATCGTCCATTACAAATTTGGCTTCGCCGTGGTTTTTGGTTGAGCTGAACACCAGATTTGGTGATGAGATCTCGTCAGACTTAGTAACGAAAGTACTCATTTTAACAAAGCGGCGATAGTTGTTGATGAAGGTGTTTTTCATGATGGTATACAACCAACCCTTTAAATTTGTGCCTTCTTTAAACTTATTGTAATAAGTTATAGCTTTCAACATTGTGTCCTGGACAAGGTCGTTAGCATCATCTGCGTCATGGGTAAAATGTAGGGCGTAAGATCTTAGTGAACTCGCTTGGCGCAATACTAGGGTGTTAAACTCAATCTTTGTCATCTGTAAATGTTTTGTACTGGTTTATAGACAAACGCCATACCACTATACAAAATCAATTACGGGCCAAAAACCGGCATCAAATAAGGTTTCTAATAGTGTAATAAATACACCATAAATTATATAATAAACTGATTATCAGATTAATAAAAATATATAAAAAGTTAAAACAATATGGCATGACCGTAATATTACAATGCCAAAATTGCCTAAAAAGAAATAAAATTAACCAATTATATTTACTTCGCGCTGTAGGGTAACGCCAAATTTGGTGTACACACTGTCTATAATTTGCGACGAAAAGTTGTACACTTCCTGGCCGGTAGCGCCGCCATGGTTCACCAAAACCAGCGCTTGGTTTTTCCAGGTACCTGTATTGCCCGCCACTTTACCTTTCCAGCCGCATTGCTCAATAAGCCAGCCAGCGGCCAGTTTTACAAGGCCTTCGCCTGCCGGGTAGTTAACTACTTCAGGATATCTTTGTTTGATGGGTACAAACTCGTCAACCGTAATTACCGGGTTTTTGAAAAAGCTGCCCGCATTGCCAATGGTTGAGGGGTCGGGTAGTTTAGCAACCCGGATATGCGAAACCACCTGCGACACATCTTTAATGGTAGGATTGTTGATACCACGGTTTTGCAGTTCGTGCTCAATAGCGCCGTATTTTAAATTTAGCTGAGGCGTGAGTGACAGATCAAATTTTACCGAGACAATAATATACTGCCCTTTCAGCCCATTTTTAAATATGCTTTCGCGATAGCCAAACTCGCAATCGGCTTTGTGAAATGTGCGAAATTTGCCCCCGGCAATGTCAAATGCCCTGCAACTGCCAAACACATCCTTTAGCTCTACGCCATAGGCGCCAATGTTTTGTATAGGCGATGCCCCTACCGATCCGGGAATAAGGCTCAGGTTTTCCAGTCCGGCGAAGTTGCGTTGTACACAATAGTTTACCAGGTCATTCCAGACCTCGCCGCCGCCGGCTTCAACAAATACTTCGTTATGGTTTATACGGTGCTCAATGCCGCGAATGTTCATGTGGATAACCAGACCGTCAAAATCATGAATAAACAGCATGTTACTGCCGCCGCCAATGATCAGTCGCCCGGTTTGTTGCCATTGCGGGTCCATAAACAGCTCGACCAGGTCGTCCGGGTGATTGATCTCAACAAAATAACGGGCCTTAACATCAACCCTAAAAGTGTTAAAGTTTTTTAACGATACGTTTTGTTGGATTTGCAGCATGGCCGCAAATTTCGGAATTAATTTGGAGATAGCCTTCTAAAAAGAATACACTAAAATAATATTAGAAAAATTATTGCATTTGTAAAATTCTTGTTATAATTGATCCATAGTTATTTATTACCCCAATTATTAAACTAACCATAAACAATGGCGGCGGCCCTTTACAAAGATGAGCGTTGCTTAGCCTGTTTAGATCATATTACCACCGGTACAGCTATTTGGCGCCTGCCGGGGGTTACCATTTACGGTGCAGAAAAAGCGAATGGTCACTATTACATCTCTGCATAAATAAAACGGTGCGCATAAACTTATCGCGCCACCATTCAATAGCCTGAGTTCAAACTAAATTTTAATACCCCTATTTTAAACCCTCGGTTTTACGAGGGTTTTTTGTTGCCGGTTTTTTATCCTTGCTTTGTGGTTTAGCTTTTTAAAACAGGAGCCCATAAATTTGCTGGTGGTAGTTAGCGCATGGACAAAGAGGAGCCTTAACGCTCAAATAACCGAGTTGGTTTTTAAAAGCCTCACCAAGTATAAAAAACTCACTGAGGCTAAATCGTAAAGCTAAATTCGTAAATCTAAAATCTAAATATGTATCGGCCTGTTATCGGTGGCAGCTAAACAGGCTTCGCGGAATGCCTCGGTATAAGTTGGGTGCGCATGGCTCATACGGCTGATATCTTCGGCGCTTGCGCGATATTCCATAGCAACAACCGCTTCAGCGATCATATCCGCAGCACGCGGACCTATCATGTGTACGCCCAGTATTTCATCAGTAGCGGCATCAGCCAAAACTTTAACAAAACCATCCATATCGCCGCTGGCTACCGCCCTGCCGCTGGCACGGAACGGAAACGAGCCCGCTTTATATTTTACACCTTTTTCTTTCAGTTGTTCCTCAGTTTGGCCTACGGCGGCAACCTCTGGCCAGGTGTAAACCACACCCGGTATCAGGTTATAATTGATATGCGGTTTTTGGCCGACAATGCTTTCGGCAACAAAAGTGCCCTCGTCTTCGGCTTTGTGGGCCAGCATCGCTCCGCGAATTACGTCGCCAATAGCATAAACACCTTTAACGCTGGTTTGCATATGTTCATCTACAGTAACCTTGCGGCCACGCTCCTCGACAGTTAAACCAATTTTGTCTAAACCCAAGCCATCGGTGTAAGCAATACGGCCAACAGCTACCAGGCAGTAATCGCCTTTAAGCTCTTTCTTTTCACCGGTCGGCGAATCGAAGGTTACCGTAACCTCTTTACCTTTTACCGTAGCGCCGGTTACCTTGTGGCCCAGGTAAAACTCCATGCCTTGTTTTTGCAATACTTTTTGCAGCTCTTTACCCAAAGCCTTGTCCATAGTTGGTATAATGCCATCCATAAACTCAATTACCGATACTTTGGCGCCCAAACGTTGATAAACCGACCCCAGCTCTAAACCTATCACGCCACCACCAATCAGTATCAGGTGTTTCGGCACTTCAGGTAAGGCCAAAGCCTCGGTTGAGGTAATGATTCGTTTTTTATCGATCTTAATAAAGGGCAGGCTTGATGGTTTTGAGCCGGTAGCAATGATAACATTAGTACCGGTGATCTCCTGTGTAGTACCATCTGCCTTAGTAATAATAACTGTGTTTTTATCTTTAAATGAACCTATGCCCTGGTAGCCGTCAATTTTATTCTTTTTAAACAAAAAGCTAATGCCGGCGGTGTTTTTAGCTACTACTTCTGTTTTGCGTTTCATCATCTGGGCTATATCAACCTTCAAATCTTTCAGGTTAATACCATGACTGGCAAAGGCATGGCCTGCATTGTAATAATGTTCAGACGAGTCTAACAGCGCCTTTGAGGGGATACAGCCTACGTTAAGGCAAGTACCGCCGTAAGTAGCATATTTTTCAATACAAGCTGTTTTTAAACCAAGTTGGGCGCAACGTATGGCAGCCACATAGCCGCCCGGGCCAGAACCTATAACGATAACATCATATTGCATAGTAGTAGTGTTTGTGGCGCAAAGGTAAGTAATTTAGAGATTAGTGATTAGTTGATTGGAGATTAGTTACCTTAGTTATGATGTTTTTTACACTATCTTTATCATACATATGAAAACCTTGACCGCCATTATCTTTTCGCTGGTGTTTTGGGCCACGCAGGCCCACGCGCAAACCTTTTATGCTGCCGACGCTTACGAAGTGAAAATTACCACCGCCAAAGGCTTTTTGATTGAAGGTAAGATCTACTCGGCCGACGGTTATGGTTTAAAAGACAAGGTAGTTGGCTTTATAGCCGATGGTAAAATTTACTCGGCCGATGCTTATCAGGTTAAGGATAAAATCATTGGCTTTATTGAAGGCAAAACCATTTTTAGGGCCGATGCTTATCAGCTTAAAGAGAAACCCGCTGCCCTGTTAGCCGATGGCAAAGTATATAGCACTGATGTTTACGGACTAAAAAGCAAGGTAATTGGCTTTTACAGCGACAACGATAACGCCGGGGCCGCCTGCGCCGCAGTGCTTAGGCTTATACGCAAAAGATAACCTATATTTGATCTTTAAAATTACCCTGATCGCTCATGAAAGTATTCAGATCGTTACTGATCATTTTGCTGGCGGCATCATTTAGTGCGGATGCCCAGCTAATGCAAAAAAAAGAAGAGTTTACCCGTGCCGACTCATTGCGGGGCAACTTAACCTCCCTACGTACCTGTTATGATATCAACTACTATCACCTTAATGTGAAGTTTAATATCGCCAATAAATACATTAGCGGCAGTAACTTGTTTAAGTTTACCGCTACGCAGGATTTCACCAAACTGCAGTTTGACCTTTACGCCAACCTTAAGGTTGAAAAAGTAATTTACAAAGGCAAAGAGCTGCCTTTTACCCGCGAGTTTAATGCGGTGTTTGTAACTTTTCCTGCAACCATAACCAAAGGCAGTAAAGACGAGTTTACAGTATTTTATTCGGGCAATCCAACCATCGCCAAAAATGCCCCCTGGGATGGTGGTGTGGTATATACTACCGACTCGCTGAACCGCCCGTGGGTGGCAACAGCCTGCCAGGGTGCGGGCGCCAGCATATGGTGGCCTAATAAAGACCACCAGGCCGATGAAGTGGATAGTGCCCTCATCAGCATTAGCGTGCCCAAAGGTTTAATGGATATTTCAAACGGCCGCCTGCGTAAACAAACTGTTTTGAAAGATGGCTATACCCGTTTCGACTGGTTTGTGGCTAACCCTATTAACAATTACGACATTGAAGCCAACATTGGTAACTACGCTCACTGGGGCGATAGCTATAATGGCGAAAAAGGAAAGCTGACCACCGATTTCTGGGTACTTGATTATAACATCGCGAAAGCAAAAAAACACTTCGCCGCCTACGTCCCGCGTATGCTGAAGGCCTTTGAGTACTGGTTTGGCCCTTACCCCTGGTACGAGGACGGCTATAAGTTAATTGAAACCCCGCACCTGGGTATGGAGCATCAAAGCGGCGTGGCTTACGGCAATCATTATGTTAAAGGTTATTATGCGGGCCATCGCGGAAAACCGGAAGGGATTGACCTGTCAGGCACAGGCCTGGGCTTAACCTGGGATTTTATCATTGTGCATGAAAGCGGACACGAGTGGTTTGGCAACAACATCACCGCAAAAGACATTGCCGACATGTGGATCCACGAAAGCTTTACCAATTATTCGGAGTCGTTATTTATTGAAAACAACTCAAATAAGCTGCAAGGCCAAACCTACGTAAACGGGCTGCGCAGAGGCATATCTAATGATGAGCCCATTGTTGGCCATTACAACGTTAACAAAGAAGGATCAGGCGATATGTATCCTAAAGGTGCAGTGCTTTTAAATATGATACGCACCATTATTAATGACGATGACAAATGGCGCGGCATTTTACGTGGCCTGAACCAGACCTTTTACCACAAAACGGTTACCTACGAGGATATTACCGGCTACATTACCCAGCAGTCGGGCAAAAAGCTGCTGCCAATTTTTGACCAATACCTGCATAGTACTGAAATACCGGTGATTGAGTTTACCGAAATGCAAGGCAAGCTATATGCAAAATGGATAGCCGGTGCCAAAAGCTTTGCCATGCCATTAAGGGTAAGAACCAAAGGCGGCGACTGGCAATTTATACAACCGTCAAAAACATTTACACCCGTTACCGTACCGGGAGTTACGAAAGCTAACCTTGAGGTTGACACCTTTAATTATTATATAGGTGTGATGGTAGACTAATTTTAAAATTTTTGTAACGTCTTGAAAAAAAATAACGTCTTATAGAAAAACAAAACTTAGACTATGATGAAGACTCTGAAAATTTTAGCAGCCGTAATGTTATTATTTGCGGCACAAACCTTTGCTGCCAGTACCGAAGACAGACCGGTTTCCGGCTTTCACGCTGTTGATGCGGCCGGATCATTCGACGTATATATTACCCAGGGCAACACCGAAGCGGTAAAAGTTGAAGCACCTGACGACGTGATTAAAAACGTAATGACCGAGGTTAAAAACGGCACCCTGCGCATCTACAACAAACAGCAAATGAGCTGGAAAAACATCTTTAACAACAAAAAGGTAGTTGTGTATGTAACCCTTAAAACCGTTGATGGCGTTAGCTTAAGCGGTTCAGGCAATGTAACTTTTAAAGACGGCTTAAATGCGGCCGGCAACATGCGTGTACAGGTAAGCGGCTCGGGCAATATGCAAGGTAAATTAACCGCAAAAGCATTAGATGCAGGTGTTAGTGGCTCGGGCAATTTGAAATTATCCGGCGGAGCCGAAAACCAAAATATCAACGTAAGCGGTTCAGGTAACTATTCGGCACGCGACTTTACCTCGGCTAACGTTAATGTTTCTGTGAGCGGCTCGGGCAATGCAGCGGTTTACGCCAGCGAAAGCATCAACGCCCACGTGTCAGGCTCAGGCGATGTGCGTTATGGCGGTAACCCTAAAAACGTTGCCAAATCAAAATCTGGCAGCGGTAGTGTGAGTAGTTTTTAATATTTACCGACTGTCATCCTGAACTTGTTTCAGGATCTCCGGCGACAGGAATTGCGCTGCTTAGCGCGTGGGATGCCGAAACAAGTTCGGCATGACAAATTGAGCATAACAAAAGAGGCGATGCAAAACATCGCCTCTTTATTTTATAGCTATTTTCAAATTAAGCATCCACACTATCCAGCACCATCACCTTTTTACAAAGCGGACCGGCGTATTGCTCTCTGAAGATGTCATGCAGTGGGTCAACCTGGTAATGGTCATGATCGGCCAGGCTGTCAAACAAAACACATAGCGAGGCATCATAAGTGCGTTCAATCACGTCGCGCATTTCGCTCGGGGCCGGCACGCCAATGTGTATCTGGCGTATGCTGGTTATCGGTACCAAAACATTCAGGCCTTCAATTAATTTAGGCAGATCGGCTTTATCATTTAACCAGAAATATACCTGGTGGCTAAAAGTATTTTTTAATTGCATATTGGTAATGTTTTGGTAAATATAATAATTACAAGTATGGTATTTGCAATTAGCATTAAGCTCCCGCTAATCCCCCTCGGTAGGGGAAACTTTTGCGCGAATTTATTCCTTAAGGCCTTCCTACCGGGGGAGGATTTAAGTGGGGTTAATTACACCATATCCAGCTCAATCTTGTCCACTACATGCGGGCGGTAGGTATCGGTTTTAACTTTGGCCTTTAGCTCATGCAGAATATTATATAAACCAAAGTTGGTACGGTTTACATAAATAAAGTGCTTAACGCCCCTGGCTTGCTTAAACTCGGGCATTTTTGATAGCTTTTCGCCGAAGCCAAACAGTTCGTCAAAAAACTCCGTCTTACCAAAATCAAACTCGCTCGACATATAAGGTTTAGCAAACAAGATGATCATCTCCCGATAAAAGTTATAATAAAACTCCACCTGCTCTGGCGTGTCGGTTTTCCAGATCATTTCCAACTTGCGGAAAGCTTTGATGGTTTCTTCTTTATTGTCGAGCATGTTACTTGCTGTTAGTGAGAAAAACGGATAGTAAAAATCTTCAGGCATTTCTTTGATACAGCCAAAGTCAATCACACCCAGCTTATTATTGCTGGTTATCAAAAAGTTGCCCGGGTGCGGGTCGGCATGTACGGCGCGCAGTTCATGCTGCTGGAAATTATAAAAATCCCAAAGCGCCTGTCCTATCTGGTTCCTGATCTTCTGTGATGGATTAGTAGCTAAAAACTCGCGCAGGTGCTGGCCTTCCAACCAGTCCATGGTAATAATACGGCGGCCAGACAGCTCCGGATAGTAATGCGGGAAGACAACGTTATTCAGCTGCGAGCAAGCATTGCTAAACTCAATAGAGCGCCGAACTTCCAGCTCATAGTCGGTTTCTTCGAGCAGCCGCTCCTCAACCTCGCACATGTACACATCCAGCTCCTTTTCGCTCATACCCAGCAGGCGAAACGCAAAAGGCTTTACCAGTTTCAGGTCAGACGATATCGAATCGCCAACGCCCGGGTATTGAATTTTCACGGCCAGCTTTTTGCCTTTCAGTTCGGCCTGGTGCACCTGGCCTATCGAGGCCGCATTGCTCGACCGGATATTGAATTTATCGTAGATCTGCTCGGGTGTTTTACCAAAATATTTTCTGAACGTCTGTACAATCAGCGGTCCCGACAGCGGCGGCGCGTTGTATTGCGACTGTGTGAATTTATCAACATAAGCCTGCGGCAGCAGGTTTTTATCCATGCTCAACATTTGCGCAACCTTAAGCGCGCTGCCTTTCAACTCGCTAAGCGACTGGTAAATATCTGCCGCATTATCCTCATTCAACTCCGTGCGATCCAATTCAGGATTGAACAGTTTTTTGGAGTAGTGCTTAATATAATTACCCCCAACCTTGAAGCCGGTCTTGACAAACTTAGCCGAGCGTTCAACTTTTGAGGTGGGTATGCTGTTTTGTTCTTTATTCATTTGTAGTTCATAGTTAATGGCTCATGGATCATAGCTAATTGATCATGGTTCATGGTTCATTGATCGTTACGACTTATGGTTAGTGGATTATGGATTATAGTACATAATGACTTACGATAATTAATAAATGCTTAGCACTAACTACTATTATCAACTATTAACCATGAACTATCAACCATGAACCTCTACCTCATCAGCGCTTCCAGTTTCTGCAAACTCAATTCCGTGTAGTCTTTAATGGTAAGACTTGATGGTTGCAGGCGGTTGGCAGCGTGTGCGGTGGTAATGCCGATTACCTTCATGCCTGCGGCATTGCCCGCTTTGATACCTGCTATTGAGTCTTCAAAAACAATACAATCTTCGGGCCGCATGTGCAGGTCGGTGGCGGCTTTTAAAAATATCTGCGGGTTGGGTTTTCCTTTGCTAACGCGATTTCCATCAATAATAACATCAAAATATTGCCTTACCTTAACATGGTTCAAAACAAAATCAATATCATCCAAAGTAGCCGACGATGCCATGGCCAACTTTACGCCGCCATCCTTCATATCGGCCAGCAAATTTTCCAATCCGTTTATGGGTGCTATGAATGGCGTGTAGATCTCCTGGTAAAGCTTTTCCTTTTCGCGTACGCGTGATCTCAAGGTTTCTTTATCCGCATCCGGGAACAGGCTGCGCATGGTATCTATAATAGGTACGCCGCTAATTTCGGCCTTATAGGTTTCGTTGGTTAAATCGCCTATGCTGTATTTTTTATAGAGTGCTTGCCAGGTTTGGTAATGGTAGGGCGTGTTGTCTACCATGGTGCCATCCATATCAAAAATTGCTGCGAAAGCCCCCTTCTTGCCTCCCCCGGAAGGGGAGGATTTAATTTGCAAACTTTTATCAATTGCCAAAGCCCATCGTTTCTTTTAGTCCGCCGTTTTGGGCCAGGAATTTGCCGTACTCGAACAGGTTATCAATAGGCGATCGCTGGAAAAGATCGAACGTTACATTAACACCTTTCTCAATAGCTTCGTCGGTTTTTTCAAAGCCGGCCGAGTTATCGTTGATCCAAAAATGCAGCACAAAACCAAACTGTACCCAAAGCGCATCTTTATATTTTTTTGAAAAGAATTTACGGTCAGACAACTCGCCCGACTCGATACCTTCTTTTAAAATATCCTCGGCAAAACCTTCAAATACCTTTTTCAATTCGGTAAATATCGCAGGCACGGTTAACCCTTTAGGTTGTTTTTTCAGGCTATAAACTGCAAAACTGCGATTGCCTTTCAGCAGCTCAAAAAACGCGTAAAAGAACGACAGCGCTTTCTCGCGCGATGAGTATTGCGCCCACACTTCCTGACTTTTAATTTCAGTTAGCGTTCGCTTGGCCATATCGGCCCAGATAAATTGTTCAATTGCATCAAACGAGCCGAAGTAGCGGTAAAACTCCTCTTCGGCCATCTTATTTTTCTTCGCAAAAACATAAACTGACTTAGGTTGCTCGCCATTGGTGAGCACAAAATCAATGTAGGCCTTTTGTATACTTTCTGCAGTTGCCATAATTTTAAAATTACCCGATAAAGTTAGTGAGCATCAATTGTATAAATGTCACGCTTATCTACAAATTGAACGT
>Ga0153956_1002251_pt1 | contig 14725 bp, 8 predicted proteins | sample TSFL040MetaG_FD_104704 | JGI IMG/M metagenome (GOLD analysis project Ga0153956, IMG submission 104704) | Attine ant fungus gardens microbial communities from Florida, USA - TSFL040 MetaG | ecosystem: Host-associated > Fungi > Mycelium > Unclassified | place: USA: Florida, Wekiwa Springs... | reverse complement strand
GCTTTTTACAGTGCTGCGGCACAGCCTGTTATCTATGTCAATCAGGTTGCTTACAACACCGACAAATCGAAGAAAGCCGTGATAAGTACAGATAATCTTTTGAGCAGCGATGCACATTTTTATTTACTTGATTCATCGGGCAAGACCGTTTTCGATGCAGCCGTTACTAAGCCGCAACAAATTAATGAATGGATGCCGGGCAAATATTTATATGTCGCTGATTTCAGTAAATTTCATAGGGATGGTAATTATAAAGTGTGTATTAAAATAACCGGCGAAACAATTACTTCTCCTTCGTTTCAAATCGGTAAAAATGCATTAGCGAGATTGGCGATTCCCTCTATTGCGCATTATTATCGCAAGCAGCGGGCAAATACACCGGTTGAATGGCAGGCAGATAAAAATATTCCTGTCGGCACAACAGGCAGGACGGCCGATTTACGCGGCGGCTGGTGCGATGCTTCGGGCGATGTCAGCAAATATTTCTCGCATTTGGCTTATACCAATTTTATGTCTCCGCAGCAAACAGGGTTGGTTACGTGGTCGTTGATAAATTCCGCAGAAAAAATTCCCGATTTGTTAAACCAATGGAAAGTAAAAGATTCTGTTGAAGACGAAGCCTTGTGGGGCGCAGATTATATCATGCGGGATTTGTCCGACAGCGGTTTTTTTTATCAGGTCGTTTTCAGCTATTTTAAAAAAGACCCGAAGTATCGCAGGGCGGTAGGGTTGGAGGCAAATAGTGTAACAACAAATGATTATCAATGTGCATTTCGCGAAGGGGCAGGCATGGCAATTGCTGCGCTGGCGCGTATTTCGCGATGGAAGAAGCACAGCAATTTTACTTCTGCGCAATATTTGGACGGCGCGGAAAGAGCTTTCCGCCATTTGCTGAAATATAATATTCAATATGACGATAATCACAAGGAGAACATTCTTGATGATTATTGTGCTTTGATGGCTGCGACGGAATTATGGATGGCTACGGGAAAAGATTTGTATAAATCGGAAGCCCGAAAACGGGCGTCAAATCTGAACGCGCGGATAACAACACACGGCTATTTTATTGCGGATGACAGCGCGTATATTTATTGGCACGCCTCGGATGCCGGTTTGCCGGTTGTTGCATTGGCGCGTTATCTGGATAAAGAAAAGGATGCACAGCTCCGCGAAAAAGCTTTACGCACAATCCGGCAGTCGTTAAACTATAATCTTCGTGTTACGAACGACGTACCTAACCCTTTCGGCTATGCAAGGCAAACTTTTAACTTTAATGGAAAAATAAAAGAAGGTTTTTTTATTCCGCACGATAATTTTTCCGGCTGGTGGTGGCAGGGCGAAGATGCGCGGCTGGCTTCACTTGCAACGGCTGCAATTATCGGGAGTCAATTGCTTTATCAGGATGCAAAATACAGAAACGAAAAAGACAGTTTAATCGCGTACGCTTCTCAGCAGCTCTCGTGGATATTAGGCTGCAATCCTTATTCAATGTGTTTTATGTACGGACTCGGGAAAAATAATGTACCATATATGAGTTCCAATTACGGACATGGTTCGGAGCGCGGCGGCATTTCCAATGGGATTACGGGAAAAGAAAATGACGGAAGCGGCATCGAATTCAAACTGAAAGACGAAGGCAATGAATGGCGCTGGACGGAGCAATGGATTCCGCACGCAGCTTGGTTTTTACAAGCTGTAACAGCTTTGGGAAAATGATAAAGTTGATAGAGAAAATATTTTTGAGATTACAAAAAAGATAAATAATTTAAGCATGTACAAGAAATTTCTTATAGTTCTGGTATTGACAACAGGTTATATATCTTATTCAAAGGCGCGGACTTCGAAACCGCGGTTTAATGTACTTGTGTTATATGAAAAAGGCGGCTGGCATGTGGAATATTCCAACGCTGCAAAAGTATGGTTGAATAAACTTGCTGCCGACAGTAATTTTGCGATTCACTATATTCAGAACACGGATTCTATAGATGATAATTATTTATCAAAATATCAGTTATTTATCCAATTGGATTATGCGCCTTATGCGTGGAAACCCGCAGCGGTGAAGGCCTTTCAGAAATATATTGAAGAGGGAAGAGGCGGCTGGATAGGATTTCACCACGCGACATTGCTTGGCGAATTTGACGGTTATCCAATGTGGAACTGGTTCTCCGGTTTCATGGGCGGCATCCGGTATAAAAATTATATAGCCACGTTCGCGGCGGCAAACGTTGATGCTGAAGATAGCGTGCATCCTGTAATGCGCGGACTCCCGAAATCTTTTATTATTCGTAAGGAGGAATGGTACACGTATGATAAAAGTCCGCGTGTGAATGTGCATGTGCTGGCAACGGTCGATGAATCTTCTTATGTTCCGGATTCGGATATTAAAATGCACAGTGACCATCCCGTTATATGGACGAACGAACATGTGAAGGCGCGTAATGTTTATATCTTTATGGGACATTCTCCCATATTGTTCGAAAATCAATTTTATACGCGACTGTTTCGCAATGCCATCTTTTGGGCTGGGGGCATTAATTGAAAGTATTAAATTTATATTACTGTCCGGATATTATGAGTATTCTTCCCGCCAATTAAAAAATAAAAAATGAAAAAATGAAAAAGTTCCTTTTATTACAAGTATATTTATTGTTATTGATAAACATCTGTACGGTCGCAGGACAAACGCATCCCACATTGGCAATCGGTTCCAAAGCGCCCGATTTTAATTTACCAGGCGTGGACGGGAAAAATTACAGCCTTGCATCTTTTAAAGATGCCAAAGTGCTCGCGATAATCTTCATGTGTGATCATTGCCCTACTTCACAGGCTTATGAGAAAAAAATAATCAAGCTGACGCATGATTATACCTCGAAGGGAGTTGATGTGGTAGCTATTAATCCTAACAATCCGGAAGCGCTGCGTTTAGATGAATTGGGCTGGAGCGATGTAGGTGATGATATGAATGGAATGAAAATCCGGGCTAAAGAATGCCACTTCAATTTCCCCTACCTGTATGACGGAGAAACACAAGCCACGGCGCAAAAATACGGACCGGTTTCTACGCCCCATGTATTTATTTTCGATCAAAAAAGAATATTAAGATATGCCGGGCGTTTCGACGATATGGAAAATCCGGCTAAAACTCCCACGAGCAATGATGCACGAGATGCAATTGATGCCGTACTTAATAATACACCTATTGCCCGTCCGGTTACGAAGGTTTTTGGATGTTCCATAAAATGGATAGAAAAAAGCAATTGGATTAATAAAGCAAAAGAAGAATGGGCTAAAGCTCCCGTAACGCTTGATACGGTTAATTTAGAGGGCGTCAAAGAATTGCTGAAAAACAAATCGGATAAACTCCGTCTGATTAATGTTTGGGCTACCTGGTGTGGGCCTTGTGTTGAGGAATTTCCCGAATTTATAAAGCTAAGTCATATTTATAAAGAACGTGATTTTGAATTTATCAGCATAAGTTTGGATATACCCGGGAAGAAGGAACAGGCATTGAACTTTCTTAAAAGCAAACAATCATCCGGCGCAAATTATATTTTTAACGGCGACAGTAAATATGCTTTTATAGATGCCGTAGATACTGCATGGCAAGGTGCACTGCCTTACACGCTTCTGGTAGAACCGGGAGGTAAAATCGTATATTCTCACCAAGGTGAGATTGATCCGGAAAAACTTAGGTTAACAATTTTCAACGATAAATATATAGGGCGATTGTACAAAGATTAGAAAGCTATAATACCGGAAGAACAGGTTGTTAAAGATCAACTTGCTTTACTTTTTGCTTTTGGTTTAACCGTAAGACTTTGCTGTAATTGGCTTATTAAATCGTCGGTCGGCTTTGCCATTACTTCTTTAGGTGCCGGAAGTTTTTTACCGGTAGCCTTAGCCTTTATCAACTTCATCAATTTTGTGGTATCAGTATCCTTAAAATCTGCAATATTAAAGTTTAGTTCTTATATGTATATTTGTAAATGGCAGCGAAAAAACGCAAGAATAAAGCCGCCCAGGAAGACGGTCATTGACGAAGTGCAAAAAGAGTATGATGAAATGATTGTTACGCAATTGGAAATGTTCGAGCAATTTTATAAAGCAGAAGATTATCATCAGAATTATTACAACTCTAATCCCGATGGTGGATATTGTCAGGCTGTAATCAATCCAAAATTGAATAAAATCAAGCATCTGTATCAGGAGAAGCTGAAAGAAGAATGATTGAATTACAAAATAATTACACAAGTTAACTACAACATACCCAATTAAATGTCAAACAGATTAAATTTTCGGGAAATCCTTCCTGATACACATAAGGTTTTTATGCAGTTGTCTCAGGCTGTTGCCAATTCAGGGATCGATATACTACATCAGGAACTGATTAAAATCAGGGCTTCCCAAATCAACGGTTGTGCTTATTGCCTGCACAAACATAGCAAAGATGCGCTCAAACATGGCGAAAATCCTGATAGGTTATACGTAATAGCCGCATGGCGTGAAGCTAAGAATTGGTTCAGTGAGAAAGACCAGGTTGTTTTAAAATTGACGGAAGAAATTACGCTCATTTCAAATCACGGTTTAAGTGACCAAACTTACGAAGAAGCAATCGCGCTGTTTGGGGAAGAAATGACCGCTAAATTAATTGCAGCAGCTATTAATATCAATGCCTTGAACCGACTTGGCGTGGGGTTATCGCTGCATCCGTAGCTCATATTTAAACAATTTACTATGACAGAAGGTATTCGTACAAAACAGGTATTGTTCCCGATATAGCATTTATTATAGATTTGTATATTGATGCTGGTTTAAGCAGACCTGTTGAATTATCATCATCCGGGGATGAAAACCGGTGGCACCGCCGCCTTCATACTGCCGCACGATATGCTCAATATCCAAATGGTCCACAACTTCATTTACCAAGCGAACAGGATGATCGGAGGCTATCTTGGTAAAAATATCTTCAGGAAAAAGTATCGGACTATTGGCTAGGTAAGGATTTGAATTGTACTTTCATTGTGTTTGTTGTACAACGTCAAGGTACTCTTCTTTGACGAACAAACAAAAAGATCCCCGACTCTTTTTTGTATCGGGGATTAACTTTTAAGAGGCTTTTTAGACATCCCCTTTTAATTCCTATTTGTCGAAAACCTAAGTCTATCGACTAATCTTTAATGCTCAGCGCCTTTTTTATACAGAGGTCAATGTTCAGGTAATGATATTTGGTCATATCGTCATTGATCTTTGGAACTGCATCCAGTATTTGCTTATCGAGCTGCTGCAACTGAACTCTGACAATAGCGATCAGGTCGCTGTTTTGGGCGTTAGGCTGAATAACCATAAATCCTTGTTGACTTATTCCATTCGCCGGCGCTTCCGGTTTGATCAGGTTTGACAACTTATCAATATAGACGTTTTGAAGATAGCGCCTATATATATTTACCGGTCCATCTGTTTTCAATTCCGACCAAATATCATTTTGGATATCAGTTAAAAATTCTTCAATTGTATAGGGGTCTTTGGAGGAGTTAGAAACAGTGATGATATTCAATAAGCTACCCGAGCTGAGAATAGAACCCAGTGCATTGTCAGAGATATTATTAATAACATCCATCGCCCGGACCGGAATATTAGATAGTATGTTGGTGTCTACCAGCCAAAGCGGTGGCGTAAATACCTGTTTATTCAGGTAGTCCACAGCCTCTTTTTGCAATGCCTTGGATTCCGGTTGAATCACCTTGCCCGGTTCGTCATCCATTTTGAGCGTGTAATAGACACCGGCAATATTTTTCAGCACATGTCCGCAATACCTAAAATACTGGTCAATCACAGCTTTATACATTTCTGCCAGATTTTCATGGGCATCCCCCGCCTGTTTAGTCCACTCAGGCAGACCTTTGATCACTCTTTTTAGGTTCATAATACCATAGGTGCTCGCCTTCATAGAGTTGTCGCCGAGATCTTCCGACTGGCTACGGGGATCACCTATAATACCTTCACCGCCAAACCAGAGCTTTTTATCGGCTTTGAGTCTTTTAGTCGTCATATCTCTGAGCGCAGCGGTTTCGCTCTTAAGGGAAGTGGTATCCGGAAAATATTTATAGCCCCATTCAATAGCCCATTTATCGTAGACTCCGATACGGGGATAGATACCTGCCGGGCCTACATGGTCTTCGGGTTGTGCTACGTAATTGAACCGGGCGTAATCCATGATGGACACTGTATGGCCGTTCTTTTCTACCCATTTCTTGTCTCTAAGCTTTTCTACAGGCGTTGCATAGCTGGCACCCATGTTATGTCTTAAACCCAGGGTATGACCAATCTCATGAGAAGAAACAAAGCGAATAAGTTGACCCATCAGACTGTCGCTAAACACCATTGTTCTGGCTCTGGGGTCGATTGCGCCGGCCTGAATCATATACCAGTCGTGCAGGATTTTCATCACGTTGTGATACCAGCCGATATGACTTTCCAGAATTTCTCCGCTCCTCGGGTCATGGATATTTGGCCCATAAGCGTTTTCAATCGGAGAGGCAAAATATCTTAATACAGAATAGCGGGCATCCTCCATACTCATGGTTGTATCATGTTCCGGCCACATCTTGGCGATAATCGCATCTTTAAAGCCCGCCTGTTCAAATGCCTTCTGCCAGTCCTCGATCCCCTGAATCAGATATTTACGCCATTTTACAGGCGTGGCAGGGTCGATATAATAAACGATCGGCTTTTTAGGCACTACCAATTCACCCCTTCGGTATTTGTCCATATCTTCAGGGCGTGGTTCCAGACACCACCGAACGGCAATAGACTTTTCCTTTACGCGTTGCAGGCTGTCGTCATATAAAGAGAACTGATCCGCAAAATAGCCCACTCGCGGGTCAAAATAGCGTTTTTTCATCGGCGCCTTCGGCAAAAGCAAAAACGATGTATTCAGCTCCAAAGTAACGAAACCTGTCTGCTCCGCAGAGGGGAGCGGCGCATCCAGAAGGGAAGTCTGCGGTGCTCCGCTAAAGGCATAAGTCTTAACAGAGTGTACCTCTGTATTGATCGGAAAGGTCGCTATCCGTTCAATATAGGACTTGTCCGCCGCCAGCGCCGCCAGTTTAAATTTCTTCTTGTCTGCCGGTGTCAGCGACACCACCTGATTATCTCCTTTAAAATAATCGGTCACATCAATAACGACAGCGGAAGAGTCTTTGTTATAGGCTTTTATCTTAAAAGCGGCCACTATCGGATCCACATTTGAACTACGCACCGCCTTGTAAATAGCATCTGAGGAATCCTGAGACACGTTCATCGTGATGGCTACCCGCATATATATATCGTTATCCTGTCCCTTTTGCCAATAGATAACCTGCTGATTCACCAGCTCGCCGCCGTAGACCTTGCCGTCGGCCGGCGTCTTGATATAACGGGTGATGGCCATTATCTGTCGGCCCATAATAGAATCCGGAATCTCAAAATAATATTTGTCGTCTATTTTATGAATCGTAAATAGACCTTTGCAGGTGACTGCTTTCGCATTAATCAGAGAGTCATAAGGGGTGAGTTTGGGAGTTGTTGATTCTTTCGCCTGTGCGGCCTTTGCCGCTTTAACCGAGTCTGTAACCGGTTTCTGCGCGGACAAAAGCGTAGGGACGATGAGTAGTGATAGAACTAAGCGCTTCATTTTTTGATTATTTATTAAATATTTCGGTGAGTTTATTTTTAAGATCGGCGCCGCGAAGGTCCTTGGCTATAATTTTACCGGAAGGGTCGATTAGGAAGTTGGCAGGGACCGCATTGACATTATAAGCCAGCGCCGCCTTGCTGTTCCACCAGTTCAGGTCACTTACCTGAATCCAGTTCAGGTTGTCTTTTTTTATCAGCTGCTTCCATTTCTCCTTAGAGTCATTACGGTCCAGAGACACGCCCAGAATTTCAAGTCCCTTGTCTTTAAATTCATTATAGGCTGCCTTTACATTGGGCATTTCTTCCAGACAGGGCCCGCACCAGGTAGCCCAAAAGTCCACCAGAACGTATTTGCCTTTAAACTGAGACAGAGAAACATTCTGACCGCTGGTGTCGGGGAGCGAGAATTCAGGAGCCTGGTCACCAATATCCGTAGAACGCATTCCCTTGATCTTAATAGCCAGGTCTCGGCCCTTGTCTGAGGTCTGAAGCTTCGGTGAAAGCATATCAAAAACAGGCTGAATTAAGTCAGGGGTCTTATTGGCAATCGCATACTGATCGAGCTGGTCAAGACTTACCTGAGAGGCCGGGTGCGCCTTGATAAACTTCGAGATGACTTTGAACTTGCCAGGCATAATCGCCGCATCCCACCAATGGTATTTTTGGTCGGCTGACCTGTTTGCGTTTACGCTGTCCAGATAGGTAAAGAGCATCTTATTGTACTGTTGTAAATCCCGGTTGAGGGGTGTGCCCTTCAGATCGGCGTATTCAGCGTCCTTTGGCTCTAAGATCTCAATGTGGCCCGGCTCTAAATAGAAATTTACCCCGCCGTAGCTTCTGCCTATTTTATAACCAATTTGCGCGAACTGAGGGTTTTCAATCTGGCCATTAAATTGAAAATAGCCATTTTTCAAGGTAGCTGAGTCATCATGTGAACCACTCTCAATTGTATACCAGTGCAATTTTACTTTTTTGACTGCCGGATTGTCAATCTTTACCCGGACGGTGTAGGATTTCTGTGCGCTTACCGCAATGGGGATGCCCGCTAATAGTGTGAGGATTAAAGCTTTCATGATCTTTTTTTTAATTGAAATAAAAGGCAAGCAAAAGAAGTCCCCGTATGGCCGGGACAATTTCACGTAGGCCAGGCGAACCGTGTGGTCGGATATGATTTTGTGTCAGACATCGGTATCGAAAATCTGCTACAACGCCGCTATGTAGACTTATGCGTTATTTACTTTTTTACGAACCTGTTTCATATCCGGTTTAGTAACCTGGGTTCTGCGGATTAAGATTCGGATTATTCCCTAATTCGATGGCAGGAACCGGCAACAACTCATCCGCAGACATCCAGGTCTTTCCGGCTGTCTGCGATAGAACCTCGTCCGCCTTACCGGTTCGGATCAGGTCCAGCCAACGGTCGCCTTCAAAACAGAGCTCGATAAACCGCTCCTGGCCCACAGCGTCCAGCAGCGCCTGTTTTGCGTCCGCCTGGGTGTCCTGCAGATTTGCCCTGTGGCGAATCTTGTTTATATCGGCGGCGGCGCCGCTTAGACTGTCCATCTCGGCCCTCGCCTCTGCCCGAATAAGGTACATCTCCGCCAACCGGAATATTTTGGGTTGATCGCTGAGGGTGTTCCGATCCCTGAATTTATTCACATAATAAAAGCCTGAGGCTGGTGTAGGAGAGAAGCCCATATAGGTTGTTTTTCTGAGATCACCCTGCTCAAAACTGGCGATCAGTTTGTCGCTGGGCAGTATCGGCGTCAAAGACGCAGAACCGACAATAGGGACGAGTTCGGTCGCTGTGTAGTTCTGATAGGGCTGATAGGCAATTTCCCAGATACTTTCAGTGGAGTTGTTTTGCACCACCTCATCCAACGGCGGGAGATTAAACTGCGGGTCATTAATCAGATCAGTTGCATACTTGATGGCATTTTGCCAGTCTTTCCGGTAGAGGTAGTTACGGGCAAGTAAGGCGAAGACAGTCTGTCTGGCAGCCCGGGTCCGGGAGCCGCCGTAGGCGTCGTAACCGTCCGGCAATTCAGTTAACGCCTGGAGCAGCTCCGTCGTAATAAAGGCATGTACTTCGGCAGTGTCTGATCTGGATAGGGTATTATTGATCTTATAATTAGATGTTGTAGCCAGTGGTACCTTACCAAAATAGCAGGTCAGTACAAAATAGCAGTAGGCCCTTAAAAATCGGGCCTCGCCGATCCATTGATTTTTCTGAGCCGGATCCAGGCCTGTGGTATTAGGGACATGCTCCAGCAACATATTGGCCTGATAGATCGTCTGGTAATTATTATTCCAGAGTCCGGAAATATAGGAGTTATCAGTTGTGATTTCGTTAGCCGCATACTGAATATCTGGCGTAAATGTACTACTGCCGACTTTGGCTTCATCCGAGAGCAGGGAATTGGAAGCGTTATAGGCGCCTGAATAAAAATTTCCATTTTGCGACAGTATATAGTAAATGCCATTGACCGAAGCCTCGATATTAGTGGCATTTGAATAGGCGGTCTCAGTAGAGATTGAGCCCACTGGGCTTACTTTCAGATATTTTTTACAGGATATCAGAAATACGGACATGATGGCTAGTAGCGGTGTCCATTTTTTTATATTCGAACTTGTGAGATACATACTAAATGTTTTTAACATCATGAGCAATTAAAATTCCATACTTAGCCCGAGCGTATAAGTCTTCGTCATCGGGACGAAATTGACGCCACTTTCCGGGTCGCCGCCTTTAAAACCCGTAAAGGTTAAAAGGTTGTACGCTGTCAGGTATACGCGCAGGCTATTGATATGCGCTTTCTTTAAACCCAAGCTGGAGAGTGTATAGCCGATCGTGACATTTTTAAGCCGGACATACGATGCATTGCTGTAAGCAAAATCACTTTGAGGGAGGTTGCGGTTGATATTCGCCGCAGGGGTGCCGGGTACGGCAGCCCTTGGGACATCAGTAATATCTCCCGGCTTTTGCCAGCGGTCCAGTGCATCAATAGGTAAGTTTAAGACATCCCCGATACCACCGTAGACATTATAAGGCTTCGTGACTCCCCCTACAAACTGGGTGAATACCTGCATGTCAAAACGTTTGTAATGCAGTTGGTTATTCCAGCCGCCATAGAAATCAGGGATCGTCTTCCCGATGACCTGCCAGTCAGGCGTATAGCTGGCGATAATGCCATTACCGTCTACGTCATCAAACTTAGCTACACCGGTTGCAGGGTCTACGCCTTCATATTTATAGCCCCAGTTCAGTGCCAACGGCTGGCCGATTTTGTATTTATAACGATAGACGATGCTGGCGGTATTGAGGCCAGGGAGGCTAACCAGCCTGTTTTTTTGTGTAGAGATATTAAACTGTGTTTTCCAGCTGAAGTCATGGTGGTCAATGGCCGTGAGGCTGGCAGAGAACTCGGTACCCGTATTTTCAACGATTCCAGGCAGATTAGCAGTAAAGCCGTTATAACCGGCGACAAAAGACAGGGGCAGAGAAAACAAGGTATTCGTAGTCCTGTTCCTGAAGTAATCAGCCGTCAGCAGCAGTTTACTATGGAAAAGCTCCAGGTCGACGCCAATATCCAGTTTTTTGGTGAGTTCCCATTTAATATCCGGATTTGGAATATTGCCTACATAGATGGTATTATTGCCGTTATACCCGCTACTGGCGACCGTACTGCTGGCCAGGTATCCAAAATTGGTAATATTATCGTTACCCGTGCTACCGTAATTTGCTCTTAATTTGCCATAGAACTGCTCACCCAGTATGTTTTTAACGAACGGCTGCTCAGAAAAGATCCAGCCGGCGCCTAATGAGTAGAAATTGCCAAACTGATATTCCGGCCCGAATCTGGAAGAGCCGTCCCTGCGCAACACGCCTTCAAATAAATACTGATTCTTGTACTTATAGTTTAAACGGCCAAACAGCGAATTGAACCGGTATGGCGTCTCCTCATAAGTTCTGGACGCAACAGTACCGGCAGTAATCGTATTAAGATCGTCAATCGCGTTTTGAGGCGTAGACGTAAAGATATTGCCCGAGGCAGCATTAATACTCAGCAGGGTGCCGCCCACCAGTAGTTTGAGATAATGCTGTCCAAAGCCTTTCTCATAGCTTAATTTAGGCTCAAAGTTGAACGTATTACTATTGGCATGACCATAACTACCCGAGTTGGCGGTAGAAGGCGTAACATTAGCAGTAGTAGGGGTAAAACTGGTAGTCTTACCACTTGTTACTTCATAGTTAACGTCCGCTCTGAATATTAAATTGTCCCAGATCTTATACCGGATATAAGCATTGCCGAGTAGCTGATCGCTACTGCTGAGGTCATAGGCAGTTAATTGGCGGTTAGGATTATAATAGGGATAATAGTTTTCGAGATTCGTATTGCCATTGCTATCCGTAAGCGGGATCATCGGTAACGCATAGTAAATCATGGCAGGTGTACCAGCGGTTTCGAGCCTGGAATTGGTATTCGTGTATCCGATACCGCCGCCGATCAGAAAACCGTCAAAGAATACTGCGTCGATGCCGACCCGCATATTGGCTCGTTTCATAGACCAGTCGCCTTTTAGGATGCCGTCTTCTTTATGATAACCGCCACTTAAGTAATAGGTGACAGAATGTTTGCCGTCTGAGCCGCCGGTCAGGTTGATATTATAGTCCTGAGTGAGCGCGTTATGGTATAGCGCGTGCTCCCAGTTCGTATTCACCGTACTGTCCAAAAATAAGTCTCCCGCATTAGCAGGTGTCGGTTCGATATGGTCGTTCTCAAAAGCCTCTTTTCTGAGCGCCCTATATTGTGCGGTATTCAGTACTTTGGGCCTATTGGCCGGAGTGGCAATACTATTATATGCATTAAACTGAACCTTACTGCCGCCGTTAACGGAACCCTTTTTAGTGGTGATCAAGATCACGCCATCCGAACCGCGGGCACCATATATGGCAGTCGCTGAAGCGTCTTTTAATACACTGATAGAGGCAACATCGGAGGGCGGCACGGCGTTTAAATCGCCAGGAACCCCGTCAATCAGCACCAGGACACCCCGGACATTGGATACGGAGTTGATGCCTCTGATCCTGGCGTCAGATGCAGTGCCAGGGTCACCTGAATTGGTGCTGATTTCCAGGCCGGGCACCATTCCCTGAATCGCAGCGTATATATTACTAACCGGTTGGTTCCTAATGTCGTCGGCGCCAATTGTCGTAATATTGCCCACATCATAACGCCGGGTGGAGGTGCCATAAGCCATAATCTGGACAGCATCGAGTGCATTGTGGCTTGGATATAACGTGACATTAATGATTTTTTCTCCATTCAGCTTGATTTCTTTAGGCCTGTAACCCACATATTTAAACTCCAGAATAGCCGTTTGCGGATTCACCCCGGAGAGTACAAAGCTTCCCAGGTTGCTTGTAACTGTCGCATTATGGGTACCCTTCTCCAGCACGCTGACATTTGAAATTGGCGTGCCTGTGGAGTCGGTTACCGTTCCGGCGACAATCTCCTGCTCAGGAGCGGGTGCTGGCTGCTGAGTCGATTTGGCCTGGCGGCTATTATCGGCAGGGCTGGCGGGCTTCAGTGCGATTGTTTTGCCAACGATCTTGTAAGTAAAAGGTTGGTCGTTGAAACAGATATGCAAGGCTTCATCAATGGATTTGGTATTAAAGGAGGCCGTGACCGGTTTCGCCCGGTCCATCCATTCTTGCAGGTAAACAAAATAGTAGCCGCTCTGCTGTTCGATGGATTTCAGCACAACGGGCAGGGGTGTGCTTTTGGCATGCACTGCAACTCGTTGTGCGGTAGTTTTAGCACAGATGTGCAAGCAGCCTATAAAAAATAAAATCGAAGTCCATTTGGTCATATACCAAAGTTTTTTGTCGGATAAGAAAACAATAAAAGGCAATCGTCTAGGCAAGGGAGGTATTTTGTCTCCCCTTAATGGAGCTATTTGCATAACTTTGTCTCGGTTTGGTTAAACAATAAATGACTGTCCAAGTCCCGGCTAAGCCGGATATATTTAGAGGGAAGCCAGACTAAGCCGGGATCCGCTGCAACGGATGCCCGGCATTTTAATTAAACTTGGTTAACAACTTAATTAACTGCTTAACTGCCAGCTTAACCGACTTCCCGATTTTTTATCGGCGGTGATGATCTTAGATCAAGCACCGCCCTTTACATGAGAAAAGACTCATTGATCGGACACGATCAGTATCCTTTTGTTTGGTAATAGCCTGAATTGCAGGCCATAGGTGTTTAATAACTCCAGTACCTGTGCAAGCTCCATGTTTTTAGGGATGGTGCCGGTAAGGTGGTATTTGGATAAATCGCCTTTAATCCTGATATCGACGTCATACCAGCGGCCTATCTGCCGCATCAGGGTATAGAAGTCTGTATTCGTAAAATTTATCAGCCCGTTTTTCCAGGCGACGGCGTTTTCCGGATTTGCCAGGTCAATGACTTTGACCGTGTTACCCGTTGAGGTCAGCGCCTGTTGCCCGGGGGTTAATATCCGGCCTCCGACTTTAACCGCTCCTTCGAGTAAAGTCGTTTTGATGGCGGCTTCATCAGGATAGGCATAGACATTAAAATGTGTCCCCAGATCCGTAATTTCAGTAGCGCCTGCTTTCACGACAAAGGGTGCTTTAGCGTTATGTCGGACTTCAAAATAGGCTTCTCCGGTTAACTGCACCTCCCGTTTATCCTTGCTGAAGGCTACCGGATAGCGGAGCGAGGATGCGGAATTCAGCCAGACTTTAGAACCGTCTGGCAATACTAAACGATATTTCCTGCCTTTTTGGGTGGCAAGTGTGTTATAAAGCTTGTCTGCACCAGACTCTCGATGATCACCGTTTGTTTTACCGCCATTATATTGCAACTGCCCATTGGAATTGGCGATCTCTACATTGTCCAGGCTGGCGATCGTACCGTTAGCGGTGCTGTCCAGCAGGACGGTTTTGCCGTCCGATAGAGTCAGTAGCGCGCCGCTGTGGCCCGGATGGAATGCGGCCAGCGCATTGCTCGTCAGTACCGGTTTT
>Ga0153956_1002250_pt1 | contig 14727 bp, 13 predicted proteins | sample TSFL040MetaG_FD_104704 | JGI IMG/M metagenome (GOLD analysis project Ga0153956, IMG submission 104704) | Attine ant fungus gardens microbial communities from Florida, USA - TSFL040 MetaG | ecosystem: Host-associated > Fungi > Mycelium > Unclassified | place: USA: Florida, Wekiwa Springs... | reverse complement strand
TTGCTGGATGACACCATCCAGCAGGCCGGCAGGGCCGGGGTGGAAGAGGTCATCATCGGCATGGCCCACCGCGGCCGGCTGAACGTGCTGGTGAACGTGCTGGGCAAGCCCCCGGCGGAGCTGTTCACCGAATTCGAGGGCAAGTACGACCTGGCCCACCTCAAGGGTTCGGGCGATGTGAAGTACCACAAGGGCTTCTCGGCCGATCTCAAGACCCCCGCCGGCAACGTCCACGTGGCGCTGGCGTTCAATCCCTCGCACCTGGAGATCGCCGATCCGGTGGTGGAGGGGTCGGTGCGCGCGCGCCAGGAACGCCGCGGCGACAGCACCGGCGCGAAGGTCATGCCGGTGCTGATCCATGGTGACGCCGCCTTTGCCGGCCAGGGCGTGGTGATGGAGACCCTGCAGCTGTCGCAGACCCGCGGGTTCTACACCGGCGGCACACTGCACATCATCATCAACAACCAGGTGGGTTTCACGACTTCCAACCCGCACGACGCGCGCTCCACCATCTACTGCAGCGACGTCGCCAAGATGCTCGAGGCGCCGATCTTCCACGTCAACGCGGATGATCCGGAAGCCGTGCTGTTCGTCGGTCGGCTGGCGCTGGAATACCGCCAGAAGTTCCGCAAGGACGTCGTCATCGACCTGGTGTGCTACCGCCGCCTGGGACACAACGAGTCGGACGAGCCGGCCATCACCCAGCCGGTGATGTACAAGGCCGTGCGGTCACACGCGGTGGCGAAGCAGATCTACGCGGACCAGCTGGTGGCGGAGGGCGTGCTTTCGGCCGATGAGGCCGCGAAGATGATCGCGGATTACCGCAAGGGCCTGGATGAGGGCCGGCCGCAGGCCCGGGCCGCGCTGGGCCTGATCGGCAACAAGTACACGGTGGACTGGACCAAGTACGCGGAGGCGGACTGGACCGCCCGCGTACAGACCAGCATCAGCACCGCGCGGCTCAAGAAGCTCGCCAAGGCCATGCTGGCCCGCCCCGAGGGTTTCACGCTGCACCCCCTGGTGCAGCAGGTGATGACCAACCGCGAGAAGATGCTCGCTGGCGAGCGCCCCATGGATTGGGGCGCGGGTGAGACCCTGGCCTATGCCGCGCTGCTGGAGGACGGCTTCAGCGTCCGCCTGGTCGGCCAGGACGTGGGTCGCGGCACCTTCTCCCACCGCCATATCACGCTGCACGAGCAGAACACGGATGAAACCTACATCCCGATGCAGCACTTGCAGGAGCACCAGCCGCCCATCGCGGTGCATGACTCGGTGCTGTCGGAAGAGGCCGTGCTCGGCTTCGAATACGGTTACTCCACCACTGATCCCAACTGCCTGGACGTCTGGGAGGCCCAGTTCGGCGACTTCGTCAACGGCGCCCAGGTGGTCATCGACCAGTTCATCAGTTCGGGCGAGGCCAAGTGGGGCCGCATCTGTGGCCTGACCATGCTGCTGCCGCACGGCTTCGAGGGGGCGGGCCCGGAACACTCATCGGCGCGCCCGGAGCGCTTCCTGCAGCTGTGCGCCGAGAACAACATGCAGGTCTGCGTGCCCTCGACCCCGGCGCAGATGTTCCACATGCTGCGCCGGCAGATGCTGCGTGCGTTCCGCAAGCCGCTGATCGTCATGACGCCCAAGAGCCTGCTGCGCCATGAGCTGGCGGTCTCGCAGCTGTCGGACATCACGCAGGGTTCGTTCGCGCTGGTCATCGACGAAATCGACGACCTGCAGCCTGAGCAGGTGCAGCGCCTGGTGTTCTGTTCCGGCAAGGTGTACTACGACCTGCTCAAGGCCCGCCGCAAGGAGGGGCTGAAAGACGTCGCGCTGCTGCGCATCGAGCAGCTGTACCCGTTCCCGGCGGACGCCTATGAGGCCGCGCTGCAGCGCTACCCGAACGCGCGCGAGATCGTATGGTGCCAGGAGGAGCCACAGAACCAGGGCGCCTGGTACCAGATCCGCCACCGCCTGGAGCAGTCGAGCCATCGGCCGGTGCTGTATGCCGGCCGGCCGCATGCCTCCGCGCCGGCCACGGGCCTGGCCAAGGTCCACGACGCCGAGCAGGCGAGGCTCATCGAGGCCGCGCTGCGCGCCACGCCGGCAGTCGGGACCCGGGAGTCCGCAACCGTCACCCGTGTGGGCGCCGCCCGCAAGAAGTAGTCTTTTGGAGAATCGTTGATGAGCATTGAGATCCGCGTGCCCGCACTGCCGGAGTCCATCGCTGACGCGACGCTGGTGGCCTGGCACAAGAAGCCTGGCGAAGCCTTCAAGCGCGACGAGAACCTCGCCGACCTGGAGACCGACAAGGTCGTGCTGGAGGTTCCGGCACCCGCTGATGGCGTGATGGGTGAACAGAAGGTGCCCGAGGGCACCACGGTGACCGCAGGCCAGGTGATCGCGACCATCGAGGCCGGTGCGCCGGCAGCAGCGCCGCCGCCATCCGCGGCGGTGGCCACCAACCCTTCCGCAGCGCCGAAGGCGGCTGCCACCGCCGCTGCCGCTGCCGGCAGCAAGGTCAGCCCGGCCGCCAAGCGCGTGGTCGAGGAGAACAAGCTGGACGCGTCCGCCATCACGGGGTCCGGCCTAGGCGGCGCCATCACCAAGCCCGATGCGGTCGCCGCCGTCGGCAAGCCGGCTGCCGCCGCGCAGACGGGCGTGGCGCCGGTCGGTCCGCGCACCGGCCGCGTCGATCAGCGCGTGCCCATGAGCCGCCTGCGCCAGCGCGTGGCGCAGCGTCTGGTGGAGGCGCAGTCCACCCAGGCGCTGCTGACCTCGTTCAACGAGGTCGACCTGACGGCCGTGAATGAGCTGCGCGCGCGCTACAAGGACAAGTTCGAGAAGGAACGCGGCGTGAAGCTGGGCTTCATGTCGTTCTTCGTCAAGGCGGCGGTCGAGGCGCTGAAAAAGTTCCCGATCGTCAATGCCTCGGTCGACGGCGGCGACATCATCTATCACGAGTACTACGACATCGGCGTGGCGGTCTCCACCGACCGCGGCCTCATGGTGCCGGTGGTGCGCGATGCGGACCTGAAGTCCTTCGCCGACATCGAAAAGGAAATCAACGCCTACGCCACGCGCGCCCGCGCCGGCCAGATCGGTATCGAGGACCTCACCGGCGGCACGTTCACCATCACCAACGGCGGTGTGTTCGGCTCGCTGCTGTCCACGCCCATCGTCAACGCCCAGCAGAGCGCCATCCTGGGGATGCACAAGATCCAGGAGCGCCCGATGGTCGTCAAAGGCCAGATCGTGGTGCGGCCGATGATGTATCTGGCGATCACCTACGACCACCGCATCATCGACGGCCGCGACGCCGTGCAGTTCCTGGTGAGCATCAAGGACAGCCTGGAAGACCCGGGCCGCATGCTGCTGGGCGTCTGAACGGGAGCGATCATGGCTGATTCATTCGACGTCATTGTCATCGGTGGTGGCCCGGCCGGGTACCCGGCGGCCATCCGCGCGGCGCAGAACGGCCTGTCGGTCGCCTGCATCGATGAGTGGAAGAACCACGACGGCTCGGCCGCCTTCGGCGGCACCTGCCTGAATGCCGGTTGCATCCCCTCCAAGGCGCTGCTGGAGTCCACCGAGCTGTATCATCGCGCCCATGCGGAGTTCGCGGTCCACGGCATCAAGGCCGCGGGCGTCGAGATGGACGTCGGCGCCATGCAGAAACGCAAGGCCGGCATCGTCAAGACCATGACCGGTGGCATCCTGGCGCTGTTCAAGTCCGCCGGGGTCACTGCGCTGCAGGGTCATGGCAGGCTGCTGCCGGGCAGGCAGGTGGAGTTCACCCCGCACGAGGGTGAGAAGCGCACGCTGTCGGCCGGGAACGTGGTGCTGGCCTCGGGCTCGGTGCCGGTGGAGTTGAAAGTCGCGCCGTTCGACGGCAAGCGCATCATTGATTCCTGGGGCGCGCTGGAACTGACCGCCGTGCCGAAGCGCCTGGGCGTGATCGGCGCCGGCGTGATCGGCCTGGAACTGGGCAGCGTGTGGCGCCGCCTGGGCGCCGAAGTCGTGGTGCTGGAGGCCCTGGACGATTTCCTCGCCATCGCGGACCAGCAGCTGGCGCGCGAGGCCCTGAAGGCGTTGAAAAAGACCGGCCTGGACATCCGCACCGGCGCCAAGGTCACCGGCGCGGCCGTCAAGGGCAAGGAAGTCGCGGTCACCTATGTCGACGGCAAGGGCGAACAGTCCCTGACCGTGGACACCCTCATTGTTGCCGTGGGTCGCAAGCCGTTCACCAGTGGCCTGCTGGCGGAAGGAACCGGTGTTGCGGTCGACGAACGCGGCTTCATCAAGGTCGATGACCACTGCCGGACCGGCGTCGATGGCGTGTGGGCCATCGGTGACGTCGTGCGTGGCCCCATGCTGGCGCACAAGGGCAAGGAAGAGGGCGTGATGGTCGCGGACCTGATCGCCGGCCGCTATGGTCACACCAACTACAATGTGATCCCGTCCGTGATCTACACGGCGCCGGAGATCGCCTGGGTGGGCCAGACCGAGGAGCAGGTGAAGGCGTCCGGCCGGCCGTACAAGACCGGTGTGTTCCCGTTCCTGGCCAGCGGCCGCGCGCGCGCGATGGAGGCCGCGGGCGGCTTCGCCAAGGTCATCGCCGACAAGCAGGACGACACCATCCTGGGCGTGCATATCATCGGCCCGATGGCTGGTGAGCTGGTGGCCGAGGCGGTGCTGGCGATGGAGTACAAGGGCACCGCCGAGGACCTGCAGAGAACCGTCCACGCCCATCCCACGCTGTCAGAGGCCGTGCACGAGGCGGCCCTGGCCGCCGACAAGCGCGCCATCGACAGCATCAACCGCTAGCGCGATGAACACCACGCTGTCCGGCGCGCAGGCAAAACAGGCCCGGCAGGGGCTTGAGCGCCGCCTGCGGCGGCCCGCCGGGGCGGGGCGCGCGGCGCCGGGTGACGGCCGCAGGCTGCTTTTCGCGGACGCAGCGGCGTGATGCCGCACGCGCCTGCGCCGTCTCTGGAGGATATCCAGGCGGCACAGGTGCGCCTCCGCGGCCACGTCCACCGCACGCCGGTGCTCACCAGCTCGGCGCTGAACGCGCTCACCGGCGCGCAGCTGCACTTCAAGTGCGAGAACCTCCAGCGCAGCGGTTCCTTCAAGGCCCGCGGCGCGCACAATGCCGTGCTCGCTCTCACGGATGCCGAGGCCGCGCGCGGTGTGGCTACTCATTCCTCCGGCAATCACGGCGCTGCGCTGGCACTGGCGGCGCGCACGCGCGGCATTCCCGCCCACATCGTCGTGCCACGCAATGCGCCGCAGGCGAAGCTCGACAACATCCGCCGCTATGGCGGCCTGCTGCACCTGTGCGAGCCCACGCAGCAGGCACGGGAAGCGGCCGTGGCGGCGGTGATCACCGCGAACGGCGCGCGGCTGGTGCATCCCTACGACGACCCTGTGGTGCAGGCCGGGCAGGGTACCTGTGCGCTGGAACTGCTGCAGGACGTCGAGGACCTGGACCTGCTGCTGGCGCCGCTTGGCGGCGGCGGGCTGATCGGCGGCAGCGCCGTGGCGGCCAAGAGCGTGAGGCCCGGCATCAGGGTGGTGGGCGTGGAACCGGAAGGCGCCGCCGATGCGGTGCAATCGGTGGCCCATGGCGTCATCACCCCGGTGATGAAGCCGGCTTCGGTGGCCGATGGCCTGCTGGCCACGATCAAGCCGAGCACCTTCGAGCTGATCCGCACCCGCGTGGACGCCGTTGTCACGGTGCCGGACGCAGCCATCCTGCGCGCCCAGCGCCTGGTATGGGAGATCCTGAAGCTCGTGATCGAGCCGTCCTCGGCGGTGCCGCTGGCGGCACTGCTCGAAGCGCGCGTTGAAGCGCGCGCCGCCCAGGTGGGGATCATCCTCACCGGCGGCAACGTGGACTTCAGCGCGTGCGCCGCACGTCCGAAACGTTCGGCACCGCCCTGAGCTTGCGGATCAGGTTCGCGAGCTGCTCCAGGTCGTTGATCCCCAGGCGGATGTCGAAACGCGCGATGCGGTCCTCATCCGTATCCGTGTTCATGCCCTCGATGCTGATGTGCTCCTGGGCCACGACGTCGGTGAGGTCGCGCACCAGGCCGCGGCGGTCGTAGGCTGTCACCAGGATGCCGACATCCAGGGTGCTGGCGTCGCTGGACCATTCCACCTTCAGCATGCGTTCGGGCTTTTCCTCGCGCATGCGCGCGAAGTTGGCGCAGTCCGCGCGGTGGATGGTCACCCCGCGGCCGACGCTGATGTAGCCGACGATGGGTTGCGGCCTGATCGGGGCGCAGCAACTGGCGAGGATGATGGGCAGGTCTCCCACGCCTTCGATTTCGACCGGCGTCTGGCCGCGGTTGGCCACGGGAGAGCGGGCCAGGCGTCGTCGCGGTTCCGGTTCCTCTTCGGCACGGGCCAGGCGCAGCAGGGCATGGGCGAGCTGGGTGGCGGTGATTTCACCTTCGCCCAGCAACTGGTAGAACTCATCGAGGTCGCGGGCGCGCAGGTCCTGCGCGATCGTCGGCAGCACTTCCGCGGTGGCGCCCGCCCGCACCAGCTCGCGTTCGGCAATGGAGCGGCCCGCGGTGCGGTTGTCGCCGGCGTCCTGCTGGCGGAACCAGGCACGCACCTTGGCGCGGCTGCGCGAGGAGGCGAGGTAGCCCAGTTCCGGCGCCAGCCAGTCCCGGCTGGGCGCGGGGTGTTTGCCGGTGATGATCTCGATCACTTCGCCATTGGCCAGCTGGTAGGTCAGCGGCACGATGCGGCCGTTGACCTTGGCGCCGCGGCAGCGGTGCCCGAGGTTGCTGTGCACGTGGTAGGCGAAATCCAGCGGCGTGGCGTGCCGCGGCAGTTCGATGACCTCGCCCTTGGGGGTGAGGGCGTAGATGTGGTCGGAGAAAATCTGCCCGCGCAGGCCTTCCAGCAGGTCGGCTTCGCTGCCCGGTTCGCCGGCCAGCAGCCGCCGCACCGCCTCGATCTTGCCGGCATAGGCGGCCGCATGCGTGCCGCCCTCCTTGTACTGCCAGTGCGAGGCGACGCCGAGCTCGGCGTGCTCATGCATCTCGCGCGTGCGGATCTGGATCTCGATGGTGCGGTCCTCGGGGCCGGTCACCGCGGTGTGGATGGAGCGGTAGTTGTTGCCCTTGGGCGTGGCGATGTAGTCGTCGAACTCCGACGGCAGGTACTGCCACTGGCTGTGCACCAGGCTGAGCGCCTCATAGCATTCGGCCACCGACTGCACCACGATACGCACCGCGCGCACGTCGAAGATCTGTTCAAAGTCCAGGTGCTTGCGCAGCATCTTGCGGTGGATGCTGTAGATGTGTTTGGGCCGGCCGTAGACCTCGGCCTTGACGCCGGCGGCACTGAGATCGGCCTGCAGCCGGGCGCAGAAAGTCTCGATGTAGCGTTCGCGGTCGGCGCGCTTTTCGTTCAGCGCCGTCGCCAGGCGCTTGTATTCCTCCGGATGCAGGTGGCGGAAGGAGAGGTCCTCCAGTTCCCACTTGATCTGCGAGATCCCCAGGCGGTTGGCCAGCGGGGCGAACAGCGCGCGTACCTCCGTCGCCAGCCGCTCACGTTCGGCGGCGGCCAGCTCACGCGCGTGACGCAGCCGCACCAGGACCTCCGCCAGGCGCGCCAGCACCAGGCGCTGGTCGCCGACCACCGCCAGCAGCATCTTGCGCACCACCTCGGCCTGGTTGGGGTCAAGGCCCTGCTCGGGGGCCCAGCCGGGCGCGAGGCCGACCTCGCCCAGACGATGCAGTTCCAGTCCCAGGCGCGCGGCGTTCTCACCCACCAGGGCAGCGAGTCTTTCCGGGGTCACGCCGGGCCGGCCGACCAGGGGCTGTGCCAGCACCGCCGCGGCCAGCGTGGGATCACCCGTCAGCGCGCCGATGACTTCGGCGGCCTCCGCCGCCAGCGCCAGCGCCCCGGGCGCCGCGTCCGTGGCGGGCTCGATTGCCGTGCGCAGGGCGGCAATGGCGCTGCGCAGTTCCGGCGGACAAAGATGGGAGTTTTCCACAGCGCTCGCGTACCTGTTCCACAATCGCGACGGCATGACGTTCGACGCTGATTGACGCTATCATACAGGGCAGTACAACGTGCGGTGCCCGCACCAATAAAGTGCGATACGAAGGTTATGGACCGGGCGGCGCAGCCGTGTTGATCGAATGCGTCACCCAGGATTGTGAGCGGACGGCCGGAGACCTGCGGGGCCTGTTTGCGACCCACGGCGGCCATCTGGGCGCGCGGGGAGCCGTGGCGTACCTTTTCAATGCCGTGGGACTGCTGACCTACGCGCCGGCTGCGCAGCTGGCGCGCCGGGCCCTGGATGCGGGCGCTGAAGATATTCAACCGCGGGAGGACGCGCTGGTCGAGGTCATCACCGATCCCCTGGACTTCGCGGCCGTGCGCGCAGCCCTGGCACGGGCCGGGCATGTCGCGGTTGCCGCCGGAATCACCCAGCGCGCCGCGACCACCGTGGAGCTGCAGGGCCCGCAGGCCGAGGCCATGCGCGATCTGCTGCAGGAGCTGACCCGTTACTCCAGTGTCCAGGACATCTACACCAATGCGCGGCTCCCGCAGTAGCGCCTGGCGGCGCTTTGACCCGGCCAAAGCCGTTGCCGCGGCGGCCGCGGCGGCCGCGGTGCCCGCAGTGGCATCCGGTCCCGTGCGCATCCTGGGCCTGGACCCGGGCTCGCGGCGCACCGGCTTCGGGCTGATCGACGTCAGCGGCCCTGATTGTGTGCACGTGGCGCATGGCTGCATCGAACCCGACGGGCAGTCGCTGGCGTCGCGTCTGCGCTCGATCTTCGAGGGCGTGCAGGCGCTGATCGCCGAGCACCGGCCCGGGGAGGTCGCAATCGAGCGGGTGTTCGTCAACCGCAACGTCGACAGCGCCATCAAGCTGGGCCAGGCCCGCGGCGCCGCCTTGTGTGCCGTGCCGCACGAGACTGCGGTGTTCGAATATGCGCCGCGTGCGATCAAGCTGGCGGTGGTGGGGGCGGGCAGTGCGGAGAAGGACCAGGTGGTGCACATGATGCGCGCGTTGCTGCAGCTGCCGGCCCGGCCGGGCAGTGATGCGGCCGACGCGCTCGCGGTGGCGATGTGCCATGCGCAGTCGCGGCGGCTGGGGCTGTTGCTGGCCCGGCAGGGTGTCGCGGGCCGGGGAAACACGGAGTGATCGGCTTTCTGCAGGGGCGCATTGCCGCGAAGGCCGCGCCGGGCGTCATTCTCGACGTGGGCGGCGTGGGCTACGAGCTGGAGACACCCATGTCCACCTTTCTGGTGCTGCCGGCCGTGGGCGCAGAGGTGCGTCTCATCACCCACCTGTCGGTGCGTGAGGACGCGCATGTGCTGTACGGCTTCGGCACGGAGGAGGAGCGGCGTCTGTTCCGCGGGCTGCTGAAGGTCTCGGGTGTGGGGCCGAAGATCGCCCTGGCCGTGCTGTCGGGCATGAGCGTCGCGGGCTTTGAGCGCTGCGTGGTGGCGGAGGACCTTGCGGCCCTCACCAAGGTGCCGGGCATCGGCCGCAAGACCGCCGAGCGGCTGGTGGTGGAAATGCGTGACCGCATCGGCCACAAGCAGCTGGTGGTGGCGAGCGCCGACGGGGAGGGCGCAGGCGGCGCGCAGGGCGAGGCCTTCGACGCCCTGGTGCTGGCCATGGGCTACAAGCCGGCCGAGGCCACCCGCCTGCTGAAAGCGGCCGGTGCGGGTGGCCCGCATTCCACCGAAGAGCTGATCCGGCGCGCGCTGCAGATCGCGGCGCAGAACTGATACGGGGGAAGGCATCTGGAATCCCGCAACATGACCAACACGGCGGTCCAGCCCGGAGAGGAGGCGCTGGAGCGCGCCATCCGGCCCAGGCGGCTGTCGGAGTACGTCGGCCAGCCGCAGGCGCGCCAGCAGCTGGAGATTTTCATCACCGCCGCGCGCCAGCGCGGCGAGGCCATGGACCACCTGCTGGTGTTCGGGCCGCCGGGCCTGGGCAAGACCACCCTGGCCAACATCATCGCGGCCGAGCTGGGCGCCAACCTGCACCAGACCTCGGGTCCCGTGCTGGAGCGCCCCGGGGACCTGGCCGCGCAGCTGACCAACCTGCAGCCGCGCGACGTCCTGTTTATCGATGAGATCCACCGACTGAGCCCGGTGGTCGAGGAAATCCTTTATCCGGCGATGGAGGACGGGCAGCTGGACTTCATGGTGGGAGAGGGGCCGGCGGCGCGTTCCATCAAGCTGAAACTCGCGCCCTTCACACTGGTGGGCGCCACCACGCGGGCGGGCCTCCTGACCTCGCCGCTGCGTGACCGCTTCGGCATCGTGCAGCGCCTGGAGTTCTACGGGGTGGAGGACCTGACGCATATCGTCACGCGCTCGGCCGGCATCCTGGGCGTATCCATCGATGGCAGCGGCGCCGCGGCCATCGCCCGCCGCGCGCGCGGTACGCCGCGCATCGCCAACCGCCTGCTGCGCCGCGTGCGCGACTATGCGCAGGTCAAGGCCAACGGGCATGTGGGTGGCGAGGTCGCCGCCGCGGCGCTCGATCTGCTGCAGGTGGATGCGGAGGGCTTCGATGCCCTGGACCGGCGGTTTTTGCAGACCGTGGCCGTGAACTTCGACGGCGGCCCGGTGGGCATCGAGAGCATCGCCGCGGCCATCGGCGAGGAGCGCGGTACGCTGGAGGATGTCATCGAACCCTTCCTGATCCAGCAGGGTTTCCTGGTGCGCACCGCGCGCGGGCGGATGATTACCCGCAAGGCATGGCTGCACCTGGGGTTGCCGGTGCCCAGCGCCGCGGCGGCCGGCCTGTCCCTGTTCGGAGCGGACGAGTGAGCGGGTTTCGCTGGCCGGCGCGGGTCTACTGGGAAGACACCGATGGCGGCGGCATCGTTTATTACGCCAACTACCTCAAGTTCCTGGAACGTGCGCGCACCGAGTGGCTGCGCTCCCTGGGCTTCGTGCAATCGCAGCTGGCGCTGGACCCCGGGATCGTGTTCGCGGTGCGCAGCGTGCAGGTAGATTACCGCCGCCCGGCGCGCCTGGACGATGAACTTTTTGTCAGTTGTACACTCGAAGATCATGGCGCAGCCTCGCTCATGTTCGGGCAGCAGGTGCTGCGCGGGGATGAACTGCTGGTGAGCGCCCGGGTGCGCATCGCCTGTCTCGATGCGGCGGCGATGCGGCCCGCGCCACTGCCTGATTTCCTGCTGAACGCGCTGTTACCCAAGGAGGGCTCGCAAGATGCCCGGTGAGCTTTCGATCATCCACATGGTTCTGCATGCCAGCGGCCCGGTACAGGTGGTGCTGGGGCTGCTGGCTTTCGCTTCGCTGCTGTCGTGGGCCATCATTTTCCAGAAGCTGCTGGTCATCAACCGCGCCCGCAACGAGGCCGGCAAGTTTGAAGCGAACTTCTGGTCCGGGGGCGACCTCGCGCAGCTGTACCGCACGGTGGAGCAGCGCGGCGGCGCGACCGGCATGGCCAGCATCTTCGAGCTGGGCTTCCGCGAGTTCGCCCGCCTGCGGCAGCAGGGGGCGGCGCCGGTGGACCTGCTGCTGGAGGGCGCGCGCCGCTCCATGCGCGTGGCGCAGCTGAAGGAGATCGACCGCCTGGAGCACAGCCTGGCGACCCTTGCGACCGTGGGATCGATCAGCCCCTACGTCGGCCTGTTCGGCACCGTGTGGGGCATCATGAGCGCGTTTTCCTCGCTGGGGGATGTGCAGCAGGCGACGTTGGCCATGGTCGCGCCGGGTATTTCCGAGGCGCTGATCACCACGGCCATCGGTCTGTTCGCGGCGATCCCCGCAGTGATCGCCTTCAACCGCTTTGCCGACCAGGTCGGCCGGCTGGAAGTGCGGTACGACGCCTTCATGGAAGAGTTCTCTTCCATCCTGCAGCGTCACGCGGGCGGGCGGCGCACGCCAGAGGGCAACTGACATGGCTGGCTTGCAGCGCGGGCGACGGGTGATGGGCGAGATCAACGTCGTGCCCTACATCGATGTCATGCTGGTGCTGCTCATCATCTTCATGGTGACCGCGCCACTCCTGACTCCCGGGGTGCAGGTGGACCTGCCCAAAAGCGGGGCGAAGGCACTGAACCCGAAGCAGAACGCCAACCCGCTGGTGCTGTCCATCAAGGCTGACGGCCAGATGTTCCTGAACGTCGGTGGCAATACGCAGCAGCCGCTGTCGGCCGATGAAGTGGTGTCGCGGGCCGGGGCCGCCCTGCAGGCGAAAGCGGACATGCCCGTGCAGCTGAAGGCGGACCGTCACATCGACTACGGCACCGTCATGGATGCCATGGTGCTGCTGCAGAAGGCTGGCGCGCCCAAGGTCGGGCTGGTGACCGATGTCCGGCCGGATCACAGGAGCGGCTCCTGAACGGACCTCCGAAAGAAGCGCGCGAGCCGGCCAGCGATCGCTGGGTTTCGCTCAGCCTGTCGGTGCTGCTGCATGCCGGCATTGTCGGCCTGCTGGTGTTCGGCTGGTGGCAGTTCAAGCACCAGCCGGCGCCCGTGGTGACCCCGGTCATCGATGCCACGGTGGTGACGGACAGGCCGACGGCTGCTCCCGCGCCGGCTCCGGCGCCGCAGCCTGAACCGGAACCGGTATCGCCTCCGGCGCAGGAGGCGCCGGCCCCCGCGCCCACGCCGCCGCCACCGGACCCGGCGCAAGAGCAGCGCAAGCAGCAGGAAGCAGAACAGGCCGCGGCGGCGCAGGCGGCCGCACAGCAGGCGGCGCAACGCCAGGCGCAGGAACAGGCCGCGCGCGATGCCGCGGCCCGGCAACAGGCGCAGCAGGAGGCCGAGCAGCAACGCAAAGCCGAAGCCAGGCGCCAGGCGGAGCAGCAGAAACAGGCCGAAGCCAAGCGGGTGGCGGATGAGAAGCGCAAGGCCGAGGAACAGCGCCTCGCGGACGAAAAGCGCAAGGCTGACCAGCTGGCCCAGGAGCAACTCAAGGCACAGCAGGCGGCGCAGAAACTCAAGGCGCAGCAGGCGAGGGACGATGCCGCGCGCATGAACGACCTGCAGAACAGCCTGGCCGCGGAAGAGAAGGCCACGGCCGCGCGCAACAGCCCGGCCATGGCCAATTGGCAGGCGTTGATCACGGCCCGGATCAAGCACGCCTGGATCCAGCCGGCTTCGGCCCGCGCCGGGCTGGATTGCTTCATCGATGTCACGCAGGTGCCCGGGGGTACGGTCACCGCGGTGCACGTGGCCAGCTGCAACGGCGATCCCGCGGTGCGCCAGTCCATCGAGGACGCGGTTTACAGGGCTTCGCCGCTGCCGCCACCGCCGGATCCGTCGCTGTTTCAAAGTGCCCTGGAAATCGAGTTCAAGCCTTAGGAAAGAAGCCCATGACGAATGTCCCCGTGTTTCGTCGGACCGTGCTGGTGGCGCTGTCATCGCTGCTGGCGCTGTGTGCCGTTCCCGCCGCGCAGGCGCAGCTGAAAATCCTGATCACCTCGGGCGTGACGGATCCCATTCCCATCGCCATCGTGCCGTTCTCCGGCAATGCGGGCCAGCCGACCGACGTCGCGCAGGTCGTGTCGCAGGACCTGGCCGGCAGCGGCCGCTTCAAGCTCATGCCGCCCGGCAAGGTGGCGGCCATGCCGACGCGTGCCGCGGACGTCGTGGCGGCCGACTGGAAGGCTGCCGGCGAGGACTACGTGGTGGTGGGTCGCATGACCGACGCCGGCGGCGGCCAGGCCAACATCGACTTCGACCTGGTGAATTCACTGACCGGCCAGACCCTGGCCAGCCAGCGCTTCGCGGCCACACCCGCCGCGCAGCGCGATGCCGCGCACCGCATCAGCAATGTGATCTATGAGAAAATCCTCGGCGTGCGCGGTGCTTTCGACACCCGCATTGCCTATGTCTCGGTTTCTGGAACACCACCGGCGCAGCGTTACCAGCTGGTGGTGGCGGATGCCGACGGCGCCAACCCCCGCGTGATCCTGGAGTCCGCGTTCCCGGTGATGTCACCCGCGTGGTCGCCCGATGGCCAATGGCTGGCCTACGTGTCCTTTGAGCACAAGCATTCGGCCATCTGGGTGCAGCAGGTGCGCAGCGGCGAGCGCCGCCAGGTGTCGGCCCGCGTGGGTATCAATGGCGCGCCGGCCTGGTCGCCCGACGGGCGCAAACTGCTGGTGACCCTGGGTGGCAGCAGCGGTTATCCGAACCTCTATATCCTGGACCTTTCGAGCCAGCAGCTGACCCGTCTGACCCAGGGCCCGTTCATCGATACCGAGGGTGCGTGGGCCAACGACGGACAGTCGGTGTATTTCACCTCCGACCGTTCCGGCGCGCCGCAGATCTACCAGATCGGCATCCAGCCAGGCGCGCATCCGCGCCGCATCACCTTCACCGGCAGCTACAACGCCCGCCCGCGGCTGTCACCGGATGGCACCAGTCTCGCCATGGTGACCCAGGAGGCCGGCGCCTACCGGATTGCGGTGCAGGACCTGGCTTCCAGTACCGTGCAGGTGCTGTCGAGGGGGCGGCTCGACAGTTCGCCCAGCTTTGCCCCCAACGGTGCCACGCTGATCTATGCCAGTTCGTCCGGCGGACGCACCACCCTGCAGAAGGTCTCGGTGGACGGCCAGGCCTCCCAGAGCCTGAGCGCCGACGGGGCCGATGTGCGCGAACCGGTGTGGGCGCCGTGCGAGCACCGGTAAATTCATGCGCAAGATTGTGATACAACGTCAAAAAACGGAGACCTAAGAAGATGCGTCATACCCCCAT
>Ga0153956_1002249_pt1 | contig 14728 bp, 16 predicted proteins | sample TSFL040MetaG_FD_104704 | JGI IMG/M metagenome (GOLD analysis project Ga0153956, IMG submission 104704) | Attine ant fungus gardens microbial communities from Florida, USA - TSFL040 MetaG | ecosystem: Host-associated > Fungi > Mycelium > Unclassified | place: USA: Florida, Wekiwa Springs... | reverse complement strand
TGCTCCCCCGCGAAGGCGGGGGTCCAGAGTCTCGGGCGACAACGCGTGGGATTCTGGACCCCCGCCTTCGCGGGGGAGCAGGTCAAACCGAAATCGTCCCGCTCTAGACCTCCCCGCTGAATGGCGATCCGGCCTAGGCGATCACCCCGGTCGCGCGGCCCGCAACCTGGAACATGCCGAGCACGCGATCGATCTGCTCGGTCGTGTGCTCCGCGCAGAGCGAGCAGCGCAGCAGGAAGGTGCCGGCCGGCGTCGCCGGCGGGCGCGCCATGTTCACATACAGCCCGCCGTCGAGCAGGGCCTGCCACATCATCACGGCCTGCTCCTGATCGTTCAGGATGACGGCGATGATCGCACTGTCCGGATTCTCGGTGCCGAGCCTGAAGCCCATCGCCTTCAATCCGCCATGCAGCTTGCGGGCATTCTCCCACAGATGCTGGCGCTTGTTGTGCGCGTGGCGAAGCTTGCGGATCGAGGCGGCCGCGGTCGCGACCACCGAAGGCGGCAGGCTGGCGGTGAAGATATAGGGACGGCAGGCGAGCCGGATCGCCTCGAACTTCGGGTGGTTCGAGACGCAGAAGCCGCCGACCGTGCCGACCGACTTGGAGAAGGTGCCGACGACGAAATCGACGTCACCTTCCAGTCCCTGCTCCTCGTACACGCCACGCCCGTTGGGGCCGTAAAAGCCCATCGAATGCGCTTCGTCGCTGAGCACCATCGCACCGTGCTTCTTGGCGACCGCGACCATCTCCTTGAGCGGGGCGATGTCGCCGAGCATCGAATAGACGCCCTCCAGCACCACCAGTTTGCCGGCTTCCTTCGGCAGGCGGCCGAGCCGCTTGTCGAGATCCTTCACGTCATTGTGGCGGAAGCGGACGATCTCGGCATAGCCTTGCTTGCAGCCGTCATAGATCGAGGCGTGGCTGTCGGCGTCGAGGATGACGTATTCGCCCTTGCCGGCCAGCGTCGAGATCATGCCGAGATTGGCCATGTAGCCGGTCGAGAAGACGATCGCGCCGGACACGCCGTAGAATTCGCGCAGCGCCTCCTCGACTTCCATATGGTCGCGGAAGGTGCCGTTGAGCATGCGGCTGCCGTTGGTGCCCGATCCGAACTGGTCGAGCGCGTCCTTGCCGGCCTGGATCACGTCCGGATCGAACGTCATGCCCATGTAATTGTAGGTGCCGAGCAGGATCGTGTCCTTGCCCTTGATCACCGCCTCGGTGGGCGATGTCACCTGCTCCATCACGATCGCGAACGGATCGGTGACACCGGTGTCGATCAGCGCCTGGCGCTCGGCGATCAGGCCGTCGAACTTCGACATCAGATCGCGCTCCGGCGCGACTTCGGGCGGATTGGCAGGTAAGGCGTCAGATGTAGCGATGGCGTCGGTCATATCGTTTCCCAACCCGTTCGTGCTGAGCTTGTCGAAGCACTGCCCTTTCTTCGCATGCCGAAGAAGCACAGCCCTTCGACAAGCTCAGGGCAGACGGTATGATTAGTTGTTCTTCAGCTTGACGACCGCATCGACGAGCTGGCCAACATTTTCGATCTCGGCCTGCATGTTCATCGTGATGATGATGTCGAATTCGTCCTCGATCGCGGCGACGAAATCCATCACGGTCAGCGAATCCCATTCGAGATCGTGCTGGAAGGTGGTCGCCTCGCTCAGCGCGACGCCCTTCTTGTTGAACGGCTCGATCTGCGCGGCGACGGTGTCGAAAATCTGCTGGCGGTCGCTCATGTCTCTTCCCGGTTGTGATCTGGTGGCCCTGACAGGCAAATGCGGCGGCTTTCCGGCAGGGTTATAGCAGTCCGTTGGCGCGATACCACGCCGCGGTCTCCGCCAGCGCCGCGCCGGTTTCGAAAACCGGCTGCCAAACCTCCGCAGGCGGGCGATCGTGAGACACCCAGTCGGGATGGCAGAAATAGCGCACGCGATCGTGCGTGAGCTTGGCGCGTTTGCCGCGCAAGGCCCGATCGGCGGTGGAGACGGTATCCAGCATCGGGCGGGGCAGGGGCAGCGGGAATATGCGCGCCTTCATCGCCCTGCCGAGCGCGCGGGCGAAATCGCGATGATCCCAGCCGCCGGGCGCGCCGTCGTCCGGCTCCGTGATCGCGTGATGCAGGGCATCGCCGGTCGCCAGCGTGATCAGTAACCGCGTCAGATCGCCGACATAGATTGCCGACATGCGTCCGCCGGCGGGCGGCAGCGGCACGATATGGCGCTTCGCCAGCCGGAACAGCTCGAGCATCTCGGTATCGCGGGGGCCGAAGATCGCGGGCGGGCGCACGATCGTCCAGTGGAGTGGGCTGGCCAGCACCACATTGTCCGCCTCGGCCTTGGACCAGCCGTAATCCGATAAACCCGGCTCGCGGGCAGTGAGCGAGGAAACCTGGATGAAGCGCCGTACGCCCTTGCGCCCGGCAGCGGCGAGCATCGCCCGCGTGCCCTCGATATTACCTGCGGCAAAGCCCGCGCGGTCGGGCGCGTTCACCACGCCTGCGACATGGATCACCGAGTCTGCGCCGCGCGCCAGCTCGGCCAGCGCATCGGGCGCGTCGAGCGCGCCTGCGATCCAGGTCAGCCCTTCGCGCCCCGGCTGCGGCCGCCGTGTCAGCGCACGCACCCGATGCCCCTCGGCGAGCGCGAGATCGATCAGATGGCTGCCGACGAAGCCGGTGCCGCCGGTGATCGCCAGTGTGGTCATGATGCCAAATCCCGTCGCCCCAGCGAAAGCTGGGGCCTCCCGGTTGTCTGCACATGCGGCTTGATACCCCAGCTTTCGCTGGGGTGACGGAGAAAGGGTGAGCGCCAGGACATCACAACACCGCCATATGGCTGCGATGCACCAAAGCCGCGCGCGGGGCGTAGCCGAGCAGGGCGGCATGCTCCTCGTTGCGCTTGCCGATCAGCCGCGCGGCTTCGTCATGGCCGTATTCGCTGAGGCCTCGGGCGATCGTGCGCCCGGCCGTATCGTGAATCGCGACGAGATCACCGCGCGCAAAGTCGCCCGCGACGGCGGTAACGCCCGCCGCGAGGAGGCTCCTGCCCCGTTCGAGGGCGCGCGCTGCACCGGCATCCACCGTGAATGTGCCCCGCGCCGTAAGCCCGCCCGCCAGCCAGGCCTTGCGTGCCGGCGCGCTTTTCTCAGCGACGAAGATCGTGTGCCGAGCATCGATGGATAGCGGCTTCTCGATCCGCCCCGATGCGATCGCCAGGTGCGCGCCGGCGGCATTGGCGATGCGCGCGGCGGCAATCTTCGAGACCATGCCGCCCGATCCCATGCCCGAGGCCGATCCGCCGTCGGCCATCGCCTCGATGTGCGCATCGATCCGTTCGACCCGCGCGATATGCCGCGCGGCCGGATCGGCGGGGTTGCGGTCGTAGAGCCCATCGACGTCGCTCAACAGCACCACGCCCTGCGCGCCCGCCGCCTGCGCGACGCGCGCGGCAAGCCGGTCATTGTCGCCGAAGCGGATTTCCTCGGTCGCGACCGAATCGTTCTCGTTGATTACCGGCACCACCCCGAGCCCGAGCAGCCGGTCGAGCGTCGCGGCGGCGTTGAGATAGCGGCGGCGATGCTCGAGATCGTCGAGCGTCACCAGCATCTGCGCCGCGGTCAGGCCCTCAGCGCCGAGCATTTCCGCCCAGACCTGACACAAAGCGATCTGCCCGGTCGCGGCGGCCGCCTGTGCATCCTCCAGGCTGGCGCGGCCGCCTTTGCTCAGCCCCAGCCGCCGCGCGCCCAGCGCGATCGCGCCGGACGAGACCACCGCCACCTGTTGCCCCTCTTGCGTCCGCGTCGCGATATCGGCGGCGATCCCCGCCAGCCAGTCGCGCCGCACGCCGCCATCGGGATCGACGAGCAGCGCCGAGCCGATCTTGACGATCAGCCGCGGGCAGGAGGAGGGCGGGAAAAGAGCCATCCGCGCCCCGTTAGCGCGCTCAATCGGGTTCGTCGACGATCGACGGGCGCGTCAAGCTCGAACGATGGCGTGTAGGGGCCACCGCCAGTCGCCCCGCAATCGCCTCGCGCGTCTCGGCATCGCCGGCGCGGATCTCGGCGAGTTCGGCGGCGGTCAGGATGACGATCGGCAGCAGGCGGACGCGCGACAGCGGCATGTCGGCTATGTGATCGGGAAAGTCGGGCGCGGGTGCGCCGATCAGGATGCCGAGCGCGTCGTCGTGGCTCACGAAGCGGGCGGGCAGTGCTGCTTTGATCGCGCTGGATTGCGAAACGCCGGGCACTTCCATCGACAGCACGCCATAGCGCTCGAACTGCGCCTTCGCGCTCTCGACCTCGGCGATCATCCCGGCGACGTGGGAAAGCAGTTCGAACGCCCAGCTGCGCTTGATCGGCTCGATCTCGCCCGGCTCGCCGGCAACCTCCGGCGCCAGATCGGCAGTTTCGATGAACAGTTCGCATTCGAAGCCGTTCACCGTCTGGCCGGGCGCGGGGTCGGACATGCCGTCGGTGGCGATCAGCGTGTTGTCGTCGCCGCGGCGGACGATGCGATAGGCCTGGCGCGTGGTCGGCCAGTGCGGGCCGCGCATGAGGGACGGGCTGATGAGATGGCCGAGCACATCGTTCTCGACGGCACCGGCGCGCGCCCAGAAGGCGTCGCGACGCTGCTGGCTGAGCGCGAGGAGATCGTCGGCGGGAGAGGGGGGCTCCGCCTGCTCCGGCGCTATCGGCTCCAGGTCCTGCGCGATCGGCGGAGTGGCCGGTTCGGGCGCCGGAGTTGGCGGCGCCAACGGCTCGGCCGGAGGCGTCGGCGCACCGGGGACGCGGAACAGCCGTCGAAGCCAATCGATCATGCCCATGCGATTCTCCCGCGTTTCGGCGCGGCGCCTTCATCGGCGGCGATTGTTGCAGGCGAGTGACCTGGACATGGGCGCTCTTGGCAGGCGCGAAATCAGTCGCGGGCAAAAATCTCGTCGTGAGGGATCAACAAATCGAGCGTCGGGATCGGAATACCCCGTTCGCCAGAGAATATGTGATCGAGCCAGCCGGTATCCGATTGGCGTTCGATCGTTCGGCAAAGCTCATTTGCGGGATCGACGAAGGCGATTGTCCGTACGCGCGCGATACGGCGATACTCTTCCAGTTTGGTGCCTTGGTCGAATGCAGTCGTGCTGGGCGAGAGAACTTCGATGATGACGGTGGGATCGCTCAACGCCTTGGCGTCGCTCAACGCGTCGCGCGATGGCTGATGACAATGATACTGATGTCTGGGTAACGCACATCGATATCGCTGATCTGCAGCCCCATATCCGAATTATAGGGGCGGCAACCCGTGTTGCGCAGCTTCGCGCGCAACCAGGCAAAGATATTGCCCTGCACCCAGGCATGCGCCTCGGTGCCGCCGGTCATCATGTAGATCACACCGTTATCGAGTTCGAACTTCTTATCGGTGCCGAAATCCATTTCGAGGAATTCGGCGGCGCTAATGGGTCGATAAGCAGGGTCGCGGCGCATTGCCGATCTATATCATCGCGGCGCGACGTCTCCAACGCGCAATCGCGCATCGCTCAAACCGGCGACCACTCCACCGTGTCTTCGCCTTCGTCGTCCTCGCTGACCGCCTTGTGCTCGGCCGGGATCGCTTCGAGCAATTTGTCGAGCACCCAGTCGAGCCCGGTGCCGGCCGCGCCGGAGATCGGGATCACTTCGGCACCGCTGGCTTCCTCCAGTTCAGCGGAGAGCGCGGCGATCAGTTCATCGTCGAGCGTGTCGATCTTGTTGAGCGCGACCACCACCGGCTTGTCGATGAGGCCCGCGCCATAGGCTTCGAGCTCCTCGCGCACGATGCGGTAGCTTTCCGACACGTCCTTATCGTTCGCATCGACCAGATGCAGCAGCACGCGGCAGCGCTCGATATGGCCAAGGAAGCGGTCGCCGATCCCCGCGCCTTCCGCCGCGCCCTCGATCAGGCCGGGAATGTCGGCGACGACGAACTCGCGCTGGTGATGCCGCACCACGCCGAGCTGCGGTCGCGTAGTGGTGAAGGCATAGGCGCCGACCTTGGCCTGCGCATTGGTGACGGCATTGATGAAGGTCGATTTGCCGGCGTTGGGCAGCCCGACCAGCCCGGCGTCGGCGAGCAGCTTCAGGCGCAGCCACACCCAGGCCTCCTCGTTCGGCCAGCCGGTGCCGTGCTGGCGCGGCGCACGGTTGGTCGAGGTCTTGTAACTGGCATTGCCGCGACCGCCATCGCCGCCGCGCAGGAAGGTCACGCGCTCGCCCGCCTTGGTCAGGTCGAGCAGGAGCGTACGGTCCTCGTCGTCGGCCAGGATCTGGGTGCCGATCGGCACCTTGATCACCAGATCGTCACCGCCCGCGCCGGTGCGGTTGCTGCCCGATCCGCCATGCCCGCGCTCGGCACGGAAATGCTGGGTGTAGCGGAAGTCGATCAGTGTGTTCAGGCCGGGCACCGCCTCGAAGACGATATCGCCGCCCTTGCCGCCATTGCCGCCGTCCGGCCCGCCATATTCGATGAACTTTTCACGCCGGAACGACACGGCGCCGGGGCCGCCGGCGCCCGAGCGGACGAAGATTTTTGCTTGGTCGAGGAAATGCATGGCGAGCCGCTTAGCGCTTTAGCGCAGCTAAAGCGACTTTGCGCGCGCCCGGCCGGCGCGGCACCGCCGCGACCGACGGCGTGGCTTTGCCACGCCGGGCCATCATACCGCATCCGTTGCCCGGCTATGCAACAGTGCCTCATACGCCAGCTGTCGCGCGCGATCGCGCGGCAAGCCGAGCGCGCGGGCAAGGGGGCCGCCGAACAAGGCATCGCCCAGCGCCATCAGCACCAGCGTCATCGTCTCGTCCTCGATCGGGCGCTCGTCCTTTGAATGCTCCGCGGCGAGCTCGTCGACCAGATCGTGGATCGCCTTAAGGATCGGATCGAGCGCATCCTCGTTGCCCGACAGGATCATCCAGCTGGCGAGCGCGCCGGCGCCGCCGGTGTCGAACGCGTCGAAGGCGAGATCGACCACTTCGCGCGGATTCTGCTCGCCCTCGCGCTGGCGCAGCACGGTCTCGCGGATCGTGGTCGAGATAAACCCCGCCATGCGCTCGATCAGCGCCTTCTGCAGCCCCGCGGCCGAGCCGAAATGATGGAGAAGGTTGGCATGCGTGCGCTCGATCCGCGCCGCCACCGCCTTCAGCGTCACCGCCTGCGGGCCGAGTTCGACCAGCAGGTCGCGCGCGGCGTCGAGCGCGGCTTCGCGCGATTCTTCAGGAGGCAGGCGTTTGCGTAATGTTGACATTGATGTAAATATCAGTTACTGACACGATTGTTAATGTTAAGCGACCCTGTTCGGAGGTTTTCATGGCGAAAGCAACCACGCCGGCCGATTTGACGATCACGCCGCGCGATGCGCGTTTCGGGCGCGGCAAGGCGATCCGCCGGTGGTGGCTGGCCGACGATCCTTATGCCACCGCCTTCTACAATGCGCTTTCGGTCACCTTTCCGAAAGGCGAGGGATTCTTCATCGACAGCGTCCGCAAGTTCCGCGACGGCGCCGCTCCCCGGCTCGCGGCCGAGATCCAGGCGTTCACCAAGCAGGAAGTGATCCACACGCGCGAGCATGTCGCGTTCAACCGCCACGTGACCGATCAGGGCTACGAGATCGCCCGGCTCGAGGCGGAGGTCGATCGCGTGCTCGCCATCGCGCGCCGCCGCCCGCCGATCGCCAGCCTCGCCGCGACGATGGCGCTCGAGCATTTCACCGCGATGCTGGCGCACGAGCTGATCGCCGATCCGCGCCATCTCGCCGGCGGCGACGCCGATGCGGTGGGCCTGTGGCGCTGGCACGCCGCCGAGGAGATCGAGCACAAGGGCGTCGCCTACGATACCTGGCTTCACGCGACGCGCGACTGGTCGCGGGCGAAGCGCTGGACGATCAAGGCGGGGGCGATGCTGGTAGTGACGATGCATTTCTTCGTCGGCCGGGCGAAAGGCATGCTCGATCTGCTGCGGCAGGACGGTATCAGGGGGCCGCGCGCCTGGGCCGGCCTGTTCTGGTACGCGGTCGGCAAGCCCGGCATGGCGCGCAAGATCGCCGGCGCGTGGCTCGCGTTCTTTCTGCCCGGCTTTCATCCCTGGAATCACGACGACCGTGCGCTGATCGCGCTGGCGGAAAGCGATTATGCCGCGGCGGTAATGCCGGCGCGCGCCGTAGCGGCCTGAGGCACGAGCCTCAGGCCGCCATCGGCATCACGACTTCGGTTTCCACCTCGCATCGCCCGTCGAGGTCGAGCGCGAACTCCACCGCATCGACCTCGCTGCCGCGCGCGAGGCAGGGCCGCGTCCCGCGCCCGACCTCGCGGAAGCCGAGCTTCCTGAGCACGCCGCCGGAGGCGGGGTTATCGGCGAAATGCCATGCGGCGAGCCGCTTCAGCCCTAATGCATGCCGCGCGATCCCAAGCATCGCCTGGCCAGCCTCTGTGGCGTAGCCACGACCCCAAACATCGGGTGTCAGCCAATAGCCGATCGCATGCGCCTCGCCGTCACGATGCAGGCCGATGCCGCCGACGATGCGCGGATAGTCCTGCTCGTGGCCGAGAATCGCGAAGGCCGGCGTGTCGCGCTCGCGCGGCAGCGACAGGAACGCCACCGCTTCCTGCAGCGAATACGGCCAGGGCAAGCGGGCGAGCTTCATCGCCACCGCCTCGTGCGCGATCGCCCTGGTCAATTCCGCCGCGTCTTCCGGCCAATAAGGCCGGAGCGTCAGTCTCTTGGTCCGCGCGAACATCGATACTCTCCTCGTCGCTGCGCCGGCCGCTAGCCCGCCGGGATGACGGGACAACGACATGCGCGTGGAGGGAGCAAAGAAAAAGGGAGCCGGGATGACCCGCCTCCCTTTTTCGGTTCGGTGCCGTGTCCGGCACTCGGGTCACCCTGGTGGGCAACCCGGATGGTCGCCCGATGTTATTCGGCAGCCGCCATAATCGCCTCTACCGAGCAGAACTTTCGGCCGAGCTTGCCGTCGTGGAACACGACCTGGCCGTCGATGAGCGCGAAGAGGGTATGGTCCTTGCCCATGCCCACGTTCTTGCCCGGATAGAATTTGGTCCCGCGCTGGCGCACGAGGATGTTGCCCGCGACGGCGGCCTGACCGCCGGCCTTCTTCACGCCGAGACGACGACCGGCCGAATCACGACCGTTGCGCGAAGAGCCGCCTGCTTTCTTGTGTGCCATGTCTGATGCTCCTCGAACTTACGCTTCGGCGGCCTGGGCTTCGCCCTCGGCCGGCTTGGCTGCTGCCTTCTTCGGCGCTGCCTTCTTCTTTTCTTCCGCGCCGATCGCCACGATCTTCAGGATCGTGTGGTTCTGGCGGTGCCCGTTGCGGCGGCGATAATTGTGCCGGCGGCGCTTCTTGAAGACGATGACCTTCTCGCCCTTCGCCTGCGCGACGATCTCGGCGGCGACCGTCAGGCCCTCGACCGACTTCAGCTCCGAGCCCTCGCCCGCGAGCAGGACGTCGCCGAGCGTGACCGACGAACCGGCATCGCCGTCGATCTTCTCGACGACGATCTTGTCTCCGGCGGCGACGCGATACTGCTTGCCGCCCGTGCGCACGACTGCGAACATGGCCTTCTTTCTTTCAAACTCGATGTGCCCGCACGAGCCAGGCCCGGCGGGAGGAAGGGGCGCGGCTAAAGGAGACAGGCGATTCTGTCAACCTTGGCCGCGCCCTTTTTCCTTACCATGACAGACCGGCGCGCACGTAGAGATAGCGGCCGTTGAACCCCCAGGGCGAGTAGAACGGGAACGCCACCACGCCGGTCGTATCGAGATTGGCGGGAATCTTGTTCGGATAGATGTCGAACAGGTTGCTCACGCCGATGCCGAATTGCGCCCCCTTGTTGGGCTGGTAGCGGAACTCCAGGTCGCTGATCGCCTTGGCGCCGGTGTGGAAATCGCCCGAGCCGTCGGCCGGTGTGCCGGGCTGGTTCACGTCGCCATAATAAGTGACACGCGCGGTCGCGCCGAGATCGCCCAGCGACCAGTCGAGCGTGCCGGTCACCTTCTCGCCCGGCGTGCCCTCGGTCAGCGTGTAGATGCGGCTGCGCGCGAACAGCGTCACATCGGTGAGCGGTCCGGTCTGGCGCGGTACGCGCGTTATCTTGATGCGGTTGAGATTGCCCGCGACCGTGAAGTCGAACGTGCCAGCGCCGCCGGTATGCGCGCGGTAATGCGCAACGGCATCGATACCCTGCGTCTTCGATGCGAGGCCGTTGAGGAAGAAGCGCGCCGCGCTCACCCCGAACGGATCGAGCAGCGCCTTGATCTGCGCATTGGTCGCGGTCGATTGGGACGACGATTGCTGGATATTCTCCGACAAGCCGATCTGATCGCGAATCTTGATCTGATAGGCGTCGACGGTGAGATCGAATCCGCCGGCGCGGATCACCGTGCCGAACGAAATATTGGTCGATTTCTCCGGCTCGAGTGCTTTGCCGCCGAGCGCGGTGCCGACCGGCGACACCGAGGGATAGAGTCCGGCGATCAACACTTCGCTGGTCGGCAGGCCCGTATTGGGATCGGTGACGGTCTGCACCACCGACGAGACCGAGGTGAAATATTGCTGCTGCAGCGACGGCGCGCGGAAGCCGGTCGAAACGGTGCCGCGCAACGCGAACCAGGGCGTGAAGTCGTAGCGGATCGAGGCCTTGCCCGTCGCCGTCTGGCCGAAGTCCGAATAGGTCTCACCGCGTCCGGCAAGGCCGATCAGCAGCTTGTCGGTCACCTGGGCTTCCACGTCGATATAAGCCGATCCGTTGTTGCGATGCGCGTCGATCGCGTTCGCCGGACTGAAACCGACGAAGCCCTGCGCGCCGGGCGTCGCGTTGGGGAAGACGGTACCCAGATCGGGCGGTACCGGCTCATAGGATTCGAGTTGCCCGGCCTGGATCTGGAAGCCCTCGCGGCGTCCCTCGATGCCGAAGGCGACGTTCAGCGACTTGAACACGTCGAACTTGCGCGACACGTCGAGCCCGGCGACCCACTGGTCGTAGATCAGTGCGCCGTCGGAAAAGTCGGTCGGCGAGGTCGCGCCGAGCGTGTAGTTGACCGAATTGAGCGTACGGAAGCCGATCTTGTTGCGGCCATATGTCACGTTGAGATCGACGTCCCAGCCCGCGACATCGCCCTTCAGGCCCAGCGCGGCGTTGAGGTCGCGCGACTTGGTGTTGATGATCGGCAGGAAGCCGAACTGATAGCCGTAGACATCGTCGACGGTGATTGCCGGATTGCCGTTCGCTGCCGCGACGATGGCCGCATTCTCGTTGCGCGGGAACGCGGCGCTGCGCGAATCGCGATCCTGATAGCCGAACCAGCCGTAGAGTTTCAGGTGATCGCTGATCGAGGTGCCGGCATTGATCCAGCCGGTATATTGCGTCACTGCCGGGTCGCCGAAGCGGCCGGTGACGCGGTTGGGCGTCACGCGCGGATCGAGATCGGCGCGGTTGGTGGGATCGCGCTGCAGATACTCGCCCGAGATCGTCACATAGCCGTCGTCGCCGAAGCCGAAGCCCTGCCAGGCCGAGGCGGTGACCGAATGCTCGCCGATGACGTTGCGGCTGCTGCGCGCGGCATTCACGTCGGTGTCGTAGAAGCCGTAATCGATCTGTGCTCCGCCGCCCGACCGAGCCTCGCGCAGCCGCACGTTGACCACGCCGGCAATCGCGTCCGATCCATATTGCGCCGAGGCGCCGTCGCGCAGCACCTCGATCCGGTCGAGCGCGACGGTCGGGATGGTGTTGAGATCGGTTGCCGCGGCGCCGCGACCCACCGAGCCATTGATGTTGACCAGCGCAGACGTGTGTGCGCGCGTGCCGTTGATCAGCACCAACGTCTCGTCGGGCGAAAGGCCGCGCAACGTCGCCGGGCGGATCGCGTCGGTGCCGTCCACGGCGGAGGGGCGGGGGAAGTCGATCGACGGCGCGACGCTCGACAGGGCCGCGGCCAGTTCGGTCGTGCCCTGCCGGCTCAGCGCGGCGCTGGTCAGCACGTCGACCGGCGAGGCGCTGTCGAGCTTCGAGCGGCCCGCGACACGCGTGCCGGTGACGATGACGTCCTCGGGCGTGGTCTCGGAGGCGGGCGCGGCTGCCTGCTGATCGTTCGCCGGAGGCGCGTCCTGCGCCTGGGCGGACTGCGCGAATGCGATGGCGATGACCGATGCTGCGACGAATGCTGTGTGGCGGTTCTTCACGACCCATCCCCTTTTCGTTGTGGGCGCCGCCTGATCGCTATCGATCCGTAAGCGACGTTATCCCAGTTAACTGATGGGGTTTCGGATCGATAGGAAGAAAAACTATGACAGACAGAAGACTCGGCTGCAACGCAATGTGGTTAGCCGGAAAATAGGGAACTCGGGTGCTCGGTGAAGCGCCACGCCGTCAGGCGGAGCTAGCTGTGCCGGCGCCGCTGCCCGCCGTGGCGAATCTTCGGATTGCTGGCGCAATCCTAAGCCGCCCGCTTAGTGCCTGTGCTCTCGCCTCAGCTCGTAGCGGCCGTCGGCATAATCCTTGAACAGGCCGGAGATCGCCGGATGCTCGATCGGCTCGTCGCTGTCGTCGGGCACCAGATTCTGCTGGCTGACATAGGCGACGTAGCTCGAATCCGTATTCTCGGCGAGCAGGTGGTAGAAGGGCTGGTCCTTGCGCGGGCGCATCGCCTCGGGGATCGCCTCATACCATTCCTCGCTATTGGCGAAGACCGGATCGACGTCGAAGATCACGCCGCGGAAATCGAACATGCGGTGACGCACGACCTCGCCGATCGCGAAGCGCGCATGCGCCACGGGCGGCATCGGCGTCGCGGAATCGGGGAGGTGGGAAGGAATGTGCACGTCCGTCATGGCCTCAATCTAGTATCGTTTGCGCGCCGCACAAGCAGAACGCTTGCCGCCTCCCGATTGTTGCGTTAGAGGCGCGCCCTCGTTCGACCGGCAACCCGCCATTTCCGCGGCGGCATGCAGAGCGATCCTCGCGGAGAGGTGCCAGAGTGGTCGATTGGGACGGTCTCGAAAACCGTTGTGCCTTTACGGGTACCGTGGGTTCGAATCCCACCCTCTCCGCCACTTCGGAACAACGATGGGCACTCCGCCCGCCGCCGTGGCTACGCCATTAGCGGCCAGCGCGCGGAGCAGGTTGCTCTTCGATCCCATGTGCGGACCTCGCCGCGATCGACCTCGACCCGCTGCGCCAAGGCGCGGAGATGGTCGCGGCGATAGCCGCCGCCTTCCATGCGGATACGCCGCCGCGCGGTTGACGCGAACTTTCGCAGCATCGTCGGCGTGATGGCCTGTTGCGCCGAGCTTAGCAGGAGTGCCGAGGCCCGCTCGGCATCCGCCCGCGCCTGATCGCGGGTCGCCTTCAAGGCGACGATGCGATCCTTGAGCGCCGGGTCATCAAGATCGGCGACGCCGCTTTCGATCGCGTCATAAAGCCTCTTCAGGCGCAGTTCGGTCTCGGCGGATCGCCGATTCAACTCCGCGATATGCTCGCGGCGCCGGTCGCTGCGTTCCTGCCGACGATCCAGAACCTCGGCGAGCACATCCTCCAGCCGGTCGGGATCGAGCAGCCGGTCGGCCAGATAGTTTGCGACAAGATCGTCCAGCCGCTCCATCGCAACGGTCATACCCTCGCAGGCAGTCGCGCCCTGCCGCGCCTTCATCGAACAGGTGTAATAGCGATAGCGCCCGCCCTTCCCGGTGCGAATCGTCATCGCGCCGCCGCACTTCCCGCAATGGATCAATCCTGTCAGCAGCGTCGGCCCGCCCACGACCTGCGGATGGGCGACCTTCGGATTGCGCGCCTTCAAATGCGCCTGGACCGCATCGAACGTGGCCTGGTCGATGATGGCCGGAACCTCCACCGCGATCACTTCCTCGGCGGGCTTCAATTCCTTGCTCTTGCCGCGCTTGTTGAACTCGTGGCGGCCGATATAGGTCGGCCGGGTCAGCATCCGATGGACCGTGCCGATGCCCCAGCGGCCCCCGTCGCGCGTGAAGATGCGGCGCTCGTTGAGATACTTGGTGATCGACTTCACGCCCATCGGCCCGGACGTGCCGTCGCCTTCCAGCGCCAGCTTGAACGCCAGCCGCACCGTGTCGGCATGGATCGGGTCGATCTCCAGCTTCTTCTTCATCTTCGCGCCGCGCTGCTCGGCATCGACGACGCGGTAGCCGATCGGCGGCAGTGAGCCGTTCCAGAAGCCTTGCCGCGCATTTTCCTTGAGCGCGCGAAGGACGTGCTTCGCATTCTCCTTCGACTGATATTCGTCGAACAGCGCCATGATCTGCCGCATCATGACGTGCATCGGGTCGTCACCCATTTCCTGGGTAATCGACAGCAGCTTGACGCCGTTCTTGGCGAGCTTGCGAACGTAGAACTCCAGCTCGAAGTGATCGCGGAAGAAGCGCGAGAAGCTGTGGACCACCACCACGTCGAACGGCGCGGGCTTACTCGTCCCGGCCTCGATCATGCGCTGAAACTCGGGCCGCCGGTCGTTCGTCGCCGACGCGCCGGCCTCGACGAAGGTATCGACCAACTCCAATCCCCGCGACAGGCAATAGGCTTCGCCCTGCTTGCGCTGATCGGGAATCGACACGTCATGCTCGGCCTGCCGCGCCGTCGAGACGCGCAGGTAAAGGGCGGCGCGCAGCGGCACGGTCATGGCAGCGAACTCCTCACATCATCGGCACGGCCCG
>Ga0153956_1002248_pt1 | contig 14733 bp, 13 predicted proteins | sample TSFL040MetaG_FD_104704 | JGI IMG/M metagenome (GOLD analysis project Ga0153956, IMG submission 104704) | Attine ant fungus gardens microbial communities from Florida, USA - TSFL040 MetaG | ecosystem: Host-associated > Fungi > Mycelium > Unclassified | place: USA: Florida, Wekiwa Springs... | reverse complement strand
CATCAACATCATTGTTAACACTGCCGATAAGAAAAAAGACGATCATGCTTTCAATGTAACCTACCCGGTGGTTAACAGAGGGGGTGGTGGCCGTAATGGTCGTCGCGGTGGTTTCGGCGGTTTTGGCCGTAATTCAGATCTTACAGACTCAGCTAAAAAAGCAATGACCGCCGAGGCGCACAAACAATTTGTTGACGCAGCCAAAGAGATCAAAGTACTGGGCTTTAAAGACATTACCGATACTTTGATCTCTATTTACAATGAATACAGTATCAAATCAATGGTAGCTTTTGATAGCCAGGATGCAATTACCTGCGAATTTGCTATTCCGCTTAGCGCCTTAGGCCTATCGCCTGCGCAACCAAAAGAATTTGCTTACCATATTGTACTTAATGGATTGCCTTTACCAAACGGCGGCGGCTTTGGCGGTGGTGGTGGTCGTGGCGGACGCGGTGGCGGAGGTCGCGGCAGCCGTGGCGGTGGTGTTAATATAGATTATCAGGATATGCTGACACCTACTGATTTCTGGGGTAAATACACCCTGGCTAAACAATAAATACCCTTAAAACCTATTATACCCTATACCCTATATGAAGAGACTTTTAGTTCTGACAACTGTTATACTGTTAATCTGCGGCAAGCTATCGGCCCAGAATAAACCTTTACCTCCACCCCTTCCAAGTCGCGAAGTGAGTGGAATAGTGAAGGATGAAAAAGGCGAACCGGTGCCGGGTGCTTTGGTAACTTTAAAATCAGAAGTAGATACAATAAAAACGGCTACTAACGAGGATGGTATATTTGTTTTTAAGGACGTGAAGCGAGCTACATTTAATGTAACGGTATCAAGCATAGGGTTAACAACTTTTGTAAAAAAGTATCTGCAAAGCGATGTAGCCAAAAAACTGGTACTTGACCCTATTTCACTAAAAGATGCCTCGCATCAGCTTAATGAAGTAACAATCAATGGAACACCCAGCGTAACTTATAAAACGGATACGGTTGAGTATCGGGCAGCCGACTACAAGGTACGTGCAAACTCAACCGTCGATGAATTGCTCAAGAAAATGGAGGGCATGGAGGTTGGCTCTGACGGCACGCTGGTACACCAGGGAGAAAATGTAGTTAAGGCAAAACTGAATGGTAAAGAATTTGCCGGCGGCAGCATTGCTCAGGCTATAAAAAACCTGCCTGCCGATATTGTCGAGAAAATACAAATTGTTGACGATTATGGCGAGCAAGCTGCCCGTACAGGCATCAAAACAGGCTTGCCAGAGAAGATCCTGAATATCACCACCAAGCCAGACAGATCGGTCGGTATAACGGGCCGTACTACCGATAAAGCGGGCAATAATGGCCGCTACGATGCCCAGGTGTCCGTTCAGCGTATTGACGGTAACCAGGTGATCAGTTTAATTGGCAACGCCAAAAGTACCGTTGACGGCATAGGCGGCGGTAATCCGGGTAATACCAAAACTGGCTCGCCATCTTTTAGCTATCGCGACCAGTGGAGCAAAAAGGTGCAGGTAAATACGAGTTATGGCTATTGGTATAACAACAATAACTCTGTGAATCATCAGTTTGGTAACTACGTAACTGCAAAAGGTGACACAACTTTTGGCGGACCGGTAAAATTCGACCAGCAGGGGTCGGCAGAAAACCACAGCAATGGCCAAAATGGGCATTTTCAAATAGATATACAGGCCGATAGTCTGAATTTTATTCAGATAAATCCGTCTTTTGGCACCTCAAATTCATCAAAATCCAATAATTATGCCCGCGACGAAACCGACGATTTTAGCAATAATATCGGTGAAACAAATCCGCAGCGCCTAATAAGTACCGGCGTTATTTCAAACACCAGCTCAAGTACTAATTACGGTGCAAATGGGCTCTATGTTCATTTATTTAAAAAGCCGAAAAGAAATATTTCTGTCAACTTCAACTATTCACATAATGACAATAGCTCTGACGATAATACCAATAAACATTATATCTATAGTGACCCAACGGTAGACACACTTAAAAAAGATTCGCTTGTGCATCTCTTAGTTAACCGGCATAATGTAAACTCATCGGTTTCAGGATCGGCTACATATACTGAGCCTCTTGGCGAGATATCCTTACTCGAATTCAGGGGTGAGTTTTCAAGGTCTGAAAACTCGGCTAATTCGCAGCAGATAGAAATTCAAACAGATTCTCACGGTCAGGACTCTATTATTACCCGCCCTGATTTAAACAAAATTTTTAACTACTCAATTGAGCAGTCCAGATATACTGCCAATTATCGTTTGGATGGCAAGAAAGTCAACCTATCAATCGGTGCAACGGCCATAAACTATAATCTGAGCGGCACCAAGGTGAATAACGCTATTGGTCAAAATGTATCCAGTACACGCCATAATTTTAAAATAATACCGGCATTCAGGTTCTCGTATTCATGGTCTCGCACCCAACGTGTTGAGTTAAATTATAATGGAAACAACATTGACCCGTCATTTGATCAGATACAACCATTTACTGATAGAAGCGATCCATTGAACGTAATTATTGGTAACCCTGATCTTGATCCAGGCTTTAATCATTCTATCAACGGGCGCTACAATAATTATCTGGCAAACTCAAGGTTTAACATCAGCCTTAATGGCTATTTGAATTTGTATACGCATAAAATTGCTACAAACCGGTTAACCCTTCCAATTCCTGGTGACGTAACACGCTCAACCTTTAACGAAATCCATTACGTTAACATAGATGGCTCATACGCCTGGGGAACCGGTTATAGCATATCTAAACAGCTTGATGACAGAAGATACAACCTGTCATTAAACGGAAGCGTAAATTACAATTACGCAACAGCCGAAGAAGCTAACCAACTGTTCCACCAAACCAACTGGTCTTTTGACAACCGTTTTGGCCCAAGAATTAATCCGAATGATAACATTGAAGTAAATCCGTATGTTGGCTATACGTTAACCCGTGCCTTCAGCTCAATAAAAGGTGCCTTTGCTACGCAATATTCAACTACCCGATTGGCTATAGACGGTAAGTTTTATTTCAAACAAACTTATCAGTTTAACTACAGTGCAAATAAAAACTTTGTAACCGGTGTCAGAAACAGTACCAATCCGTTTGTTGTTAACATGGGTTTTCAAAAGGAATTTCTGGAGAAAAGAAACCTGGTATTGACATTTGATGTTTACGATGTATTTCATCAAAATGACTTTATCCTGCAGCAACCAATATCTGGCGGGCAAATCAGTACCATATCAAACACCAACAGCCGCTACTTCTTGGTAGGTATGCGTCTTAACCTGCAAAAATGGGGCGGCAGGCCACAACAAAACGGCAAAAACATGCAGCGCCGCGGCGACGGTAGCTTCATATACAACTAAGCTTCTCAAATGTTAATCCAATAGTTAAAGCCCTGGCATCGTATTGATGTTCAGGGCTTTTTGTTTGTACTCAAATTGTATGACATATTGAAGAAGAATCTTGTTTGCCCCAGTCATCGAGGGCAACGGTCGCCACCTTTGCACGCAAAACAGGAAAAAGATCGCCGTACTTGTAACGAGATGACGATGTTTGCCCCTTTACTTTAGGACAAACATATTTATAAAACGAAAGGCCGGGCTAATCATTACTGATCAGTCCGGCCTTTGATATTTTCTATGTGCTTTTACAAGTTACTTTTTAACAGAAAATTTATAATATGATGAAGTTTTATAAGTTTCGCCCGGTTTTAAAGTAGTAGTTGGGAATGAAGGCTCGTTAGGTGAATCAGGAAAATGCTGGGTTTCCATAGCAAATGCAGTTCTGAAATCATCTTTAGCGCCACCTTTAAAGGTGTTTTTGCTTTGCATAAAGTTACCGCTGTAAAACTGCAGACCTGGCTCTTGAGTATATACATCCATTACCACACCGCTTTTGTCGCCGGTTACAGTAGCTGCGTGTGTATATTCGCCCGGTGCGGTGCCATCAAGCACAAAGTTATGATCATAACCTTTACCGTCTGTCAACTGTTCGTTTTTGTCGTTAATGCGGGCGCCTATGGTGGTTGGTTTGTTGAAATCAAACGGTGTACCAATTACCGGGTCTAATTTACCTATGGGTATCAGCGTTGAATCAACCGGAGTGTATTTAGCAGCGTTTATTTGTACAATATGGTTTAAAATAGTACCGCTACCTTCGCCGTTCAGGTTAAAGAAAGCATGGTTAGTTAAGTTACAAACGGTCGTTTTATCGGTTGTAGCTTCGTAATCCATATGCAGCTCATTTTGGTCATTGATGCTGTAAGTAACCTTAACATTCAGGTTGCCCGGGAAGCCGCCTTCCATATCTTTAGCCAGATAGGTAAACTCAATAGTGTGGTCATCAACTTGCTTGGCATCCCAAACCACATCCTGAAAACCGGCTTTGCCGCCATGCAGCGTATTAGGGCCATTGTTAATAGTTAGCGTAATCTGTTTACCATCCAGCATAAATTTACCTTTAGCAATACGGTTTCCGTATCTGCCAATAGTGGCTCCAAAATATGGTTCGGTTGATTTTCTGTATTCATCAACGGTTTTAAAACCAGTAACCACGTCAATAACTTTACCTTTTTTATCAGGCACAAACAAGCTAACAATGCGGCCACCATAATTGGTGAATACTGCTTTTACATTGTTTTTATTTTTGATGACATAAAATGACGTGGCCTTAGCCGACGTATCCGTAGTTGCTACTGAATCTGTTTTAGTGCTGTCGGCAGATGATTTGTTTGACGACGAATTGCAGGCCGCCACAACAAGCACCGCAGGTAACAGCCCTGCCATAAGTTTTAGTTTCATTGTTGTTAAGTTAAGTTGTTAATAATTGATTATCTTTTTAATTGTGTCTTTAACCAGGCGGTAAGCTCTTTAGCGGCGACGTCGTTCTGATATCCGGCAGGCAGACGCCCGTTTACATATTCGTTATATAACCAGGGATCGCCAACGGCAAACACCACGCCTTTGCCATATTTAACAGTCACGGCAATATTTAATTTGCCATCGGCAGATTTAATAGCGCCTTTTGCATTCGGCCCATTAATGTCTATGCTGCATACATCCTTCAAAAACATTTTTGGCGATGACGGAAATATGAACTGGTCAACCGATAAACTTGCGCCGTAGGTAAAATGTTTGTCGTCAATAACATGATTTTGCAGATCATTATTAAAATACAGCCCAAATTTTCCCGCAAGCGTATTGAAGTGTGCGAGCTCGGCATTAGCACTATCATTAGCCATTAAAACCAAAACCCCGCCTGCTTTTACCCATTGCGTAATCTGTTTAGCATCCTTTTCCTGAATATAATTAGGATTAACTGTTTCTTTTTCGGTATCCGGATCGACGATAATGTAAACCGCTGATCTTTTAAGTTTAACAATAGTGGGCGCACTACCCAAAGTATCTAACGCAAAACCATTGGTCTTAAAAATATTGCCCCAAATACTGAAGCCAGAATCTTTCACATCATTCCATAAATAATGAAAGCGCTCAGTACCGGTTTTGGTTTTATGGGTTTCGTGGTTAAAATAGGTATCAAGCGTTACGGTTTGTGCAAACGTTGCCGAAACAAATCCTGGCAAACTCAAGCCTATAAAAACCAGCAGCTTGTTCATATTATTCAGCTAAATTAACCTGTTGCATTTTAGGCGCCAGAAAGTGCATAATTACCCAGGCCAGCAAATATGCGCCCCCGCAAGTTGCAAAAATGATATTATACCCCACCAGGATATGCCCCGCATCTTTATTACTCTGGAGGATGTAACCAATAAAATCGGGAAAGAAAAAGCCGCCCAACGCACCTGCCATACTACCTATCCCAACCACCGAGCTAATAGCTTTCTTCGGGAACATATCAGAAGCCGTAGTAAATATATTGGCGCTCCAGGCCTGGTGTGCAGCCACCGCTAAACTGATGAGTACAACTGCCTGCCAAATGTCTGTTGCGTATTTAGCTACCACAACAGGCACAACGCATATGGCGAACAACAACATGGCTGTTTTACGGGCTTTAAAAACCGGCCAGCCTTTTTTAATAAACCATGATGACAAATATCCTCCGCCAACGCTGCCTATGGTTGACGCCGAGTAAACGATCACCAGCGGCAGGCTTGGCTTGCTCAAATCTAAATGAAATGTACTCTCAAAGTATGAAGGCAGCCAGAATAAGAAAAACCACCAAACCGGGTCGGTCAATAATTTACCGAATACAAAAACCCATGTTTGCTTGTACTTCAACAATTTGCCCCAGCTAACTTGCTTACCATCGGCTGGTGCTATAACTTCATCTACATCACTGTGTATAAACTCATACTCTGCAGCCGATAGCTTTTTTTGTTTCGACGGAATTTCATAAAATATGATCCAGAAAACCAACCAGATAAAACCAATAGCGCCCGTAATGATAAAGGCCATTTGCCAGCCATAAACACCCAAAATAAAGGGCACTAATATTGGCGCGACCACGGCGCCAATATTAGCGCCTGAGTTAAATATGCCTGTAGCGGTTGCCCGCTCTTTTTTAGGAAACCACTCGGCAACTACCTTAATAGCTGTCGGGAAATTGCCTGACTCGCCCAAACCCAAAGCCGCTCTTACAGCGCCAAAACCAAATGTTGTTTTTACCAAAGCGTGCGCCATAGCAGCAACGCTCCAGATAACGATAGAAACCGTATAACCCAGCTTGGTACCAATTTTATCAACTATACGGCCAAACAATAACAAACCAATAGCATACGATGCCTGAAAAGCTTTTACTATATTTTTATAGTCGATCTCGCTCCAGTGAAATTTATCGGCAAGGGTTGGTTTTAATAAACCGATAATTTGCCGGTCGAGATAATTTACGGTAGTAGCAAAAAAAAGCAAAGCGCAAACTATCCAGCGGTAATTGCCTGGTTGGGTTGTTTTCATAATTGGTTATAATGGTTTGGCCTAAGCCGGTACAATATAGGACATATATTTTAGGGATGACATTAAACACCGCTAAAAATCGAGAATCCGCCATCGACAGTGATCATGGACCCGGTTACAAATTTCGAGGCATCGCTCAATAACCACACTAAGGCGCCTATCAATTCGTCCGGATTGCCGAAGCGCTTAAAGGGTGTGTTTCTGATCACGCGCTCGCCTCTGTCTGTATAACCACCTTCAGGTTTGGTTAACAGGTTACGGTTTTGCTCGGTCAGGAAAAAGCCCGGCGCCAGTGCATTCATGCGTATCGCATCGCCATAACGGTTAGCCAGCTCAACTGCAAACCATTGATTGTAACAATCCATAGCCGCTTTACCCATGTTATAACCTAACACACGTGTAACCGCACGTTTCGAGTTCATAGATGATATATTGACAATAGCGCCTTTACCCGCAGTTTGTACCATAGCCTCGCCAAATACTTGTGTCGGGATTACGGTACCCCAAAGATTCAGGTCTAACACCTTACGCATACCGGCCATGTTCATTTTAAACAAATCCTGGTCGGGCAGTAAAACACCTTCGGGCATGTTGCCGCCTGCGGCATTCACCAGGCCGTCAATGCGGCCATAGGCTGCAATAACTTTGTCTTTAGCGGCAATGAGTGCATCTTCGTCTAAAACATCAGCAATTAAAGCAATAGCTTTACCGCCATTTGCGTTAATGGCAGCTGCACGTTCTTCGGCAACCTGTTGGTTACGGCCTAGTATGCCTACAGTGCCGCCTGCTGCAGCAATGCCTTCAACAAATGCTTTACCTAAAATGCCTGTTCCGCCGGTAACTACAATTACCTTATCTTTTAATGAGAAGTTGTTTTCCACGATATGTTATTTTAAATCAGTAATGTTAAGCAAATCCATGTCGGTGTAGTCCAGATTCTCGCCGGCCATACCCCAAATAAAACTATAGCTGGCTGTGCCGCTTCCAGAGTGTATGCTCCATGGCGGCGACACTATAGCATCATAATTTTTCAGGATGATGTGACGTGTTTCGTCGCCCTGCCCCATGTAATGAAATACACGCTGACCTTCGGGCACATCAAAATAAAAATAGGCTTCCATACGGCGGTCATGCGTATGTGCCGGCATGGTATTCCATACACTGCCTTCAGACAAAATGGTAAGGCCCATTACCAACTGGCAGCTTGGTATACCTTCGGCATGGATATATTTATTAATGATGCGCAGGTTGGCTGTCGATAAATCGCCGGCGTTAACTTTTGCAGCCTCGGCATGGCTCATTTTAATCGTTGGATGATGGGCATGCGCCGGCCCCGAAAGAATATAAAACACAGCTGGATTGCCTGCATCCAAACTGGCAAACTGCACACTTTTAACGCCTTTACCTATGTACAAACAATCAAGTTTATTGACAGAATAGCGCTCGCCATCTACCGTAACCTCGCCATTGCCGGCAACATTGATAATGCCCATTTCACGACGCTGTAAAAAGTAGTCGGCTTTAAGGTTATCATAAACGGGTAAATCCAGTTTTTTGCCAAGCGGATTTGCACCCCCAACGATCATACGATCATAGTGCGTGTAAACAAAATTTATTTGCCCGGGCTTTACAATATCATCCAGCAAAAAACGCTCGCGAATTTTGGCGGTCTGGTACGATTTAAAATCATCCGGATGTACGGCGTGGATCGATCTCAAGATAAATTAGATTTTTTGGTTATGAATGGCAATTTTACAATTTATCGTTAAATAAAAAACCCGATGCCACTATATTTTTACGCAAACGATGCAGGGATCAATATTTTTTGCAAGAGATTTAGTTTCCTGCTTAAATACTTGTAATATTATAAAACTAATTGAACCCGCGCTGATTTAAGCGCAGCAAATCAAACCGTTATGAAGATGACCAATAAGTTCGGTATTGTCGTTTTAGCGATTGTATGTTTTATGGAGTCAACAGCCTCGGCACAAATGAGCGAAAGTACCGCCAAAGCCTGGGTAAAACAGGGAGAATGACGCAATGGCTTCAAACTTAAATTGTATCCCGGACTGGATAATGCAGAATTTGCTAAACAATATCAAGCCAATAAAAAATACTGGGACGAAGCTTTTGCATTTATAACTAATATAAACCTGGATACGCTATCGGCAGGTAAATATTTAATTGATGGCGATAATGTATTTGCCATTGTAAGTGAGAGTGCTACCAAGCCTATTGAGCAGGTTGGATGGGAATCGCACAGGAAATATATTGATCTGCACTTAGTAATAAACGGACGAGAAAAAGTTGGAGTGACCTTTGCACCGGCAACACGTTTAACCAAACCTTACGACGCTAAAAATGATTCAGACACTAATTTATGGCTGGGCGACAAAGTTAAAGCAGACTATTATATTGAGGACCCAACTACTCTATATATTTTCTTCCCTCAAAACGCCCATAAGCCGGGCGTACATGTGGATGGGTACGATAAGGTGAAGAAGATGGTAATTAAGATCAGGATGGCAGAATAAAACTCATATTTCTATCTCACGTCATACTGATATTTAATGAGTCATCCATATACTCATAATACTAACTGCTCATGCAACTTAACCAAAGTTTGCTGCGGATCTTCAGATAAACCCGGATGAACTTTAGAAGCCTGAACAACCGTACTGCGCGTAGCCGTTAACCAACGGAAACGGGAGGCTTCATCCAGTTGTGCGATGGGGCCGCCTTCCGTGTTGCCCTGGCAAATCAGTTCAAAAGCGCGCAGATTGTTTTTGATATTCTGCGCTTCGTTGGGATTGGTAAAACAGCAAATGCGCTGCTCATTTACCGTAATGATGGCTTGCAAAAATTTGAGTTTCTTGCAGTACAGCACTACCCCGACATTTATAAACTCCTCGCGCTCAACCCTGGGTACAACGCGAACAACGGCGTACTCAAAAACGTGTTTCCCTGGCATGTTTTGCTTCATTTATAAAGTTTTGTGACGATGCCGTGCGCAATAATAAAAACTGCACATATACCTCACGGCGTTCGGCAGCCGATGCGGAGTCTTCACCCAGCCATTCATCGGGTATTAAATTGGTAATATCGCGAATCAATTTTTCGTTGATGATGGTTTTAAACTCGGCATCAACCGCATCCAGTTCGGTAGCCAGCCCAATTAGCACATGGTCCTTTACCTGTATAAACGGACGGGCAGCCTGTTCTTTCCAGTTATCCCACGAATGATGAAAATATAAAGCCGCTCCGTGGTCTATCAGCCACAACTCATTGTGCCACATTAACATATTGGTGTTACGCGGTGTACGGTCAACGTTAGTTAATAAGCAATCCAGCCACACTATTTTGGAAGCCAGCAAAGCATCGATCTGCGTAACCGCCGGGTCAAATGTTATTGCTCCCGAAAGATAATGCAGCGCCAGGTTAAGCCCTACACTGGCTTTTAAAAGGTCTTGAATTTCCTCGTCAGGCTCGGTGCGACCGAAGGCTTCGTCAAGGTTTGCAAAAACCAACTCGGGTATTTTCAGACCTAGAGCACGTGCCAGTTCACCGCCAATCAATTCGGCAATTAAAGCTTTCACGCCCTGCCCCGCACCTCTAAATTTCAGGACATATAAAAAGTCGTCATCCGCCTCGGCTATAGCCGGTAGTGAGCCGCCCTCGCGCAGCGGGGTAACGTATCGGGTAACATTTACGGTTCTTAATTCCATCTTTTAAGTCACTAAAACTACTCATTTATACCCAATTGACAGCAAGTATTGTAAAACCATCTGCATCAAAAAGGTTACACAAACGCACAAGGCCATGAGGTGCAAGGCTTTGCATATCTGGAAAATAATTAGTTAAATTGCCTTCATGAAAACTAAACTAATTATACCTGCGCTGTTGCTCATGTCGGCATCTGCCATGGCGCAGAACAAAGACTGGCCGGGTATCCGCCGTTATGAGAAAGCCAACGCAGCGCTGCCTGAGCCTGCAAAAGGCGAAAAACGTGTTGTTTACATGGGCGATTCTATCACCGACTTTTGGGTTGGCAATGATTCAACCTTCTTTAAAAGTAACAACTACATAGATCGTGGTATAAGCGGACAAACCACCGGTCAAATGCTGTTACGCTTTCGTGAGGACGTGATTAATCTGAAACCTGCCGCCGTAATTATTTTAGCAGGTATTAATGATATTGCCGAAAATAACGGCCCTGAAAAACTGGAAGAGATTTTTGGCAACATCGTATCCATGGCTGAGCTGGCGCGCGTGAATAAGATCAAGGTGGTGATATCATCAGTATTACCGGATGCCGCTTTCCCGTGGAGGCCAACCATCGACCCAAAAGAAAAAGTGAAAGCCCTGAATGATCTCTTAAAAGACTATTCAGCTAAAAACAATATAGTTTACCTGGACTATTTTACCCCAATGGCCGATGCCAACCGTGGCCTGCCGCCAGATTTGGCTAAAGATGGTATACACCCTACCCTTGCCGGTTACAAAATCATGGAGCCGTTAGCTAAAAAAGCTATCGACCAGGCTTTGAAACAAAAATAAGAAAGCTTAAAACCACTATAGAAAAGCGTATGATTAAACGATCATGCGCTTTTTTGTTTTGGGTAGATTTATACGGCCACCTCTTTCAATACAGAAACAAAGGCATCCAGTTTGATAGGTTTGGTCATATAATGATCCATGCCGGCGGCCAGGCACTGCTCTCGATTTTCGACCATGGCGCTGGCCGTCATGGCTACAATAAGCGGTTGATGACTATTATGTTTACGTATATATCGCGTGGCTGATAATCCATCCATTTCCGGCATTTCGATATCCATTAAAATCACATCAAAATGCTGTTTTGACGATAAATCTACAGCTTCCTTACCATTTACTGCTAAAGCAGGCTTATAACCCAATTTATCAAGTACTTTTAAAATAAATAATTGGTTTACGGGATTGTCCTCGGCTAATAAAATATCAAGCGGATGGTCTTCGGCAAACTTTTTGTCTAGCAGCGATGTGCCTTTTTGGGTTTCAGATTGTTTTTGTTGCAGGACATTTTTTAGTGCGCCCAGCAACTGCGTCTGTTTTACCGGCTTATTTACTATAGCGGCAAACATATCGGCGCTGTACTTTTTCACATCGTTCCCTATTATATTCAGTAATATTACCGGTAAATTTGGTTGCAGTTTTTTGATGGCCTCTGCCAGTTGCACGCCATTCATGTCTGCCATTTTTAAATCGGTGATAACAGCATCATATTTACCGCCTGCTACCAGTTGCAGGGCATGTGCACCTGTTGTGGCGCTTACCGGGTTGGTTTCATTGCCTAAGAGACAATGCTGGAGCGTGTGAAGTTGCGTAACGTTATCACCTATAATTAATAAACGCTTGCCTGATAATATATTATCCATTAATTCTTCATCAGCAGATTTATATTGAGCCACCGGCGCAACTTTGATGTTAAAACTAAAGGTAGTGCCTTTATCAGGTTGACTCTTAACCGTTATTTTACCACCCATTAAATGTACCAGACGCTCACTTATAGTAAGGCCCAGGCCTGTACCGCCGTAGTTACGTGTGGTCGAACGATCGGCCTGTGAGAAAGCGTCAAACAGGCCGTTTAGTTTATCAGCGGTAATACCTATACCGGTATCTATAACTTCAAAGCCAATTTCAAGCTGAGGTTCGTGGGGTTTGCTTAGCAGTTGCACGTTTACAAACACCTCACCTTTAGGTGTAAATTTCAGGGCGTTACCAACAAGGTTTACCAGCACCTGGCGTAAACGCATATCATCGCCTGTTACTTGTTGAGGCAGTTCATGAGCAAAACATGCAATTAGCTCAAGGCCTGAATGGGCTGCTTTGCCGGCAAACATCTCCATAACGTCCTCCACACAACTAACCGGATTGAATGGATGCAGATCAAGCTCCATTTTACCAGACTCGATCTTAGAGAAATCAAGAATATCGTTAATAACATTCAGCAGCGCTTCGCCACTATGAATAATAGCATGAGCGTATTCCTGCTGCTCGGCATCCAGCGGGGTTTCTTTAAGCAAAGCGGCCATTCCAAGCACACCATTCATGGGTGTACGTATTTCATGGCTCATGGTTGCTAAAAATACGCTCTTGGCCTGATTGGCTTTTTTGTGTCTGAAAACATCCAGTTGCTTACGGTAAACAACAATAATAAAGCATATAACAATGGTGAATGAGCACATCATTGCCATTATTACCAGTGCGTCAATATTATCGTTTATTTGTTTCATTCCTTATTGCCGCAAAGAAAAAAATATACATGATAAGCACAAAGGTAGCATGCATATTCCAGATCACGAGCTTTACAGGTTGTGCAACGTTATGGCTCACCACATTTGAAAACACAAACTGAAAAAGCGAACTGCAAAAGTACACCAAAAATCCGCTGGCTATCCAGCGTTCATAAGTACTGAAAGACTCTTTCTTCACCCCCTGAGCCGATAGGTAAACACAACTTGTAACTATTATTATTATCGCCTCGAGTGGCCGTGTATATGTATTAAATTCATGAAGGCTTTGAAAAAAGCTAAAGTTGACCACACATATAACCGGATAAATGATCATGATAGTAATTATCCAATTATTGGCTACCTCATTATTAAATGCCAGCTTGTAATACCACATAACAGCCACTAACTCAAACAAAGTGTAAAAGTGCAACAGCGGCATATTATTTTGCCCATATGCCGCCATGGCCGATCCGGCGACATTAATAAGGAAGGCAACGCACAGATAAACGATCAGTGCATGCGTTGCCTTGCTTAATTTTTTATAATTGATCAATCCGGCTACGATGGGTATCAAGGTACTGGCAGGCACAAAATACCCCTCGTAAAAAACCGTTAGTGTTTTAAACATTATTTTGCTAAAAATTTCGCCGCATTAGCATCGCTGAATAAAGGGCTGTTTAAATCGCAAACGTCAGGGCATGGCCTTGTAAAATCAAACACATTCGAGTCGTCAAAGCTTGCGTTATCCGGCGATAAGGCTTCCATTGCGGCCCCTTCAGGGATGTATAGCAAATCTTCGCCGCATTTGTAATCAGGGTTGTCCTGCACCAGTACCATAATAAATTTAACCTGGTTACTTACATTCTCTTCATACTGATTGTCCAGCGTAAAATAAGCACGTACACCTAATATAGAATCATCAGCTTCGCAATATCTGGCCATATCCTGAATATCTGATCTTGAAATGTACACAGCTTTGGGCAGCATCTTCGCGTCGGTAGCTGCAAAGTTTTCGGCCATGAAGTTGCGCCAGTTGGTTGTTTTCCGTATTGCTTCCTGCACGGGAATAATCACTCGGGTTGAATTAATTAAAGGGTTTGACATTGTGAAGTAGTTTTTTGTTCAGTATAAAAATAGCCTTATTCTCTGTAAAAGAAATATTAAATCCTAACTATTTGCTTAGCGGTTAATTTTCAAAAGGATAGAATTATAAGATTATGATGATAAAACCGGGATTGATGTTTTTATTTGGATTTATTCTAAATAGTATGTTACTTTGCCATCAATAAAAATCTATAGCCTATGTAAAACCGCTATTCAACAATACAAAGCCCGATGATCCGTCGCCAAACATCTCACCGGGCCAAATGTCAACAGATGTTCAACCCATTAACCATTTTCTCAAAACTATGAATTCTTTATTACGCAGTAAAAGAATTACAACGTTCTTATCAAAAAAACTATTCTCAACCCTGTTACTTCTTAGCTGCTCACTTTTTGCAATTGCGCAAAACGGCAAT
>Ga0153956_1002247_pt1 | contig 14740 bp, 15 predicted proteins | sample TSFL040MetaG_FD_104704 | JGI IMG/M metagenome (GOLD analysis project Ga0153956, IMG submission 104704) | Attine ant fungus gardens microbial communities from Florida, USA - TSFL040 MetaG | ecosystem: Host-associated > Fungi > Mycelium > Unclassified | place: USA: Florida, Wekiwa Springs... | reverse complement strand
GTGTCCCGATTCCGAAGTTCGCATGTCCTTGCGGCGACCTTTGATGCGAACTTCGGAATTAAAGGGACACTGGCAAGTTTATGATTCTCGTGTGGTTCAGGTTCAGAAGTCCGCTTCACCGACCCGCTGCGATAGTATGGCGGACTTCTGAACCACCACACTAGAGCGAATTCGGATAGTATTCCCGGATGACATCTTGGAACATCTCGATCGCATCTTCGGCCAGCTTGGATAGCGGCCGATTGTCGGGAGCGAAGAAGCCATAAGTCAGGTTGATATTGGCTTCCAGTTCGCGGACCTCCACCTTGTTCGAAGCGACGAATATCGTGGTGAAAGGATCGACGATCGAACATCCCAGCCCCTGCGAGGCCAGGTTATAGGCAATCAAGGGAGACGATGTCTCGATCATCGAGCGGACGCGGACGTCGTTCAAGATGAAGAGCATGTCCGCTTGCTGCCGGATCAGATTGTCCGGCGTCAGCGTTATGAAATCGCGCTGCTGAAAGCACGACGCTGCCAGCCGGCGAGCATTGCCTATGTCCGCATTGATCGGAAACACGGCCAGCGCCGGGAGGGTGATAATGCTCCTCACCTGGACGCTATGGTGTTCGACGGGCAGTGCAGAAAATCCAATGTCGTAGTTGTATCTGTTCGTCGCGTCGGCCACATCGTGTCGATTAACGACGTGCAAGTTGATTTTCACGTTGGGATAGCGTGCGTAAAGCCGCGCGATCACTTTTGGGAAAACCGTGTATCCGCTCTGCGGCGTGCAGAGAATAGTCAAGACGCCGTCGCGATAGGTCGCGATATCTTTCGCTGCTTTTTCCAGGCCGTCGACGTTCGATAGCGCGATCTCGCATTTGTAGAGGAAGCGTTTGCCCTCGTTCGTTGGCGTGAGTCTTCCATGCTCGCGATGGAACAGGCGGAAGCCGATTTGATCTTCCAGCGCGGCGAGCATGCGGCTCACGGCCGGCTGCGAAATGCTCATGCTGTCCGCTGCTGCCGTGACGGAGCCGGCACGCATCACCATCACGAAAGCCCGGAGAGGCTGAAGTTTCATCATCGGCAACCTCCATTACCTTATGTTTTAAAGTAATGAATAGATGCATAATTATTATTTGCAAGCATGGCTTCGGCGCGCCAGATTTCCTGTAACAAACCAGGGGCGCGGCCGACCGCCGCTTGAAAAATGACAAAAGATCCATTGGGAGGCCTATCCCTCGCAGGCTACGCGACGGCTTTACGTCGTGCGCAAGTGTCGGCGACCTCCGTGGTCGAGCATTATCTTGCAAACATCGGCGAGCTTGATCCGGATCTTGGCGCCTACGTTGACGTGTACCGTGACGGTGCGTTCGAAGCGGCGAAGGCGGTTGATGAATGCCTTCGCCGGGGCGTCGATCTTGGCCCATTGATGGGGCTGCCTGTTGCGATCAAGGATATTTTCGCAATCGAGGGAACGCGAACTCGTGCCGGCTCGTCCATTGCGTGTGAGGATCTGATCGGCAAGGAGGGCTCCTTCGTCGCGAGGTTGCGGCGGGCTGGCTGTATTGTGCTGGGGAAGACGCGCACCACGGAATTTGCTTACTCGCCGTCCGGAATCAATCAGACGGCTGGCACGTCGAAAAATCCCTATGATCCTCAAGATGCGCGGATACCGGGTGGTTCGAGCAGCGGCTCAGCCGTGGCCGTCGCGGCGCGTTTGTGCGCATTTTCTGTCGGGTCGGATACGGGGGGCTCGGTTCGGGTTCCGGCCGCGCTAAATGGCATTGTGGGTTTGAAGACGACCGCGGGGCTATGGCCTACGGACGGCGTTTTTTCCCTTTCAACGACACTTGATTCGATCGGTCTGTTCGCGCGTTCCGTTGAAGACGTCGCATATCTCTTCACGGCTCTTGAAGGAGGTCAGACCGAAATCCCGGAACCGAACCAGGCCCGTCTGGCGGTGGAAAAAGAATACTTCTTCGCCGATCTCGATGAGCCGGTAGCGGCGGCGGTGGAAAGGGCGCTCGGGGCGATAGGCCGCGGCGGCGTCAATTTGACGGAAGTTGCTCTTCCCGAGGCGGCCGAGCGGGCGCCGATGTCGAGCGAGATCATGGCGACCGAGCTGCTCGCGTCCTTCGGACGGGAGCGATTGCTGTCCCAGATTGAGAAAGTCGATGGGGCGGTCCAGGCGCGCATCAAGCAATTCGCTGACGTCAGGGCAGACCGGTATGTCCGGCTGATCCGCCGACATCGGCAGCTCACTCAAATTGCTGGTGATCGATTGCGCTTCTCGGATGCCTGGTTGTCGCCCGCCGTTGCGTGCGTGGCGCAGCGTCTCGCCGATCTGGAGACGATCGAGGCTCAGACCGCGATGAATTGGCGCCTCACCAAGAATAGTCAGCCCATCAACGTCTTCGGGCAATGCGCGATCTCGATTCCCATTCCCGTCGACGGCATTCCGATCGGGCTCCAGGTGGCCTGTGCTCCAGGTGAAGAGAGAAAACTCATCGGGATCGCCGCGATGATCGAGAACATCCTCGGGCGACAGGCTCCTCCGCCGCAAGTCGTCACTGGCGATTGAATCGTGCTCAACAAAAGAAAAGGAACAGAGCTTATGAAGTCTGAGTTTCGTAAACGATTGGAAGCAGGAGAGATTGTGCTTGGCATGAATGCCCGGCATTCCAGAACGACCGAGGTCGGGCCGCTGCTTAAAGATTGCGGGTTTCATTGGCTGATGCTCGATGACGAGCACACGCCACTCAATCCAGCCGCGGTTTACGAGACGTTTCTTGCGGCCAACCGTATCGATATGACGACGTTCATGCGCGTCCGACGGAACGATCCGACGGAAATCGGCGTGCACATGTCGAACGGGCCGACCGGAGTATTCGTGCCGCACGTTAACACAGCCGAGGAAGCGCGTGCCGCAGCGGACGCCTCCCGCTATGCTCCCAAGGGGCACCTGTCCGTTCCCGGCTATTTCCCGCAGGTCGGTTATCGACCGATGCCATTCCAGCAGGCAACGGAAATTCTCAATGCTCAGACGGTCGTCGTCTGCATGATCGAATCGCCGGAAGCCGTGCAGAATGCGGACGCGATTGCCGCAGTTGAAGGTGTCGATGTCTTGTTCATCGGCGCCAGCGATCTCACGTATGAAATGGGCATCGGTGGTCAGTACGGAGACGATCGCCTTCGCAACGCCGTGAAGACCGTGTGCGCGGCGGCTCGCAAGCACGGCAAGTTCGCCGGGATTGGCGGCGTTAAAGGCGATGATTTGTGGAAAGAATACATTGGATACGGCATGCAGATGATCATGACCGAAAGCGACCTGGCGATGCTGGTCACGCGAGCCATCGAGCGGGTCGGTTATTTCAATAGTCTCGCAAAGGCTGCGAAGTGAACGCCATGAACAAGATTTACATCAAGAAAGAGTTCGATCGCGTTCCTTCGAATCTAGTTGATCTGGTGGCGGATATTCCCACGTCGATCCTGTCGGATTGCGACCCGGTCTCGAAAACGCTTCGTTCCGATATTCGTGCTGCTGTCAAAGGCGCGCGAGCTGTCGGCTCCGCGCTCACGGTGAAACTGGGCAAGAATAGCAATTTCCTGCTTCACGCGGCTCTGTCGCTTGCCAAACCGGGCGACGTTCTCGTGGTGGACTCCGCAGGAGCGGAAGCCGCGGTTTTTGGCGAGATCATGTCGACGGTTGCACTCGCTACGGGCGTGGCGGGATTGATTGTCGATGGCTACACTCGAGATTCGGATCGCTATGGGGAGGTCGGGTTTCCGATCTTCGCTCGTGGCCATACACCCTGTGTCGTCGGCCGCGAGCCCACCGCGGGCTCCATCAATTTGCCGATCGAGTGTGGCGGCGTGACGATCGAAGCCGGGGCGCTGATCGTTGCGGATGACGATGGTGTGATCGTCATTGAGCCGCAGCGCATTCCGGATGTCGCGGAAAAGGCGAGGCAGAAGTTGCTGGCAGAACAACAGCGCCTCGAAGGGATCCGAAACGGAGCCCGCGCGCCAGCCTGGCTGGAAGGAGGCCTCAAGGAGGCAAACATCGCCTACCTTTGAGCGGTTGTTCGGAGCGATATGGAACCGAAAGGGATCTCACATGAACATGGTAACTCGAAGAACTTTCGTCGGCGGCATGGCGGGTGGGTTGAGTTTGATGGCTGGTACCCGCCGGGTTTCAGCGCGGAGCAAAACTCTTCACGTCATCGGCTACACCGACATCCGTGACGTGATCAGCAAGGTCTGGATCGCTCCCTTTGAAAAGGCAACTGGGGTAAAGGTTCAATTCTCGCCTGCGGCGGGAATGGAATTGGTCGGGAAGGTCAGGGCGGAGCAGGGTAGTCCGCAATACAGCGTCATGCTCACCGATGACTGGGCGATCAACTATGCTCGGCGCTTCGGTCTCGTTCAGCCTTTGCCGCGCGACAAGATGCCCGCGCTGGCCGAGGTCGACCCGTCGCTCCAGATCGAGGATGGCAACGGCGTTGCAATCCTGATCAATCTCACGGGGCTCGGATTCAACACTTCGATCAAGCCACCGGCTTCCTGGGCCGATATCTGGAAGTCGGAGTTCAAGCGCTCGGTGCTGGTTCCGCCAAGCGGCCTTTCGACGAGCATCATGTTGCTTATCATCGCGACGTCGCTGAAAACCGGCCAGCCATTCGAGAAAGCTCAGTACGACCTGGGCCCCGGATTCGAGTATCTGAAGGAGCTCAAGCCCAATATCCTCACCATCTATTCCAACACGAACGCCGGGTTGAACCTGTTGGTCCAGGGTGAAGGCAAGCTGGCAGCTCCGTTTTATGCGAAGAACATTTTCCGGCACACGGATAGTGGCGCCACCGTGGGACTGGTGGTTCCGAAGGAAGGCGGCTTTGCGGCGCTGAACGGCGCAGCCCTGGTGCGTGGAGCGCCGGAGCCCGACCTCGGTGCGCAATTCATCAATTTCGGACTGACGGCCGAGGTCCAGCAGGCGCTGGCCAAGGGATGTATCGCTGGATCCGTCAACAAGACGGTAGAGCTCCCGGCAGAAATGGCTGACCGCGCTCCCATCAATGCCGATGCCCGGAAGAATCTTCATGTCGTGGACTGGGCATCGATCAATGACCGCCGCTCTGAGTTGCTCGATCGTTGGAACCGCGAGATTGCCAGTTGACGGACGAGTTGGAGGGAAGGGGGTTGAAAGCCTCCTCGCGTCTCTTATGACACGGTCGCAGCGAGCCTCGGATCAATAGTGGTATGAATCTTCAGTCAAACGCAGTCCAAAACGCGGACGTTGACCTCGATATTCGAGGGCTTCGGAAGACTTACGGATCCTTTCGTGCTCTCGACGACGCCAATTTGACGGTGCAAAAGGGCGAGCTTATTTCGTTGCTCGGACCGAGCGGATGCGGAAAGACAACGCTTTTGCGATCCATCGCCGGCCTCGTGGATCCAACGGAAGGCTCGATCAAAATCAAGGGCAAGGAGGTCTTCGGCATCGCGCCTCACCAGCGAGACGTCGGATTTGTCTTCCAGAACTATGCCCTGTTTCCTCACATGACCGTGAGGGCGAATGTCGGGTTCGGGCTGAAGATGCGGGGCGAGCGGCGCTCGCAGATCGGCCCTGCCGTGGACCAAGCCCTTGAGACGGTCAAGATGCAGCACCTCGCGCACCGCTATCCTGGCGAACTGTCGGGTGGGCAGCAGCAGCGGATCGCTCTTGCGCGAAGTATCGTTCTCAGGCCGACGCTGCTGTTGTTGGACGAGCCCTTTGCAGCCCTGGACCGCGCATTGCGGGACCACATGCAAATGGAGGTCAAGGCGCTTCAGCGTAACATCGGCATCACGACCCTGTTCGTGACTCACGATCAGGATGAAGCGCTACGGATAAGCGATCGCATCGCCGTGATGAATGCGGGTAAGATCGAGCAGATCGCAACTCCGACCGAACTTTACAGGCAGCCCCGTACGCCCTTCGTGTTGAGTTTCATTGGCCGCTCCAACATTTTCAGGGGCAAGGTGGTCATTGTTCGCGCGCATGAGATCGTGGTCGAGATGGGCGGGCATGCCGCGAGCGTGCCTGTGAGTCCGGGCGCCGATCTGAAGGAGGGCGATCATGCGATGATTTCCGTTCGCCCGGAACACATGGTCGTATCGGACATTCGGCCCGGCTCCGGAGAGATGGGTATTCCTGCCCGGGTGTCGGACGTCGTCTTCCTTGGCGGGATCCTGGAGCTTCACCTGCAAAGCAGGATTTCGGAGCAGCCCATCGTCGTCAGCCGCCAAGGCGGCGAGCCGACGAGCTACGACCGCGGCGGGGAACTTTGGCTCTCGTGGTCGCCCGCGCATGCCCTCGTGTTTCCTGAAGCGACATCGGTTGAACGGAACTGATAATGTCAACGGGATTGCGAAACTGGCTGAACTGCGGATTTCTCGCCGGCCCCAGCGTCGTGTTCATGCTGTTGGCATTCGTCGGACCGGTCGCGCTCCTCGCGGCATCGAGCGTCCTGGATAGCAAGGAGCATCTGACCATTGCGCACTACTGGCGCTTTTTCAGCGACCCGCAGTACCTTGTGACATTGGGTAATTCCTTGCGACTCGCATTCTATGCGACCGTCGTCACTATCATCCTGGCGTATCCGCTCGCCTATGCGATGGCCAGATTGGGGCCAGGCTGGCGCAACACCATTCTCGTCGTCACGATCCTGCCGCTTACTATCAGCGTTGTCATTCGATCGTTCGGATGGCAAATCCTTCTGCGCAATGGCGGCCCGATTAATCAATCGCTGATCGCCTTGGGGCTCACCAATGAGCCACTGCGTCTGCTTTTCTCCGAGACCGGAGTCGTGATCGGACTCGTTCATGTTTATCTGCCGTTCATGGTTCTGCCGCTTGCGTCGGCAATCGAGCGTATCGACGGAAAACTGGAGGAAGCGGCGATGATTTTAGGGGCATCCGCGTTTCGGCGGATTATCCATGTCATCGTTCCGCTCAGCGTCCCCGGTCTGGCGGCTGGCGCAACGCTGGTCTTTACTGCAAGCATCAGCGCGTACGTGACCCCAGCACTCCTCGGAGGTGAAGGCGTTCAGGTCATGCCGACAATGGTAGCGCAGCAGGTGCTCACGCTCCTCGATTGGTCGTTCGGATCCGCCGTCTCGATGATCCTGACGGTTGTCAGCCTTGGCATTCTGATCATCCACTGGACGATCACGGCACGGTTTACCAACTGGTCCTCGCGGGAAGGACGGCAAAAATGAGCAGAATATTGGGGCCGAATCCTGGGTTGAAAGTGGTCGTGGTTGTTATTCTGCTCTTCATCCTGTCTCCGCTCGTGGTGGTGATCATCTCGTCGTTCGGGAATGCCGCATTCCTTTATTTCCCGCCAAATTCTTATTCCGTCAGGTGGTATCATAAGGTTTTCGAACTGGATGGTTTGGGCGATGCGCTTCGCACCAGTCTTCTGATCTCGGGGGTGGCAACCCCGGTTTCCGTGGTGTTGGGCACGATGTCCGCGTTGGCGCTGGTGAGGTATTCGTTCCGGGGCAAGGCGGCGATCCTTGCCGTACTGCTATCTCCGCTCGTCGTGCCCGCGATCGTGGTCGGCATCGCCATGCTGCAATGCTTTCGATCGATCGACGCGCTGAATTCGTTTCAGGCCATGATCATTGCGCACATCGCGATCACGTTGCCCTATATGGTGCGAACGGTTCTCGCCAGTCTTGAGATGGAAGATGGAGCTATTCTAGAGGCTGCGCGCATGCTCGGGGCAGGGCCGATTCAGTCGTTCCTGCACGTGACGCTGCCCGCGATCAAGTCGTCTCTGTTCTCAGGTGCGGTTTTTGTATTCATCATCTCCTTCGATAACTATGCTATCAGCCTGTTCCTGTCCGATGCATCCACGACGACACTTCCCATCAAGATGCTCGAATACATCGAATCGCGAACGGATCCTGCCATCGCGGCGTTGTCGAGTCTGCTCATCGTCTTCTCCGTCGTGCTTCTGTGCATCTCCACATGGGCCGTCGGGATCAAGCGGGTTGCTCGCATGAGTGGTGGTTGAGCAGGGAGCGCGGCTCGCGGACTGCGTCTTCGAAAGTCTGACGCAAGAAATACACTGAGGTACGTCTCGTCATGCACAGGGACCACCATTCAGGGCGCCGGCTCCGGCTGCGTCCGCCACCATCCGGTTCGTTGGTCTCGAATAATGTCTGCGCGCGGCGTGGGCGGAATTCAGCGCTTGGCTGTGAGATGCCGGCCGATTTCGGTGTGATCGGCCGAGGGCCCCAACGTTTTCAGCGCGCCGTCCCACAGCGAGGCGACCTTGTCGGCGAGCGGCGCCGCGACGCCGATCTGGTGAGCGAGATCGTCGGCGGTGCGAATATCCTTCGCCATCAGCGCGAGCGAAAATCCCGACGTGAATTTCTCCGGGATCACGAATTGCTTGAGCTTGTTCTCGGTCGAGTTGTTGCGGCCGGTGGAGGCGTTCAGGATGTCGACGAGCGCGTTGGGATCGATTCCGAAGCGGCCGCCGATGGCAACGGCTTCGGCGGCGGCCGCGAGTCCGGCAGCCGAAACGTAATTGTTCAGCGCTTTTGCGGCGTGGCCCGCACCGAGTGGCCCGGCATGAAAGATCGATTTTCCCATCGCGTCGAACACCGGACGAACTTTCTCGAAAGTCCCGTGGTCGCCGCCGACCATGATCGCCAGCGTTCCGTCGATCGCGCGCTTGACGCCGCCTGACACCGGCGCGTCGATGAATTCGAAACCCGCCGGGATGAATTCGTCGCCCAGCGCCCTCGTCCCCATCGGGGCCGATGAGCTCATGTCGATAAGGATGGCGCCGGGGGAGAGGTGAGGCTTCATGCCGTCCATCGCGGCGCGCACGATCTTGCCATCGGGCAGCAGCGTTATGACGACCTGTGCGTCCGAAACGGCTTCCGCGACGCTGGCCGTGGCGTTGCCGCCGGCATTGCCGAACTTCGTTCTGGCGTCCGCGGACGTGTCGAAGCCGCGGACCTGATAACCGGCGCGCGCCAGGCACGCGGCCATCGGTCGTCCCATGTTGCCTAGCCCGACAATGGCGATTTTCGCCGGCGGCAGAATGCTCGTCGATCCCGTCACGGAATACTCCCTATCGAACCTTGAGTTTGCCGGTCGCCGCCGGATTGCCTTGCGCTTCGTGCGCCCTGAGAGCCTCGATCGCGACCGCGGCGGCGTTGTGGATATGCCGGATGCAGGCGCGTTCGGCCGCCGCCGCATCGCCTGACTCGATCGCGATCAGAATTTCCTCGATCTCCGTCAGGCTGCGATCGATGCGATTTGCCTGCGTCATGGATGTTATGCGCAGCAGCGTTACGCGGTTCAGCAGCATGTTCAGAAAGCGCTGCACGAAGACGTTGCCGCATCCCTCGAGCATCGCAGCATAGAATTCCGTCTTGGCCGCAACAAGGTCGCGATGGTCTTCATGGCGCGCGACGACCACCATCCGCTCGAATTGCTTTCGCAGGCGCGCGAGGATGTCCGGATCTCGAAGCCGGGCGCATTCCCGGCCGGCAAAGCCCTCGAGCAGGGCGCGCAGGTCGTAGAGCTGGCCGGCTTCCTCGACGCTGATCGTGCTGACCACGGGTCCGCGATGGGGAACGGTTGTCACCAGACCTTCCGCTTCGAGCTGACGGAGGGCCTCCCGGATCGAGGTGCGTCCGACGCCGGTCTGCTCGCAGAGCTCGCGCTCGATGAGTCGCTGTCCTGGCTTGAAGGTTCCGTTGCCGATCGCCGTCCGGAGACGGTTCTCGACCAGGAAGCGGAGGCTGACGGCCTCCCGCGCGATATTCAGATCGGTTTCGGTTCGCGGCATGACTCCAATGAACAGATTGTCAGACAATCTGTCAATCAGCTTGACGAGTCGACCTTTTGTGTCGATGGTTGGGTCAAAACAACAAGACGTTCATCGGGAGGAAGTGTTTCATGCGTGGGAAATCTTCGATCGCCTCGTTTCGGATCAGCCGCCGGTCGCTTCTTGCCGGGACCGCCGCGATCCTGGCCAGCCCGGCCGTGATCGGGTCGGCGCGCGCCGCCGCCAAAAGCATCAACATCGGGGTGATCCAGCCGCTGTCGGGCGCCAACGCTCAATTCGGAATCAATTCGCGCAACGGCATCGAACTCGTCGCGGATGAAATCAACGCATCGGGCGGCATCAAGGCGCTGGATGGCGCAAAGATCAACCTGATCGTCGCGGACGCAACCTCGACGCCGACCACCGCGGGAAACGTCGCCCAGCGGCTGATCTCGCAAAACGATGTCACCGCGATCCTGGGCGCTTTCGCATCGGCGTTGACGATCGCCATCTCCGAGGTGACGGAGCGTCGCGACATTCCGTTGCTCACGATGTCGTTCGCCGATCAGATCACCGGCCGTGGTTTCAAGAACGTTTTCCAGGTGGTGGCGAAGGCCTCCGTCATCGGCAAGGCGCAGTTCGACTATACGATGGCGATCGCGCAAGCCGCCGGCTCGAAGATCGACAAGATCGCCATCATGTACGAAGACACCGCTTACGGCACGGCGCAGGCCAAGGGCCTGCGGGCGGGCGCGCAGGCCGCGAACGTGCAGCTTGTTATGGACGAGGCCTATCCGCTCGGCATCACGGACACGACGCCGCTGATCAACAAGCTCCGGGCCTCGGGGGCCCAGGCAGTGTTTCCGGTCTCGTATCTGAACGACAGCCTGCTGCTCATCCGAACCATGCGTCAGCAGAAGATCGCCATTCCCGCGATCGGCGGCGCGGCCGGTTACGTCATTCCGGATTTCGAGAAGGGGCTGGGCGAGTTCGCCGAGAACGTTCTTTCGGTGAACACGTCGAATTACGACCTCTCGCCGGAGCTGACCGAACGCTTCCGCAAGCGGTTCGGCTACTTCATGGTGCACGAAGCGCTTGAGAATGCGGTGGCGCTCGATGTTCTGGTGCAGGCCATCGAGAAGGCGAAATCGGCGAAGGCCGAGGACGTCGCTGCCGCGCTTCGCGGCGCAACCTTCACCGGCGGCTGGGCCAAAGCCATGACCGGCGGCGCCGTCACGTTCGATCAGACGGGTCTCAATGTGAAGTCCGTGCCGTTGATGGTCCAGTGGCAGAAGAAGGAACTGGTTTCCGTCTGGCCGAAGGAGGTCGCCAAGGCTTCCGCGATCTGGAAATCCTGAGCCGATGCTGAAGGACACGACCTGACACTGAAGGACAGGCCTTGGAATTCGTTCAAGCGGTCATCGACGGGTTGCTGATCGGAGGTGTCTACGCTGTCATCTCGATCGGCCTGACCCTGGTGTATGGCGTCATGGGAATCGTGAACTTCGCGCAGGCGGAGTTTGTGATGATCGGCATGTTCGTCGCCTGGTTCGCCTGGGCGTGGCTCGGGCTCGATCCGGTGCTTGCGGCTCCCCTGTCGTTCGCCGTGGCTTTTGCCATCGGCTGGGTCGTGCAAGGCCACCTGATCGCCCGCGTCCTGAAGGCTCCGTCGGTTGCGCAAATCTTCCTGACGGTCGGACTGCTCATCGTCTTCGAGAACGGCGCGCTGATGATGTTCGGCTCGCAGTTCCGTTCCGTCACGACGTCGTATCAGACCATGTCGCTCTCGCTGGGCCCGTTGTTCGTGAGCCTGCCGTACCTCATCGCGTTCGGGATGTCGCTCGCCTGCGGCACGGCGCTGTGGTGGTTCATGCGGTCGAGCTGGTTCGGACGGGCGATGCGGGCGACCGCATTGAATCCGTCCGCCGCGCAGTTGATGGGGATCGATGCCGGCCTGATGTACCGGATCGCGTTCGCGCTCGGCGTCGGCCTGACGGCGTTCGGCGGGGCCATCATCCTGCCCTACGCAACGGTGTCGCCGACCGCCGGGAGCGACTACGTCGTTCTGATGTTTACGGTTGTGGTGCTCGGTGGTCTGGGAAGCGTAGCCGGTGCCGTGGCCGGGGGATTGGCTGTCGGCATCGTCCAGGCGCTTTCCGCGCTGGTCTTTCCGATCCAGTTGCAAAACCTGATCCTGTTCCTGGTGTTCATCGCGGTGCTGGGGATACGGCCGCAGGGACTCGTGGGAGCCAGCCGATGAAACGCTGGATGCTCCCGCTCACGGCGCTGGCAATCGCTTTGCTTCTGCCGTTGTTGCTCGATCCGCGAGGATACTGGATCCGGGTTCTCGCCTTCACGTTTCTGTTTGCCGCGATGGCTCAAGCCTGGAACATCGTCGGCGGGCTGGCGAACCAGACTTCGCTGGGGCATGCCGCCTTCTTCGGAATCGGCGCATATACGTCCACTGTGCTTCTGCTGAAGTTCGGGATCAGTCCGTGGATCGGGATGATCGCGGCCGCGGGTCTCGGTGGTGTGGCCGCGTTCGCGATTGCGATTCCCACCATGCGATTGCAGGGACACTATTTCGCGCTGGCGACGCTCGCGTTCGGTGAAGTGTTGCGGGTGGTCGCCAACGTCTGGACCTCGGTGACCGGCGGCGCGAGCGGGATCTCGGTGCCGTTCTCCTCGCCAAGCCTGCTCACCTATTCGTTCAAGCTGCTGCGGCCCCATGCCTATGTCGCGCTCGCGGCTCTGGTGATCGTCACCGTCATCTTTGAAATCGTTCGTCGAAGCGCGATGGGATATCGGCTGCGCGCGATCAAGGAGAACCCGGCGGCGGCCGAAGTCATCGGGATCGACACCGCGAAGGTCAAGCTGCAGGCCGCGATCGTATCCGGCATGTTGATGGCGATGCTCGGCACGCTCTATGCCCAGGTCGCGGTGTTCTTCGATCCGGATACGGTCTTCAGCGCGGCGTCCATTTCGATCCGCGTTGCACTGATCGCGATTTTGGGTGGCATCGGCACGCCGGTCGGCCCCATTCTCGGAGCGTTCTTCATCATCCCGCTCGAAGAGTTGATGAACGACTGGTTCTCCGCGAGCGCGGCCGGCCTTTCGCAACTGACATTCGGACTCATTCTCATCGCCGTGATCCTGTGGCGTCCTCGAGGGTTCGTGACGCTGTTCAAATCGCTTTCGAGCAGGTTCGGCGGGGCGTCCGCATGACCGTTCTCGATGTCAGGGGAGTTTCAAAGCGTTTCGGAGGGCTGCAGGCTCTGTCCGATGTTACGTTTTCCGTGGGCGAAGGACAGATCGTCGGGTTGATCGGGCCTAACGGCGCGGGAAAGACGACGTTCTTCAGCACGCTGGTCGGGTTGATCAGGCCGGATCGCGGATCGATAGCTCTCGATGGCCGATCCATCGTCGGGGCGAAGCCGCATCGTGTCGCGGCGTACGGAATGACGAAGACGTTTCAGAACGTGGCTCTGTTCGGAGATTGCACGGTTCTCGACAATGTTTTGACGGCGGGGCTTCTGCGCCATGACGTGCAGGCCGCACGGGACGAAGCCTGCCGCAGTCTGGATCGGGTGGGACTGCTTGCGATTGCCGACAAGCAGGCGGACACCTTGTCCTTTCCGGAACGGGCGCGGGTGGAGCTTGCGCGCGCCCTGTGCACCGGGCCGAAAGTCCTGTTGCTCGACGAGGTCATGGCCGCGCTCAATCCCGTCGAAATGCGCGAGATCATGACGTTGATCCGCTCCCTGCGCGACGATGGGATTACGCTGCTGGTCGTCGAGCACCACATGCGCGCGATCATGGCGATCTGCGACCGCATTCTGGTGCTCAATTTTGGCAAGCTGCTCGCCGATGGGACGCCGAAGGAGATTGCCGGCCATCCCGAGGTGATCGAAGCCTATCTCGGCCAGTCCATGGAGAAGCACCGATGAGCGGTGGTGCTCCATTGCTCGAAATCGCGGGACTAAGTGCAGGATACGGCGAGATCGAAGTTCTCCACCGGATCGACCTGTCGATGAACGAAGGCGAGTTCGTCTGCATCATCGGCGCGAACACGGCGGGCAAAAGCACGATTCTGCGAACGATCTCCCGGCTGGTACCGCGCGCGCGCGGCGTGCTCAGGTTCGGCGGCGCCGATCTGATGAATTGCGCGCCGCATGAGGTGCCGGGGCGCGGGATCGCCCACGTTCCCGAGGGAAGGCAGGTGTTCAGCGCCCTTTCCGTCGAGGAGAATCTGCTTCTCGGCGCCTTTACGGCACGCAAGGCTCCCGATTTGCGAGAACGTATGGACGAGGTCTTGCGGCTGTTTCCCCGTTTGCGCGAAAGATTCGGGCAGTCCGCGGGAACGCTCTCCGGCGGCGAACAGCAGATGGTCGCGGTTGGCCGGGCGCTCATGCTGCGCCCCAAATTGCTGCTGCTCGACGAGCCGAGCCACGGACTCGCTCCGAAGGTCGTCGAAGAGATGCATGACGCCTTCGTCAAGATTCACGCTCAAGGCACCTCGATCCTGCTCGTGGAGCAAAATGTCGGTCTTGCGCTGGATGTCGCCACGCGCGGTTATGTCCTCGAGGCCGGCCGGATTGTCCTGGAAGGAAGCTCCTCTGAGTTGAGCGAAAACCCAAAAATCAAAGAAGCCTATCTCGGAATTTGAGCGGCGTGAGATCCGCTCTTCAATCATGGAGACTTTCGGATGAGCTACAATCAGACCGTTACACTCGATGGACTGTTCGACATAGGCATGGGGGCCCGCCGCGAGGTGCTGGGCGCGGAGTCCGTCGATAAATCGCTCCAGTGTCCCGATTCCGAAGTTCGCATGTCCTTGCGGCGACCTTTGATGCGAACTTCGGAATTAAAGGGACACTGGCAAGTTTATGATTCTCGTGTGGTTCAGGTTCAGAAGTCCGCTTCACC
>Ga0153956_1002246_pt1 | contig 14740 bp, 10 predicted proteins | sample TSFL040MetaG_FD_104704 | JGI IMG/M metagenome (GOLD analysis project Ga0153956, IMG submission 104704) | Attine ant fungus gardens microbial communities from Florida, USA - TSFL040 MetaG | ecosystem: Host-associated > Fungi > Mycelium > Unclassified | place: USA: Florida, Wekiwa Springs... | reverse complement strand
CCGACGCCGAGGTCGACGCGCAAGTGGATCTCACGATCGGCGAACAGTCCGCTCCAGTGCCGCAGCGGATGCAAGGCGTCGAGCGTGACGCGCGCGCCGGCATCGAGCGCCGCCGCGTACTCGCCCCGTGGCGCGAAATTCGGCGTGAACAGGATGCGTTCCGCGGGCAATGCCGGCAGCGTCGCGCGCACGGCGTCGACTTCCGCCATCGACACGCATTCGAACGCGAAGCCTTCCTCGTGCAACGCGCGCAGGATCGCCGGATGCGGATTGGCCTTCAGCGCGTAGTGCCAGCGATCGACCGCGCCGATCCCGCGCAGCGCGCGCGCGTTCGCGCGCACCGCGTCGAGCGCGTAGACGTAGCGCGGCGACGCTTCGGCGGCGAGCCCGAGCAACGCCTCGCGCTCGCGCCGCCACCAGACGGCCGGTTTCGCCGCGGCGCCGTCGTCGCCGAGCTGTCGCCAGCTCGGCCCGAACACCGCACCGTCCTCGACGCGCAGCGCGTCCGCGCGGATCAGCAGCGCGTGCAGGCGCGGGATGAGTTCGTCGACCAGCGATTCGTCGACGACGAAGGTGAGGTTGAGGTTGTTCGACGACTGGCTGATCAGATGCACGTCGAGCGCGCCGAACTCGGCGAGCACGGTCGAGAGCTTGTGCAGCATCGAGCGCATGCCGCGCCCGACCAGGGTGATCGCCGCGCACGGCGCGATGACCTTCACGCGGCAGATCTTCGCGAGGTCCGCGGCGAGCGCGGACAGCACGTCGGAGTCGACCAGGTTCTCGCTCGGGTCGAGCGACACGGTCACGTTCGTCTCGGCCGAGCCGATCAGGTCGACCGACAGGCCGTGGCGCTTGAACGCCTCGAACACGTCGGCGAGGAAACCGACCTGCTGCCACATGCCCACCGTCTCCATCGAGACCAGCGTGACACCCTTGCGCGCGCTGATCGCCTTCACGCAGGGCGCGGCGCCGGGCGCGGCCGCGCGGATCTCGGTGCCGGCGAGCTGCGGCCGGTTGGTGTCCTTGATGACCAGCGGCACGCCGGCGCGGCGCAAGGGTCCCAGCGAACGCGGGTGCAGCACCTTCGCCCCGGTCGTCGCGATTTCCTGCGCTTCCTCGTAGTCGAGCCGCGACAGCAGGCGCGCCTCGGGCACGACGCGCGGATTGGCGCTGAACATGCCCGGCACGTCGGTCCAGATCTCGACGCGTTCGGCCTTCAGGATCGCGCCGAAACAGCCGGCCGACGTGTCCGAGCCGCCGCGGCCGAGCAGCACGGTTTCGCCGTTTTCGTTGCTCGCGATGAAACCCTGCGTGATGAACACCTCGCCGCGCGCGGCGAGCTCCGCCGCGAACGCGGCGTCGGGCGCGGCCGGCACGGTGGCGGAGAGATAGCGCGACCACGCCCCCTGGTTCGCCAGCGGCTGCGCGGCAAGGTGCTCGCGCGCGTCGAGCCAGTGCGTCTGCAGACCCTGCGCGGCGAGGAACGCGGCGCCGAGCGTGCTCGACATCAGTTCGCCGAGCGCGAACACCCCGGCCTGCCAGTCGAGCGCCCCCTGCGCGCGCCGCGGATCGGCGATCAACTGGTCGAGCCGCGCGAGCCAGCCGTCGAGCGCGTTGCGCACCGGAAGTTCGAGATCGCGGAACATCGCCAGGTGGCGCTCGACGATACCGACCTGCGCTTCGCGGCAGCGGGCCTCGTCGCCGCGCGCCTCGGCGATCCGCTTGAGTAGGTCGGTGATGCCCGACAACGCGGACACGACGATCAGCACGTTGCGACCGCGCGCGTGATGCTCCGCGGCGATGCGCCGGATCGTTTCCCAGCGCGACCGCGTGGAGACGCTGGTGCCGCCGAACTTGGCGACGACCCACGGCCTCGCGGGCGTCGGCGCATCGCCGCGACGGACGCCGGTGTCAGTGGGGCTCAAGGGGGTTCCTTCATGCGAATGACGCGGAGCCGTCATTCTTTCTTGCGGCGCAGCAGAACGCAACGGCGCGCCGAGGTCGCGCCCGGGCGCTTTCGCGGGCATGCCGGCCAACGGCGGCACCGCGGGAGGCGCATCCGGTTGCACCGCCCGGCACGCGACCCTGCCGGCGACGGCGCGGCGACCGTGCCGCGCCGCCCCGGCGATGCGCGGATCGGCGCACCGATCGCGCCCGGCGCGCCGCCGGCGCAGTCCGGTGCCGCCCCCTCCACGGCGCCGGCACGTCCCATTCGCGCGCCGTCGTTCGTCGGCCCGGCTCGCTGCCCGGCGTGGCGATTGCCGAGCGGGCGCGCCTCCCGGCTCGATTGAATAAAAAATACACAATTTACCGTGACGCAAGTCACTTCCTTAAAAATGCAGTACTGTATTTGTATACAAACTGTTCATGCACGGATGCATGATTCTTCGCTCGCAGCGATTTTCGATCTCAGATTCAGCGCAGATGTCGTGCGCAATGTCGTGGCGACGGCCCGAGACGGGTGCGTCCTCGCGGCCGGAATGTCGACGCGGATTTTCCGAGTTCGCGTCGCCAGGCGTCCTCCCAACGGGGGGCGACGAGGGGGCGATCGGGTCCGACCGCTCCCGCGAGCGTGGAAAGGCATATTCAAGGAGAAAATCGATGACCGCGACTCCATCCAGAAAAGCCCGTCTTCTGGCATTGTCCGCTTTCGCCGCGCTGGCGGCCGCAGGCCCGGCGCTCGCCGCCGGACCGACCGGAAACGCCAGCGGCTACGACCTGTCCGTGCACGTCAACCTGCTGCTCGTCACGCAGCTCAACATCGACGCACAGGCGCCGGTCCAGATCACCGACGCCGTCGCCACGATTGCCGACACCAATCAGCTCAACGGCATCGACGTCCACGATCCGCTCTCCCTGATCAAGCTGCAGACCGGCCTGCTGAAGTCCGACGTGGCATACGCCGGCGGCGATTTCGCCGCAGTCGCCGCGCAGGGGTCGGTCACCGGCCTGAATCTTTCCGCGGTCAGCCTCATCGCGGCGCCCGTGCTGGCGGTGACCGCGGACGTCGTCGCCTCGCGCTCGGTACTGGCAGGCTCCTGCCCGCCGCCGCCGGCACGCCCGTTCGGTACGAGCGGCCTGCTCGACGACTTCGTGTTCTTCAACGGCTTCGACGCCGGCGGCCTCATGCCGGTTTCCGACGACGGCAACGGCGGCGGCCAAGGCGGCCTGCCTGGCAGCGGCGCCACGCTCGGCAATCTCGGCATTTCGCTGCTCGGCATCAATGTGCCGGTCCCGCTGAATCCGGCGCCGAACACGACGGTCGACATCCCGCTCGGCATCGTCGGCGCCACCTTGGTCCTCAACGAGCAGACGATCGGCGGCGACGGCGTGCACAGCCTGTCGATGTCCTCGAACGGCGTCCACCTGACCTTGAACGTGGCGAACCTCGTCACCGCCGAGGTCATCATCGCGCACAGCGAAGCTTCGCTGAGCTGTCCGTGAGCGTCGTCCGCGCGATCGCCGCGCAGGCCTGACGCCCGCCGCGGGAACGCCGGACATTCCTCCGGCGTTCCCGCGCCGCATGCGTGGATGCGACAATGCCGGGCACGCCTTCGCGGCCCGGAGCATTGCATGGCAAGACCGACCGACCACCCCAGCGAGCCCACGCCCGGCCGGCGGCCGCCCGCACCGCTGGAAATCACGATCAACGGCAAGCCGTATTTCCACGACGGCGACCCGGCGATGCCCCTGCTGTGGTTCCTGCGCGACGTACTGCGCCTGACCGGCACCAAGTACGGTTGCGGCATCGGCAGTTGCGGCGCCTGTGGCGTCCTGCTCGACGGCAAGGCCGCGCGCGCCTGCACGACACCGATGCAAGCCGCCGCGGGCCACAAGATCACCACGGTCGAAGGTCTCGAGACGAACGCGCTGCATCCGGTGCAGCAGGCATGGATCGAGGAGGACGTGGCGCAGTGCGGCTATTGCCAGGCCGGACAGATCATCGCCGCGGTCGACCTGTTGCAGCGCAAGCCGAAGCCCTCCGACGAGGACATCGCGGCCATCGGCAACATCTGCCGCTGCGGCACCTATCCGCGCATCCGCCTCGCGATCCAGCGCGCCGCCGAGCTCATGCACGGGGACAGGAAATGAGCGCAGCCGTCGACGCCGGACGCCGCCGCTTCCTGGGCGTGGCCCTGTCCGCCACCGGCGCGCTGCTGGTCGGGATCCGCATGGCGCGCGCGCAGACGGCGGACGTGCCGCCGGAGTTGCTCGGCGACGATCTGGTCGACATCGGCCCGTTCGTGCGCATCGAACGCGACAATCGCATCGTCGTCGGCGCGCGCGGCTGCGAAACCGGCCAGGGCGTGATGACGTCGCTGCCGATGCTGGTCGCCGAGGAACTCGACGTGGACTGGGAACAGGTCCGCGTGATCCAGCTCCCCTATGGCTACGAGGAAACCGACGCGGGACCGTCGGACCGCTACGGCGACCAGGGCTCCGGCGGCAGCACCAGCATCCCGCGCGGCTGGAAGGACCTGCGCCAGGCCGGCGCGACCGCGCGCTGGCTGCTGCTGCAGGCCGCCGCGCAGGAATGGAGCCTGCCGCCCGAGCAGCTGCGCACCGAATCGGGCGAGGTCATCGCGCCGGACGGGCGCAAGCTGACCTACGGCGCGCTCGCTCGCAGCGCCGCCTCGATCGCGCCGCCGCCCAAGCCCGTCGCGCTGAAGGCCCCCGGGCAATTCCGCGTGATCGGCAAGCCGACGCGCACCGCGGACGCGCGCGACATCGTGACCGGCCGCAGCCGCTTCGGCATCGACGCCTACGCCGCCAACGCGCTGGTCGCCGTGATCGCGCGCTGCCCCCATCTCGATGGCACGCTCGATTCGTTCGACGATGCCGAGACGCGCAAGGTCGCCGGCGTCAGGGACGTCATCGCGATTCCGGGCCCGAAACCGGGCGAGCCGTTCTCCGGCGTGCTCGCCGCCGGCGTCGCCGTGCTGGCCGACAGCACCTGGGCCGCGCTGAAGGGCCGCGACCTGCTCAAGCTGAAATGGAAGGAAGGCGGCGCCGCGAAGGAATCCAGCGGCGCGCTCGCCGCCGCCGCGAACGAGCTGCTCGACAAGAACGAGGGCGGCATCGACGTGCGCAGCGACGGCGACCTCGCCAAGGCGCGCAAGCAGGCGCGCCAGGTGATCGAGGCGCGCTACGAAATGCCGTTCCTCGCCCACGCGACGATGGAACCGCCCGCCGCGCTGGTCGAGATCAACCAGGACAGCGCGCGCCTGGTCGCCTCGCTGCAGGACCCCGACGGAGCGTCGGTGCTGATCAGCGACCTGACCGGCATTCCGCGCAAGAACATCGCGGTCCGCATGACGCGCGCCGGCGGCGGCTTCGGGCGGCGCCTGAAGAACGACTACGTCGCCGAGGCCGTGCTGGTCGCAAAGGCCGCCGGCAAGCCGGTCAAACTCATGTGGACGCGCGAGGACGACCTCGCCCACGATTTCTATCGTCCGTTCGGCGTGCACGCGATGACCGCGACCGTGGATCGCCACAAGCGCGTCACCGGCTGGTCGCATCGCTGCGCGGCGACGCCGCGCTACTACCGCGAAGCGGCCGCGGCCGATCGCCCGGTGTATGCCGGCTGCCTCGAACCCGACGACTTCCCGGCCGGGCTCGTCGCCAACCTCGACAAGACCTTCTTCGGCGTCGCCTCGGCGATGCCGCGCGGCGCCTGGCGCGCGCCGATGCCGACCTTCCACGCGTTCGCGGTGCAGTGCTTCATCGACGAGATCGCGGTCGCGACCAAGCAGGACGCGGTCAAGTTGCGCCTGGACCTGCTCGGCGAGCCGCGCCAGTTGCCGTATCGCGGCCACGGCGGGCCGGTGTTCGACACCGGCCGCCTCGCCGACGTGCTCAGGCGCTGCGCCGACAGGATCGGCTGGGGCGTGCGCCGCACCGACGGCCACGGCATCGGCATCGCCTGCCACTTCACGTTCGGCGGCTACGCGGCGCACGCGTTCGAGGTATCGGTCGAGGGCAACGATCTCCACATCCACCGTGCCGTCTGCGCCGTCGACGTCGGCCGCGTGGTCAACCCGCTCGGCGTCGAGGCGCAGATGATGGGCGGCACGATCGACGGCATCTCGGCCGCGCTGAACCTCGCGATCACGCTCAAGGACGGCCAGGTGCAGCAGCGCAACTTCCCCGACTACCCGCTGCTGCGCATGGCGCAGGCGCCGCGCAGCGTCGAGGTGGAGATCGTCGATTCCACCGCCGAGCCGTCCGGCGCCGGCGAGATCGGCGTGCCGAGCGCCGCGCCCGCGCTTGCCAACGCGGTCTACGCCGCGACGACGGTACGCGTGCGCAAGCTGCCGCTGATGCCGCAGTTGGTGAAGATGATTTGACGGCGGATGCGGGACGCCGGACGAGGGAAGCGAGACCAAAAAGCGGAAGTCACCCGCGGGGTCGCGACGCTTTCCGTCTCGCGCCCCGTCTTCAAATCGCCAGCGCGATCACGATCGCCGATGCCGCCAGCGCCACGAGGCTGGCCTTGTCGGTCAGCGCGAACACGACCGGATCGTCGTGCAACTGGCCGCGCTGCGCGAGCCGCCATGCGCGCGTGATCCAGTACAGCAGGATCGGCGTCAGCAGCCACAGCACGTGGTAGTGCCGGTACAGCGATTCGCTCTTCGTGCTGTTGATGTACAGCGCCAGCACCAGCACGCTGAGGTAGCCGCTGCCGAGGCCGAGCGCGCGGATCGGGCCGAGGTCGCCCGCGCCGTAGCCGCGGCCGGCGACGCGCGCCTGCTCCGCCGCGGCGATGCCGCGCACTTCGACGTAGCGTTTCAGCATCGCCAGGCCGAAGAACAGGAACATCGAGAACGCCAGCAGCCACGACGACGCCGGTACCGGGATCGCGGCCGCGCCGCCGACGATGCGCACCGTGTACAGGCCGGCCAGCGCCAGCACGTCGACCAGCGCCACGCGCTTGAGCGCGAGCGAATACGCCAGGGTCACCAGCGCGTAGGCGAACAGCACCAGGGCGAACCCCGGCGACAGCGCGAAAGCGATCGCGAAGGCCGCCAGGGTCAGCATCGGCGCCGCGGCCAGGCCGGCTTCCAGCGGCAACGCGCCCGACGCGAACGGGCGCGCGCGCTTGCGCGGATGGCGCCGATCCGCGTCGAGGTCGAGCAGGTCGTTCAGCAGGTACGCCGCCGACGCGCACAGGCAGAACGCGGCGAACGCGAACCCTCCGCGCAACGCGACGCCCGGCACGAACAACTGGTGCGCGGCCAGCAAAGGCACGAACACCAGCGCATTCTTCGCCCACTGGTGCGGTCGCAATGCCGCGAGCCACGCGCGCCAGCCGCCGCCCACGCGCCCGAACACCTGCTCCACCTCGCACTCGGCGCGCGCGCGCGCGAGCACGCCCGGCCGCGCGTTGACGACGATCGCGCGACGCGCGCGGCGCCACACGTGCAAGTCCGTCGCGGCGTTTCCCGCGTAGTCGAAGCCGCGTTCGCCGTAGCGCTCGCACAACGCGGCCGCCTTGCCGCGACCGCCGAGGTTGCGCACGCCGTCGCTGCCGAGCGCTTCGTCGAAACCGCCGACGTGTTCGGCCACCGCATCCGCCCAGCGCTGGTCCGACGCGGTGCAGAGCACGCGCCGCCGCCCGTCGCCGCCGTCGCGCAACCACGCAAGCACGCGCCCGTCGTAGGGCAAGGTCGCGACGTCGATTTCGGCACGCGCGGCGATCTGCCGCTTCAGGCGAGCCCGGCCGCGCACGAGCCAGACGACGAAGCGGAACAGGAAGAACGGGTTGCGCCGCACCAGCGCGAGCGCACTCTCCAGCAACATGTCCGTGCGGATCAGCGTTCCATCGAGATCCACGCACAGCGGTACATCGCCATTCTGCATGCCTTGGAGCCTGTCTCCGTCGTCTCGCGCCCGATGCGACGCCTCGATCCGGCGCGAAGCATACCTGCACCCGGCTCGATCGGAGCATGCGCGCCGACCGGGCAACGCGCGTCGATCGCGGATGGCGCGCGCGCCGGCAAAAGCCTACTTCGCCGGATCGCAGCCGCCGGACTCCGCGCGCTGCTGGCGCCGGTGCGCGATCGCCTCGCCGTCGGCGAGCCCGATCCATTTCAGGTATTTGCCGGCGATCTTGTCGCCCGCGCTCTGGTCCGGCTCGAACGCCTGCGCGAAGCGCGTCTTCTGGCAACCCGTCGGATTGCCGCGCTTCTCGATCTGCGCCCAGCGCGCCTTCGCCGCTTCGCGCGGATTGACCGGCGCCGAAGGCGGCGCCAGCGGGGCGGTCGTCGAATCCATGCGGACCGATCCGTCCGGATTGAACAATTGCGGCGTGGGCGTGGCCGTGCCGGCGCTGCCGATGCGCGCACGCATCTCGTCGCTGGTCTCGGCAGGCCGCGGCGGCGGCGGCGGCGTGCTGACCTTCGGCGGCGCGATCGCGATGCGGCTGGGCCGGCGCTGGAACTCGGGCGGCTCGGGTTCGGGCGGCGGCGGGATCGCCTGCTCCGGTTCGATCAGCACGACCTGCACGGCCTGGGTGGCATGCGGGGCCATACGCGCAGCGTGGTACGAACGCATGCCGAGCGCGAAACCGACCAGTTGCAGCACGGTGGCCAGCACCGCGAACAGCAGGCCCCAGACCAGCAGGCGACGGTCGCGCGGCGGATCGGCCCAGCGCAGGCTGCGCTGCCACGGCATGCGATCGGTGTCGAAATGCAACGCGCCCGGCTCGAACAGCGAGGGGGTGTCGGCAGCGGACGACGGGCGCGATATCGACGATGGCGAGTTGGAAGGCTGCGACATCGAGGATCGTTGGGGAAGGAATCGCGCGAGGATAACGACGGCGCGCTAAAGCGCGGTTAAACCGCCGGTGCGGCGAGACGCGTCCGCAACCAGTCGGTCACGCGCATCGCGATGCGCGCGGCCTCGCGACCGAGCAGGGGATCGACATGGCCGGCGTTGCCGATCCGCTCGAAATCGGCGCCGAGGCGATCCGCCAGCGCGCGGCTGACGGCGGCGGGAACCTCGGCATCGAGTTCGCCGGCGAGCACCAGGATCGAACATGCCGGCGTTTCGATCGCCATGCCGGCACGGGCCGCTTCGAGCACCGCGCCCGATTCGTCACGCCAGCGGCGGAACGCGAGCATGCGTGCGGCATCGTCCGCATCCGGCATCGCACGGCGCGTGCCGGCCAGCGACCGCCGGCTGCCCCACGGCACCACTGCCGCATACGGTCCCATGCGCGGCAACGACGGCCCGCCGGCCGGCGGTACCGGATTGACCAGCACGACCGCCGATGCGTCCGCCGCCTTGGCGCAAGCCAGCGCGAGCAGGCCGCCGAGGCTCGCGCCAACCAGGATCGGTCGCGGTCCGGCGCCGCGGCACCAGTTGAGCACCTGCGCGCGGTAGTCGTCGAAGCGCGTCGCCGCCAGACCGGCGTCGCACGGCATCAGGTCCGGCGCGAGCACGTCGAAGCCGTGCGCGCCGAGCACGCGCGCCCAGATGCCCCACTCCCAGCCGCCCGCGCCGGCGCCGTGCACGCAGACCACGCGCGGTCGCGTCGCGCTCTCATCCTGCATTGCCGCTTGACCCGCCTGTTCCATCGGACAAGTCTATGCCGGTCGCCGCGCCCGCGGGCGCGGCGCCGTTCCGCCATGACCGTCCCCGTGGCGCACCGCTCGTTCGGCCCTTTCGCCGCACGGACGACCATGACGGCCTCGCCCATTCGCAACGGGAGGCACCAGTCATGTCGTACAGCACCGATGGCATCCGCAACATCGCACTCGCAGGTCATGCGGGCGCCGGCAAAACCACGCTGTTCGAAGCCCTGCTGCATGCCGGCGGCGCACTCCAGACGGCAGGCTCCGTCGAACGCGGCACGACCGTGTCCGACCACGATCCGATGGAACGCGAGCGCAAGCATTCGATGGCCGCGTCGATCGCCTCGGTCGACGCCGGCGAGGTGCACGTCAACCTGATAGACACGCCCGGATTCCCGGATTTCCGCGGCCCGACGCTGTCCGCGCTGGCCGCGGTCGAAACCTGCGCGATCGTCGTCGACGCGGTCACCGGCATCGCGCACACGACGCGCCGGTTGATGGACCGCGCGAAGGCGCGCGACCTGTGCCGCCTGCTGATCGTCAACAAGATCGACCACGAGGGCGTCGACCTCGAAGGCGTGGTCGAGTCGCTGCGCGACGAGTTCGGCAGCGAGTGCCTGCCGATCAACCTGCCGGCGCGCAAGGGCGCCGCGGTGGTCGACTGCTTCTTCCAGCCCGTCGGCGAGGCCGGCTCTCCGAACGCGGACTTTTCCTCGGTCGGCGCGGCGCACCAGCACATCATCGACCAGGTCGTCGAGATCAACGAGACCGTGATGGGCCGCTATCTCGACGACGGCGAATCGGGCCTGTCCGGGCAGGAACTGCACGACGCGTTCGAGCAGTGCCTGCGCGAAGGCCACCTGGTGCCGATCTGCTTCGTCTCCGCGCGCAGCGGCGCCGGAGTGAAGGAACTGCTGGAGCTGATCGCGAAACTCGCGCCGAATCCGAAGGAAGGCAATCCGCCGCCGTTCGTGAAGGGCAGCGGCGCCGGCGCGCAGCCGATCGTCGCCGAGCCGGACCCGTCGAAACACGTGATCGCCGACGTGTTCAAGATCGTCAACGATCCGTTCGTCGGCAAGCTCAGCGTGTTCCGCGTCTACCAGGGCACGGTGCGCAAGGACACGCAATTGTTCATCGACGACGGCAAGAAGCCGTTCAAGGTCGGCCACCTGTTCAAGCTCAAGGGCAAGGACCACGTCGAGATCGAGCAGGCGATACCGGGGGACATCGCCGCGATCGCGAAGGTCGAGGACATCCATTTCGACGCCGTGCTGCACGACTCGCACGACGAGGACCAGATCCACCTTAAGCCGCTGGATTTCCCGCAACCGATGTTCGGCCTCGCGGTCGCGCCGGCGCACAAGGGCCAGGAACAGAAACTCGCCGGCGCGCTGGCGCGGCTCGGCGAGGAAGACCCGTGCTTCCGCATCGAGCACAACAAGGAACTCAACGAGACGATCATCCGCGGCCTGTCCGACCTGCACCTGAAGCTGATGCTCGAACGCATGAAGGAGCGCTACGGCGTGGAGGTGACGACGAGGCCGCCGCGCATCGCCTATCGCGAGACCGTCGGCGCCAGGGCCGAAGGCCATCACCGCCACAAGAAGCAGACCGGCGGCGCCGGCCAGTTCGGCGAGGTGTTCCTGCGCATCGAACCGCTGCCGCGCGGCGCCGGCTTCGAGTTCGCCGACGAGGTCAAGGGCGGCACGATCCCCGGCCAGTTCCTGCCGGCGATCGAGAAGGGCGTGCGCCAGGTGCTCGAGCATGGCGCGATCGCCGGCTACCAGTTGCAGGACGTGCGCGTGATCGTCTACGACGGCAAGTACCATCCGGTCGACTCGAAGGAAGTCGCCTTCGTCAGCGCTGGCAAGAAGGCGTTCCTCGACGCGATCGTGAAGGCGCATCCGCAGGTGCTCGAGCCGATCGTCAACCTCGACGTGACGGTGCCCGACGCGCACATGGGCGACGTCACCGGCGGCCTCGCCGGCAAGCGCGCGCGCATCAACGGCACCGATTCGCTGCGCGGAGGCGAGATCATCATCAAGGCGCAGGTGCCGCTGGCCGAAGTCACCGACTACCAGACCGAGCTGAAGGCGATGACCGGCGGCCAGGGCCGCTACGCGATCGAGTTCAGCCACTACGAACCGGTGCCGGCGCAGGTGCAGAAGCAACTGACCGAGAGCTGGAAGCCGAAGATGGAGGAAGACTAGCGCGCCGGCGGGCATCCGCGGATCGAGGCGCCGCGCGGGCGCCCCGATCGCGCCGCCGCGCGCGACCGGTCAATCCGGCTCCGCCGCTCCGGTGGATTCGACCCGTGGCTTGCGCGCTCCCGGCCGGTACGAGCCGACGAAGATGCCGACCAGCGACAGCGCGACGCCGATCCAGTCGGTCGCCCGCGTCGGCCGCGCGAACAGGACCACGTCGAACACGAACGACAACGCCGGCTGCAGCAACAGCAGCAGGCCGATCAGCGACGCCGGCAACCGCGGCATCGCGCGCGTCAACAATACCCAGCCGAGCACCTGGCCGAAGAACGCGAGGCCGAGCAGCGACGCCCAGCCTTGCGCGTCGGGAATCGCGAAACTGTCGCCCTCGATCGCGCCGACGATGCCGAGCACGCCCGCGCACAGCAGCGACGTCACGCACAGCAATTGCGCCGGCGCGAGACGCACGTGGCCGGCGCGCTGCGCATGCCGCGTCGACAGCATGTAGACCGCGTAGGCGAATCCGGTCACGACGCCGAGCACGACGCCGAGCCGGTACTGCGCGCCCACTGCGGACCAGTCGAGTCCGACCAGCAGGTAGAGGCCGAGGAAGGCCAGCGCGACGCCGGCGAGGAAGAATCCACCGAGCTTCTCGCGGTACAGCGCGAAGCCGGCCAGCGCCATCAGGAACACCTGGAAGTTCCCGAGCAGCGTCGCGAGGCCCGGCCCGACGTACAGGATGCTGCGATGCCAGAGCGCGAGATCGGCCGCGAACGCGATCGCCGGAATCGTCAGCCACGCCAGTTCGGCCGCGCGCACGCGGCGCCACCGGCCGAACGCGACCAGCCCCGCCAGCAGCATCACGCCGCCGAAGCCCATGCGGTAGAACGCGGACATGGTCGGCCCGACGTGCGCGACCTTGACGAACAGGCTGGTGGTGCTGATCGCCGCGGCGCCGAGCATCATCTCGAGCAGCGCGGCGCGCGGAGGGTCGGCGGCGCCGCGCATCAGCCGCCCCCGCCGGCATGCTGCCGCGGCGGCCGCGAGGACGGGTTCTTGCTGCCGATCGCCGGCAACGGACGGGCATTCATGTCGGGCATCCGGATGTCGTCGTGGAAGGAGTCGCAGGCCGCTCGCGGCGGCCCGGGATAGCCAAGGAAGGATTCAGGTCGGTGCGGCCTGGGCGAATGGCACGCCACGGTCGCCGCGATGCTCGCGCAAGGCCTCGTCGATCGATTGCACGATCGGCGTGGCGCGCTCGACGTCGCATTCGGCGACCATCACCGCGACGAGGTTCCATGCCGGCAGTTCGCCGATCGCGCCGGTGAGGTATTCGCCGCTGACGAAGGCGTCGATGCCTTCGTTGGCGAGCGCGTTCCTGACGAGGTGGGCATCGATGATGTTTTCGGCGCGATAGATGATTTTCACAGGAACCTTCCTTGCCGAATGCAGAATAACCACAATGTGACCTTGTGTATCCCGGGCTTCGAACCGACCGATCGCAATTGCCGATCACGCTATGATGCGCTTGTCAACCCGGCGCTCCCGCCGTAACTTTCGCACGGCCGGCCACCGGCATCGTCGCTTCGCTTTTCGAGACCCGCATGATCCTGCTGCACTCCAACGATACGCTTGCCGAACAGATCCGCGAATGCATCGTGGAAATGCTGGTGGAGCGCGGGGCCGGGCGTTCGCTCTGCCCGAGCGAGGCTGCGCAGGTGCTCGGAACCCGCCTGGGCTGCCCGTGGCAGGACCTGATGCGCCCGGTCCGGGCGATGGCCGCGGCGCTCGCGGAAGGCGGCATCGTCGAGGCGATCCAGCACGAGACCGTGGTCGACATCCAGCAAGTCCGCGGCCCGGTCCGCCTGCGCCTGCGCTCCCTGACCGGCCAGCGCACGAACTTCGCCGCCTGAGGCGAACGCCGGCGCGCGCGATTCGCTTTCAGGCGCCGCGCCGCTACACTTCCGGCCTTCCCTCGCCTCCCGGACGCCGCGCCCTTGCGGCGACAGTGCATGACCGACGCCGTCGTTGATTCCGCCACGCCACCCAGCAATTTCATCCGCCAGATCGTCCTCGGCGACCGTGCCGCCGGCAAGCACGGCGGCCGCGTCGCGACGCGCTTCCCGCCGGAGCCGAACGGCTACCTGCACCTCGGCCACGCCAAGGCGATCTGCCTCGATTTCGGCATCGCGCGCGAATTCGGCGGCACCACCGCGCTGCGCTTCGACGACACCAATCCGGCCAAGGAAGACCTGGAATACGTCGAGGCGATCAAGAACGACGTGCAGTGGCTCGGCTTCGACTGGAACGCGCTGCGCCACACCTCGGACTACTTCGAGGTGCTGTACCTGTGCGCCGAGAAGCTGATCCGCGACGGCAAGGCGTTCGTCTGCGACCTCTCCGCCGAGGAAGTGCGCGCCTATCGCGGCACCTTGACCGAGCCCGGCCGCAACTCACCGTACCGCGAGCGCGGCGTGGAGGAGAACCTCGACCTGTTCCGGCGCATGCGCGCCGGCGAATTCGCCGACGGCGCGCGCACCCTGCGCGCGAAGATCGACATGGCTTCCGGCAACATCAACATGCGTGATCCGGCGCTCTACCGCATCCGCAAGCTGAGCCACCAGAACACCGGCGACGCGTGGCCGATCTACCCGATGTACGACTACGCGCACTGCGTTTCCGACGCGGTCGAGGGCATCACGCACTCGTTCTGCACGCTGGAGTTCGAGGACCATCGCCCGCTGTACGACTGGTGCCTCGACCAGCTCGACCTGCCGGGCGATCCCGCGCTGACCGAGCCGCTGCGCCGCAGCGGCATCTGGCTGCAGCCGGCGCGCCCGCCGCAGATAGAGTTCGCGCGCGGCAACCTCGACTACACCGTGATGAGCAAGCGCAAGCTGATGGCCCTGGTGCACGACGGCCTCGTCGACGGCTGGGACGACCCGCGCATGCCCACCCTGG
>Ga0153956_1002245_pt1 | contig 14746 bp, 11 predicted proteins | sample TSFL040MetaG_FD_104704 | JGI IMG/M metagenome (GOLD analysis project Ga0153956, IMG submission 104704) | Attine ant fungus gardens microbial communities from Florida, USA - TSFL040 MetaG | ecosystem: Host-associated > Fungi > Mycelium > Unclassified | place: USA: Florida, Wekiwa Springs... | reverse complement strand
GGGCGCCAGGGCGCCCATAACTCAGCGAGCGACGGGACGGGCGTCACGAAAGGCGCACGGACCCTGACGCCCCTCCGAGCGAGTTCGCAGTTAGCGACAACATGTGTCGCTAACTGCGAACTCACCCTGGGGGGACCGGGATTCGCGCACGGCTTCGTCCCTGGACATGCGCCTCTCGGTGACTCCAACCCTCCGACCCGGGCGGCTCATGGGAGGTCACAGCCTGCCCGGACCTCCCATCAGCCGCCCCGAGGCGCCGGCTTCCCCGCCGCACTGCAGGCGCGCCGGGCCGGCATCCCGTCACACCTCCCGGTCGATGGGCCGAAAACCGGACATATAGGCAGGTTTTCGGCCCATCGACACATCGGACTCAGTGTCAGCTGTCGAAGCCGAGGCCGAGACGGTCGAGCAGGCCTAGCCAGAGGCCGCGCTTGCCGTCGCGCCGATCGGCGGCGGCGAGGCGGTTGCGGGTCAGTTGGATCACCGCGGTGCGGAGGGGCTCGGGCGGGAAGGGGACCGGCTTGCGGCGGACGTAACGGCTGCGGGTCGCCTCGGTGTCGCGGCCGTCGACGAGGTCGAGCGCGACGCGGGCGCCGAAGCGGGTCGCGACGACGCCGAGGCCGGTGTAGCCCGCGGCGTAGGCGACGCGCCCGCCGAGCGCGGTCCCGAAGAAGACCGAGAAGCGGCTGCAGGTGTCGATCGCGCCGCCCCAGCGGTGGGTGAAGCGGACGCCCTCGAGCTGGGGGAAGGTGACGCGGAAGTTCTGGACCAGGCGGCCGAAGGTCGCGTCGTGGTCGTCGAGCTCGGGCCCGACCGGGCCGCCGCGACGGTAGACGGCGTCGAAGCCGCCCCAGAGCAACCGCTCGTCACGGCTCAGCCGGTAGTAATGGAATCGGTTGCCGGCGTCGCCGATCCCCTGGCGCCGCTGCCAGCCGAGCGAGCGCCGCTGGGCCGGGGTGAGCGGCTCGGTCATCAACGCGTAGTCGTAGACGGGGGCGACGTAACGGCGGATCGCGCGGAGCGGGGAGGGGTAGGCGCTGGTGCCGAGGACCGCGCGTCGCGCTCGCACCGTCCCCGCCGGGGTGCGGACCAGGATCGCCTCGCCCGCCTGCTCGAGCGCGGTGGCCGGGCTCCCCTCATATATATGGACGCCCGCGCGGCGCGCCGCCGCGAAGAGGCCGATCGCGAGCTTCGCCGGATCGAGCACGCCTCCCGCGTCCTTCACCCAGGCGCCGCCGCGGTAGATCGGCGAGTCGACCTCGGCCCGCATCGCGGCGGCGTCGGGGAAGACCTCGACGTCGTAACCGAAGCGGCCGTAGAGCGCCGCGGTCTCGGCGGGCCAGTCGTCCTGGTAGGCAGCGACGCTGGGCGTCAGCTCACCGGTCAGCTCGAGGTCGCAGTCGATCCCGTGGCGCTCGAGGTCGGCCAGCATCCCGGCCAAGTTCTCCCGCCCGAGCCGCTCCAGCAGCTCGATCTCCCCGCCGAAGCGGGCGAGCCCGTTCTCCAGCCCGTGGGTGAGCGAGCCGATCGCGAAGCCGCCGTTGCGGCCGCTGCCGCCGGCGCCGATCGTCTCCGCCTCCAGCAGCACGACCTCGCGCCCGCGGTCGTCGGCCTTCGCGTGGAGCGCCGCCCAGAGCCCGGTGAAGCCGCCGCCGACGACGCAGAGGTCGGCCTCGGCCACGCCGCGCAGGGGAGGGGACGGGTCGCGCGCGGGCAGCTCCGCGAGCCAGTACGGCCGCACCTCCGCGTCCGCGTACGCCGCCCGCTCGTCTTCGGTGACCGGCGTGAGAGGCCAGGGCGCAGGCATGACTCCATATATACGCCGCGGGCCGCCGACATCGTTTAAGTCGAGATTCTTGATAAGCTTAGACAAGAATGAACGACGGCAACCCGACCGAGGCCATCGACGTCCACCAGCACCTGCTCGGCGAGGCGTTGGTCGAGGCGCTCGCGCGGCGGACGGAGCCGCCGATGCTGGTCTGCCGGCGCGACGGCTGGACCTTCAAGGTCGGCGCCGAGCCGGACACGGTCCTCACCTTCGCCGCGACCGACGCCCGGCTGCGCCGTGCGGAGTTGGGGGAGGACGGGATCGACCGGGCGCTGGTCGCGCTCTCGACCGCGCTCGGGATAGAGACGCTCCCGCCCGAGGACGCGGTCGCGCTGATCGAGGCCCACCACCAGGGCATCGAGGCGCTGCCGGCCGAGTTCGGCGGCTGGGGCGCGGTGCCCTTGGCCGAGCCGGGGCTCGATCCCACCACCGTCGACGTCGCCATCGACCGTGGCTGCGTCGGAATCTCCCTGCCCGCCGCGGCGCTGATCGATCCGGCCGCGGTCGAGCGCCTCGAGCCGCTGCTCGCCCGCCTCGAGCAACGCGAGGCCCCGCTCTTCGTCCACCCGGGCCCGGTGGCCGGCGCGACCGCCCGCGCCGACCCCGCCCGCCTCCCGCACTGGTGGCCCGCGCTGACCGACTACGTGGCCCAGATGCAGGCCGCCTGGTTCGCCTTCCTGCACACCGGCCGCCGCTCCCACCCGCGCCTGCGCGTCCTCTTCGCGATGCTGGCCGGCGGCGCGCCGCTGCAGCTCGAGCGCTATGGCGCCCGCCGTGGCGTCCCCGCGCCCGACCCCGACCCACTCGTCTTCTATGACACCTCCTCCTACGGCCCGCGGATGATCGGCGCGGTCGGTGATGTCGTCGGGACCGGGCAGCTCGTCTACGGCTCCGACCGTCCGGTCGTCGAGGCGCACCGTCCCCGCGTCGACCCCGACCTGCGCCTGGCGCTCGTCGCCGCCAATCCCGCCCGACTCTTGAACCCCGACCCGAAAGGAGCCCCCGCGTGACCATCAACCAGGAGGACATCGTGCGGCCGCACGATCGCGATCTCACCGCTGCCGAGCTGGAAGCCGTCGCCGTCCAGTTCGCGGCGCGCCCGGAGCTCTGGTCGGAACACGTCTCCCACGATCCGACGCGCAGGACCTACGCGCAGCTGTCACGGGATGCGCACCTCGACGTCTGGCTGCTCTGCTGGTCGCGGGACCACGACACCGGCTTCCACGACCATGATCTTTCGGCGGGCGCGGTGGCGGTCGCCGCGGGCAGCGTGCGCGAGGACCGGCTGGCGCTGGGGCGGCCGGTCGACGAGCCGATCGGTCGGATCGCCGTCGCCGGCACCTCGTTCAGCTTCACCGCCGCCGACATCCACCGCGTCCTGCACGCCGGGGAGGGGCCCGCGGTGACGATCCACGCCTACTCGCCGCCGCTGACGCGGATGGGCAGCTACACGGTCGAGCCGAGCGGCCGGCTGCTCCGGCACCCGGTCAGCTACGAGGACGAGCTCCGCCAGCTCGACCCTTCGGAGGTGACCCGGGCCGCGGCAGGCTGACCAAGCACCAGGCCCCGCCGCACCCCGTCCCCGCAACCTTCCGAGCTTGGGGGCGTGGATGACCCCGAAGCTCGGAAGGTGATTCGGGTAGCTTTCGGCGCGATGGCCGACGCGCGCCGCCCGATCCTGATCGCCTACGACGGCTCCGACTGCGCGGCGGCGGCGATCGACAAGGTCGCCGAGGAGTTCGCGCCGCGGAAGGTGGTCGTCCTGGTCGTCTCCGAGGAGCTCGAGAAGGTGCCGTTCCTCGCCACCTCCGGCGTGCCGGTCGAGGCGGAGACGATGGAGCTGCTGGCCGACGCGGCGCAGAAGGGCGCGCAGGAGACCGCCGACAAGGGCGCCGAGCGGGCGCGCGCCCTCGGCCTCGAGGCGACCACCGCGATCTACGAAGGCGGCCCGGTCTGGAGCGCGATCGTCGAGGCGGCCGAGGAGCACGACGCGGCGCTGATCGCGATCGGCGCCCGCGGCCTCTCCGGCGTCAAGCGCGTGGTGCTCGGCAGCGTCTCCGGCGCGGTCGCCCACCACAGCCACCGCGGCGTGTTGATCGTCCACAGCAGCTGACCGCCGCCTGCGACGATCCCCGGGTGGACGGCTCCCCGCACCGCAAGCGCATCCGACCTGCTCGCCGGGGGGCGCCTCCAGCTCGGCATCAGCCGAGGCTCGCCGGACCCGCCTTAGGATCCCACCGATCCGGCGCCTGATCGACAGCTGGCCGACGATCGCGCCGCTGGCGGCGCTGGTCGCCTTGGCGGCGACCTGGGGCTCGCACCCCGCCGTGGCGGTGGTCGTGGTGATCGACGTCTTCCTCGCCGGGGCGGTCCTCGCCGCCGTGCACCACGCGGAGGTGATCGCGTCGAGGGTCGGCGAGCCCTACGGCTCGATCGTCCTCGCCGTCGCGGTGACCGTGATCGAGGTCGGCCTGATCGTCACCCTGATGATCTCCGGCGGCGACGACGCCGAGACCCTCGCCCGCGACACCGTCTTCGCGGCGGTGATGATCACCTGCAACGGCGTCGTCGGCATCTCGATCCTGACCGCCGCGCTGCGCGACCGGATCGCCCGCTTCAACGCCGAGGGGTCGGCCACCGCCTTCTCCACCGTGATCACCCTGACCACCCTCTGCCTGGTCCTGCCGAACTTCACCACCAAGGCCGGGCCGGAATTCTCCTCCTCGCAGCTGGTCTTCGCGGCGCTCGCCGCGGTCAGCCTCTACGTGCTCTTCCTGGTCGTCCAGACGGTGCGCCACCGCGGGCTCTTCGTCGACGCGGGCGGGGCGGGGGAGGTCGACGACACGGGCGAAGTCGACGACCTCCACGGCGAGCCGCCGACCAAGGCCGCGACGCTGCGGAGCCTGGCGCTCCTCCTCGTCGCCCTGGTGGCCGTCGTCGGCCTCGCCAAGACCAGCTCCCACGCGATCGAGGAAGGGGTGAAATCGATCGGCGCGCCCGCCTCGGCGGTCGGCGTCGTGATCGCCCTCCTCGTGCTGATGCCGGAGACCCTGACCGCCTGGCGGGGCGCCCGCCGCGGCCGCGTCCAGGTCAGCTTCAACCTCGCCTACGGCTCCGCGATGGCGAGCATCGGCCTCACCATCCCGGCGATCGCCGTCGCCTCGATCTGGCTCGACGGCCCCCTCGTCCTCGGCCTCGGCGCGACCCAGATCGGCCTCCTCTTCCTCTCCGCCGTGGTCGGCGCCCTGACCCTGCTCCCCGGCCGCGCGACCCTCCAGCAGGGCGGCGTGCACCTGATCATCTTCGCCGCCTTCGTCTTCCTCGCCTTCAATCCGTAGGGCCGGGGCGGGGGGTTCGGGCTCAGGAGGGCAGCGCCGCCGTGATCGCCGCTTCGAAGACGCCGGTTTCTTCCAGGCCGAAGTGCCGCAGAACGTGGGAGGGACCGTCCGTCGGGCCGACCAGGAACGACGGCGTGCGGTCTACCTTTACCCGCCCCGCCAGCGTTTCATCGGCTTCGATGCTCCTGATCCAGCCCAGTTGGTGCTCTCGCGCCTGCTGCCAGCGCTCGAGTTCTATCCCGGCCTGCGCGGCGATCAGGTGGAGGAACCGTTCGTCGACGTAGCCGGTGAACTCGGGGCCTTGCCGGCGATAGAAGACATCGATGAAGTTCCACAGCTTGTCCTGTCGACCCGCGGCCAACGCGGCGCTCTGCTGGAGGATGAATTCGGGCCGGCCACCGGCGTCGTAGGTGTCGGTTTCTGTCGCGCGGTAGACGATCCGCAACATCCCCGGGCGCACCCATCGTCGGATCAGTCGGGGCAACACGCTCAGCACCACCTGTCGTGACTCGGCGCACTGCAGGTCGCCGAAGAACTGGAGCGTCACCGGCGCGTGCGGATCGCCGAGCGTGGCGCCGTCTTGGCGGATGCCGGTGAGAAGGGCGTAGGTTCGCCGCGCCGCGTTTGGTTCGACCGGCACGATCACCCGTCGCTGCACCGTCGATCCGCTCCCGCCCGCGAGGGCGATGACCGCCGCGCCCACGAGCACGGAAGAAGCAAGAAGCAGAAACAAACACCTCAGTTTGTATCTCCTGACTACTTGCATATTCATAATGCTAGTCGTATAGTCACCACATGGTCAAGGTTCGTCTTTCATCTCACGTCGACACAGGCTGACCGATGAAGATCCGGGCCAGAGCACTTTTCCCCGCGCTCCTGGCCCTCCTTGCCGCCGCGGCGTTTGCTTCCTACGCAATGGCTTGTCCGGTCGAATCGCCGGTGAACGGGCCGGAAAAATACGGCGGAGAAAACGAAGCCGCGAACGAATACTTCTTCAACTGCTTCGTTGGCGCGCCGGTCAACTGCGCCACCGGCAACCAGACCGAGGAACAGACCGACCTCGCCCTCGGCGGCCGTGGCCCGGCCCTCGCCATCACTCGCTCATACAACTCCCTTGCCGCGGCCGAAGCGGCCGAAGCCGGGCCGTGGGGTTTCGGCTGGTCGGGGCCCTACTCCTCCCACCTGCTCATCAACAAAGAATCCGGGGCCGTGACCGTCGTCCAGGAAAACGGCGCCACGGCCGCCTTCACGCTCGCCGGAGGCAAATATCTGCCCGGCAGTTGGATCCAGGCCACCTTGGTGAAAGAAGAAGTCGAATCGAAAATCTTCTACCTCTTCACCCTGCCGACCCAGGAAGAGGTCCGCTTCGATTCCACGGGCCAGTTGGTCGAACAACGGGATCGGAACGGCAACGCGATCACGTTCTCCTATGAATCGGGGAAGCTGAAAACTGTCGCGGACGCCGCCGGGCGGGAACTCAAATTCACCTACGCGGGTGCGCAGGTCTCGAAAGTTGAAGATCCGCTGGGCCACAAGGTCGAATACGGCTACGAAGCGGGCAACCTCGTCTCGGTCAAGCTGCCGGGCGAAATCGCGCCGAACTGGGAATTCAAGTACGACGTCTCGCATCAGCTGACGGAAATGACCGACGGGCGCGGGGGAGTGACGAAAACCGAATACGACGGCTCCCATCGGGTCAAAAAACAAACCGACCCGATGGCACGCGTGCGGAAATGGGAATACGGCGAAGCGGGTGGTCACAAGACGACGACGATCACCGAGCCGAACGGATCGACCACCTTCGAGAAGTTCAACGAGGCGGGGGAGCCCTTGGAAGTGATTCGCGCCAAAGGGACGGCGATCGAGCAGAAGACCACGAGTGAATACAACACGGCGTATGAGGTCGTGAAAGTCACCGACGCCCTCGGTCACGCGACGACCTATGGATACGACGCCGAAACGAACCGGATCCTCGAAAAAGACGCCGAGGGCAACGAAGCGAAATGGACCTACAACGGCGCCCACGAAGTGATGAGTGAAACGACGCCGAAGGGTGAGCAGACGACCTACAGCCGCGATGTCCACGGCAACGTCGAAGCGATCGAACGGCCGGCGCCCGGGGCGACGACCCAGGAATGGAGCTTCGAATACGCCGTCAACGGCGACCTTGAAGCGGAAATCGACCCCCTCGGCCACGAAACGAGATTCGAATACGACAGCTACGGGGACAAGGAGGCCGAAATCGACGCCGAAGGCGACGAAACGACGTGGGCCTACGACGCCGACGGGTATCCGATCGCCGAAGTCTCTCCGCGCGGCAACGAAGGGGGCGCGATCGCCGCCGAATTCGAAACCGAGATCGAACGCGATGCCCAGGGCCGTCCGGTCAAGGCGATCGACCCCCTCGGCCACGAAACGGGATACGCCTACGACGACAACGGCAACCTCGAAACGATGACCGACGCGAACGGCCACGCGACCCACTACACCTACGACGCCGACAACGAGAGGACCAAAGTCGAAGCGGCGAACGGGACGACGACCGAAACCGGATACGACGCCGAAGGCCGGGTCAGCTCACGAACCAACGGCAACGCGAAAACGACGGAATACAAACGCAATGCGCTCGGGCAGTTGGTCGAAACGATCGATCCTCTCGGCCGCGAAACGACCCGCGAATATGACGACGCGGGCAACCTCGAAAAGCTGGTGGACGCCGCGGGCCGGACGACCACCTTCGTCTACGACAAAGCCGACCGGCTGACGAAAAAGAGTTATTCCGAAGTCGCGACCCATGCGGTCGAATACACCTACGACAACGACGGCAACGTCACGAAAATGGTCGACGGCACGGGAACGACCGCAAGCACCTACGACATCCTCGACCGTCTTACCGAATACAAAAACGGCAACGGCGAAGTCGTCAAATACGAATACGACCTTGCCAACCTGCCGAAGAAAATCACCTATCCGAACGGCAAAGCCGTCGCCCGTGAATACGACGACACCAACCGGCTGAGCAAAGTCACCGACTGGCTGTCGCACTCGACGACCTTCTCCTACAACCGCGACTCCGGGCTCACGGCCACCGTCTTCCCCACCGTGGTCACCGACGAAGACGTCGCCGAATACGACCGCGCCGGCAGGCTGTCGAAACAGACCTTCAAGGAAGGGGCGGCACCGCTCGCCTCGATCAGCTACGCCCGCGACGCGGTCGGCAACGTGGAATCGAGCACCCAGACTGGCCTGCCCGGATCCTCGCCCGCCTACGAATACGACAACGCCGATCGGATGATCAAAGGCGCCGGGACGACCTTCGAATACGACGGCGCCGACAACGTCGAGAAGATCGGCGCCACCGAACTCGAATACGACGGCGCCTCCCAACTCGAAAAATCGGGCACCACGAGCTTCACCTTCGACGCACTCGGCGAGCGCACCGAAGCGACCCCGGAAGGTGGCGCGGCAACCAGATACGGCTGGAGCCAGGACGGAAACCTGATCTCGGTCAAACGGGAAACGCCGAAAATCGAAGACGCCTACGGCTACGACGGCAACGGCCTGCGCCAGTCGGAAACGATCTCCGGCAGCACCAAGCATCTTGCCTGGGACGTCGGCGAGCGCCTGCCGCTGTTGCTCTACGACGGCACGAGCTATTACGTCTATGGCCCCGAGGGCCTGCCGATCGAGCAGATCGCCGCCGAAACGCCGACCTGGCTCCACCACGACCAGCAGGGCTCGACCCGCCTGCTCACGAGCCAGGCGGGGACCGTCGCCGGCTCCTACACCTTCACCCCTTACGGATCAGTGGAAGGCCACACCGGCTCCGCCACGAGCAACCTTCTCTACGACGGTCAGTACACGAGCCCCGACACCGGCCTGATCTACCTGCGGGCGAGGGTCTACGACCCGGCCACGGCGCAGTTCATGAGCGTCGACCCGCTGATGGGAACGACCGGGCAGACCTACGGATACGCGGGGGAGAATCCGGTGAACGCGGGAGATCCGTCGGGGATGCAGCAATTTGGTGGGGGGTACAAGCCTGAGCAGCCCGCCAAGCCTGGCTCCGGCAACCAACAAAACCTCGACTTGTACTACGTAGATGAGTTCGGGATCTTCCATCTAAAGCTCGGGTTCGAGGCGACCAACAATGACAAGGGCAAGGAGACCGGGAGCGGCTATGTCGACCTCTCTTGGTACCTCTCTCCGGATGTCGTCGCGTTCCTCAAGTACAAGCAGGATCTCGTCACTGGACAGAAGAACACTACGGTCAACCTGTCCTGCGTGCTTCAGAACGGGACGAAGGTCGAGGGTGGCGTCAAATTCCCCGACTACCTTGCCAATCCCACCATATTTGGCGGCTTCAGCGGCCAGGGGCCCGGTAATTCGAAGTTCGGCGGCGGGGGATCCTGGAATCAGAACGATGGTCTCGGCCTGTTTTTGAACATCACCTTCTTCTACTAGCGGCCACGGCCTACCCCGTCGGCCTCTGCAAGGCTCGGCGACTTTTGAAAGCCTCTCTGCTCGATGCCCGCCGAGCGCAACCTGCCGACGCCCGAGGCCGAGGAGATCGTCGCTTTGGCGCGCTCCGTGGCGCGCGAGCGGTTGACGCCGCGGGTCGCGGCCGCCGAGGAGGACGCGGACTTTCCGCGTGACGTCTTCCGCACGCTCGGCGAGCTGGGGTTCCTGGGGATGCCGTATCCAGAGGAGGTCGGTGGCGCCGGGCAGCCGTACGAGGTCTACCTGCAGGCGCTGGAGGAGATCGCGGCGGCCTGGGCGAGCGTCGGGGTCGGGCTCTCGGTCCACGTGATGTCGTGCTATCCGCTCGCGACCTGGGGGACCGAGGAGCAGCGGGGGCGGTGGCTGGAGGAGATGCTGGCCGGGGACCTGCTCGGCGGCTATTGCCTCTCGGAGGCGGACGCGGGGTCCGACCCGGCGGCGATGCGCACCAAGGCGACGCGGGTCGAGGACGGCTGGTCGGTCAGCGGCTCGAAGGCCTGGGTGACCCATGGCGGCGAGGCCGACTTCTACGCGCTCTTCGCCCGCACCTCCGAGGACCGCTCGCGCGGCGTCTCCTGCTTCCTCGTCCCCGCGGACGCGCCCGGCCTCGCCGCCGGGCCGCCGGAGCGCAAGATGGGGCTGACCGGGTCGACGACCGCGACGCTCGACTACGACGCCGTGCCGTTGGCGGCCGACCGGCTGATCGGCGGCGAGGGGCAGGGGCTGCGGATCGCGCTGCGGGCGCTCGACTCGGGGCGGCTCGGGATCGCCGCGGTCGCGACCGGGCTGGCGCAGGGCTCGCTCGACGCCGCCGTCGCCTACGCGAAGGAGCGCCAGACCTTCGGCCGCCCGATCATCGACCACCAGGGCCTCGGCTTCCTGCTCGCCGACATGACCGCCGCGGTCGAGTCGGCGCGCGCGGTGACGCTCGAGGCGGCGCGGCGGCGCGATCGCGGGCTGCCGTTCTCCCGCCAGGCGTCGATCGCCAAGCTGGTGGCCACCGACGCGGCGATGAAGGTGACGACCGACGCGGTCCAGGTGCTGGGCGGCTTCGGCTACACCAAGGAGTTCCCGGTCGAGCGCCACATGCGGGAGGCGAAGGTGATGCAGATCTTCGAGGGGACCAACCAGATCCAACGCCTGGTGATCGCCAGGCACCTTGCCCGCCTGGGCTGACAGAGGGGAGCGACGATGCAGGTAGACGGTGCGGTGGCGGCGGTGTTCGGGGGTGCCTCGGGGCTCGGGGAGGCGACCGCGCGCCGGCTCGCCGCGGGCGGGGCCAGGGTGCTGGTCGCCGACCTGAACGCGGAGCGCGCAGCCGCCGTGGCCGCGGAGATCGACGGTGCCCACGTCGGCTGCGACGTCGCCGACGCCGTCTCGGTCGAGGCCGCGGTCGCCGCCGCGAGTGAGCTCGGCGACCTCCGCATCGCGGTCGATTGCGCCGGGATCGCCACGCCGACCAAGCTGATCCGCAAGGGCAAGGCGACGCCGCTCGAGGACTTCGCCAAGGTCATCGCCGTCAACCTGCTCGGCACGATCAACGTGCTGCGCTGTGCCGCCGCCGCGATGGCCGACGCCGAGCCGGTCGCCGACGGCGATCGCGGGATCTGCGTGACGACCGCCTCGATCGCCGCCTACGAGGGGCAGATCGGCCAGGTCGCCTACGCCGCCTCGAAGGCGGGCGTCGCCGGGCTCACCCTGCCGGTCGCCCGCGAGCTCGCCGCGCAGGCGGTGCGCGTCGTGGCGATCGCGCCGGGCCTCTTCGACACGCCGATGATGGCCGGACTGCCGCCCGCGGCGCGCGACTCGCTGGCCGGCACGGTGCCCTACCCGCCGCGGCTCGGCGACCCGGCCGAGTACGCCGCCCTGGTCGAGCACATCGTCGTCAACACGATGCTGAACGGCGAGACGATCCGCCTCGACGGCGCCCTGCGGATGGGACCGAGCTAGTCGCCGTCGCGCGGTCGTCCTTTCGTCCGCGCCTTCGGCCGTGGTCGTCCTTTGGTCCGGGAGACGGACCTTAGGTCGACCGCGCTGATCGGGGCGGACCTTAGGTCGACCGCGTTGCGAGGTGTTCGCGCGGCGCGTCGCCGCCTCGCCGTGGCGGCGGTCAGCGCGGGGCGAAGGTCGCCAGGTCCTGGCCGTAGACCGGGCTGATCACGAGCCGCTCGGGGTCGATGTCGGCGCCGACGAAGGTGATCATCTCGGCCGTGCCGAACGGCGCCCACGGTGCCTGCCGCATCACCTCGCGGTCGAGCCGCGCGTAGGCGGCTTCCTGCTTCGGCCCGAGCGGTTCGCTGCCGAGCCTGGCGATCTGGCGGTTGATCGCCGGGTCGTCGAAGCGGGCGAAGTTGGTGCTCAGCGTCGGCACGATGCTCGCGCCGGCGAGCTGCGGCTGGAAGTAGTCGTTGGGATGCGGGTAGTCCATGTACCAGGAGGCCCAGCCCGTGTCGAGGTCCGGCGTCGATTCGTTGCCGATGATCGTCGTGTAGTTGGCCGCCGGGACCACTTTCAGCCTCGGGTCGAGGCCGATCTTGCGGAGCACGCTTTCGTAGTACTCGCCCGCCTGCTTGTTCGGTGGGTAGTCGTTGGTCCAGACCGTCACCTTGCGTTCGCTCGGGTCCGCCGCCGCGATCATCGCGCGCGCCTTCTTCATGTCGTGCGGGTAGAGCTGGAAGGTGCGGTGGCCCGGCATCGCCTCCGGCAGCACCTGCTGGACGCCCTTCATCATGCCGCCGTAGATGCGTTCGAACGCCGCCGGATCGATCGCGTAGTTGACCGCGCGTCGCACTCGCAGGTCGTCGAACGGCGGCTGCCTGACGTTCATCCAGAAGTAGTAGATGTCGATCTGCGGCGTCACCAGGAGCTGGGTGCCTGCGAAGCGGTCGCTGAGCTCCTGGTAGCGGTCGGGCGGCGGCGGCTCCTCCATCCAGTCGATCTTGCCGTGGATGACTTCGTTGACCGCGGTCTCCGGGTTGGTGAGCACCCGCACGTCGACGTCGTCGTAGTGCCCGTCGGGGATCTGCGGCAGCCGCGGCCCGTTGGCCTTCGCCCAGACCGGGTTGCGGCGGTATTCCCAGCCGCGGCCGGGCTTGGCGGCGACGATCTCGTACGGGCCGGTGGCGGGCGGCGGGTCGGCGGAGAGGTCCTTGCGCTTGGTGTCGGCGGGGAGCGGCGCGGCGAAGAGCATCGCCAGCTCGTTGGTGAAGGTGCTGCGCGGCTGCACCAGGTGGATGACGATGCGCCCGCTCGCGTCGTCGGTCCGAATCCCCGCGATGCCGCCCCGCTTGGTCTTGGCGAACTTCGCGGCGCCGACGATGTCGGTGTAGAAGGGCGTCGCCGGCGAGTTCATCGCGATCACCCGTTCGATCGTCGCGCCGAAGTCGGAGGCGCGCACGGGCGTGCCGTCGGAGTACTTCAGGCCCGGGCGCAGGAAGAGGGTGTAGGTGCGGCCGTCATCGGAGATCTTCGGCAGCGCCCGCGCCAGTCCGGGGATCACCTTGGTGCCCGCGGCGCCCCCGGCGTGGGCGTAGGTGAGCAGCGGCACGTAGGTCTCCCACATCGCGGTCCAGCCTTCGACCGAGTAGCTGAGCGACGGGTCGAGGTAGTCGGGGGACGCGGCGTAGGTGACCTTGAGGGTCGAGGACGGCGGCGAGGACTTCTCGGCGGAGCCGCCGCACCCGGCGACGAGCAGCGCCGCCAGCGCGATCAGCGCGGTCGAGAGCCGGCCCCGCCGACGGGAGGGCCCCACGAACCGCCCACGGGTCTCGATGCGAACCACGCCGACATCATGCCCCGATCGCGACCAAATTCAAAGAACCTTGTCCATAGAAACATGTCATACCTTTAAAAGGGGCCGCTGTGGTGCGGTCGGTCAGCCGGCCTGGCCGGGCGGTCGGTCGCCGAGGCGGTGGGCGGCGCGTTGCTCGGCGACGCGGAGGAGGGCGGAGTCGTCCTCGTCGCCGTGACCGGCGGCGCGGAGCTGGCGGAGCATCTGTTGGACCTCGGCGGTGAGGGGGAGGGGCGCATCGATTTCGGCGCCCGCCCCGAGCGCGATCTCGAGGTCCTTGTGGTGGAGGTCGATCTTGAAGCCGGGGGCGAAGTCGTGGTCGAGGAAGTTGTCGCGGCGGACCTCCATGATCCGGTTCGCCGCCATCCCGCCCCCGAGCGCGTCGAGGATCGCCGCCGCGTCGACGCCGAGCTTCGAGCCGAGGACGAGCGCCTCGGCGAGCCCGGCGAAGATGACCGCGACCAGCACCTGGTTGCAGGCCTTGGCGACCTGCCCGGCGCCCGCCCCGCCGACGTGGGTGACGCGCGAGCCGAGCACCTCGAAGGCCGGCCGCGCCCGCTCGACGTCCGCCGCCTCGCCCCCGACCATGATCGAGAGCGTCCCGTCCCGGGCGCCGACGTCCCCACCCGACACGGGCGCGTCGAGGAAGCCGACGCCGCGCTCCCTCGCCTCCGCCGCCAGCTCCCGGGCGAGCGCCGGGGACACGGTGCTCATGTCGACGACCAGCGCCCCCGTGCCCGCCGCCGCGATCGCCCCCGCCGACCCGCCCAGCACCGCCCGCACCGCGGCATCGTCGCTGAGGATCGTGATCAGCAGCTCCGCCTCGACCGCCACCTCCGCCGGCCCCCCAGCGGGCCGCGCCCCGGCCTCTACCAACGCTTCGAGCGGCCCCGGCGAGCGGTTCCACGCAACCACGTCATAGCCCGCCGCGAGAAGGTTCCCCGCCATCGGCGCCCCCATCACCCCTAGTCCGACGAACCCGATCCTGGTGGTCATGGACGCAGGCTAATGGCTTGGCTCGGGGGCCCGGGACTCGCCGGCTGTTCCTTATGCGCCTATGAGGCGCATAAGGAACAGCCGGAGGGACGGGGCCCCTGAGGCTGGCGCCGGGCCGGGGCAAGGGACGACCAAGGCACGGGCCCTCCCGTCCACGGCCGGGGCGGGCGTGGCCCGGGCAGGCGTGGCTCGGGCAGGCGTGGCCGGGACGGCGGGGGTGACCCTTCCCTCACGAACTGCGGGGAGGTTCGTCCAGGGTCACCCCCGCCGTCCCTCCCGGGCCACTCCCGGGGG
>Ga0153956_1002244_pt1 | contig 14746 bp, 13 predicted proteins | sample TSFL040MetaG_FD_104704 | JGI IMG/M metagenome (GOLD analysis project Ga0153956, IMG submission 104704) | Attine ant fungus gardens microbial communities from Florida, USA - TSFL040 MetaG | ecosystem: Host-associated > Fungi > Mycelium > Unclassified | place: USA: Florida, Wekiwa Springs... | reverse complement strand
TGGTCTTCATGGGCTTCCAGTCGTCCGGTTGCAGGCCGTGCTGAACCCGGTCAAGTTGCTGGCCTGCTGCGCGCCGCACTGGGACTGGGAATGCGCGTAAGCCGTCGAGGCTATTCCCACGGAACTCGATCGGTTTCCTCACGCATTAATTATACAAAATTTTGTATGGCTTGCAAGTGCCCAATCTGTTCTCGGCGGGCGGGGTAGGGCGATGGTTGTTGCCGCGTCCTTAGTGGTTGTCCACGGCATGCGGCATTCCTCGCGTTGCGCCTTTCGTCCTCTCCTGCCACCGGAAAGTCCCGACCTCATGACGAAAGACATGAGCTCCTACCTGTCCCCTGACCCGCCTAAAACAACCATGAGGTTGCGGGAGTTTTGCGGGACTCGGTTGTGCTTCGTAGTGCCTTATCCTGCTCTTTCGGTGAAAAAGCGACGGGCGTCGCGCGGATTACACTTTTAAGATCAATTATTTGCGTAGATTTTGGCGCTCTGGCCAGCTATGAACCATGAGGTCGGAGTTCGAAGCTCCACCGAAAGGTACTGTATCTGACGATTGTCTACGAACCCGGCTTTCGAGCACTTGCCGTGCAAGAGGGTCCGGGCGCCAGATGCCAAGTCCCAGTTTCACGGGCCGCTGCTTGGCGCCCGAAAGATGGTCGCTGAAAATATTTGTTGAGTGAAGGTCTGCGGTTGGTATTTCCGTTGGTACTGAAATTCCCGCGACTTTATTAGGGCATTTGAATCAAGCAGCTAGGCAGTGTTTCGACTCCCTCCCTTTCCAGCAATTATTTCAAAGACTTACGCGTCACGAGACCAATCGCAGCACGGTTCCGGTGTGCAATCCGTGTGAGTTTGCGATCCGGTTTACTGCCGCCACCAGGTTGCCGAGTTCCGCCGTACTGTAGTGCGTCATCCGACCGCTCTTGTGGGCCAGGATGTCGCGGCGAGCCTCGAACCCCACGCCGGCCGCTCCTGTCCTTCAGGTAGCGAGTTGACGCCCGACAGCGCGCCGCGTTCCAGCCGGTGCTATTCAACCGGTGGAAGCGCCGTCGACGACCCCTCCGATCCTCCCGGGTGAAGACATGGGTTGGATGCTGACCGGGAAGTCCGTCGACGAGGCGTTGAGCCACATCGTTCAGCACCACGACGCGCGCTTCGCCCATAAACGACCACCATGTGTGGTTCCGGTCGTTTGAGGTTAAATTGTCGCGTCTGCGCGAAGTGTGCGCGCAGCGCCAGATGTTGTCGGGCGCTGTATCGCGGTAGATTCCGGGCAACTCCCGGCGTATATGTGGTGACCCATGTACATCGCCAGTGCACCTGCAAGATCGACTGTGCGACTTACTTGGGCGCTGAATGCATATGTCAGCTCGGGTATCGGAGCGCATCACGCAGTACCGCGAATGCCGGTGCGGTCTGGCGCCTGCTGGGGTAGTAGAGATGGTAGCCCGGGAATGGCGCGCACCAATCCGAAAGGACACGAACCAAATCGCCACGTTTGATGTGCGGTTGTACGAGGTCCTCGGGGATATAAGCCAGGCCAAGTCCGCTAAGGGCGGCGCTCAGACGCAGAGCCAGGTGATTAAAGGTGAGCTGACCCTCAACACGGACTTTTAATTCTTTGCCCTTCTTCGCGAATTCCCATGGAAATATGCCGCCGTAGGTGGGTAAGCGGGTATTGATGCAATTGTGACGGGTCAGATCTCTCGGTGTCCTGGGCCGCGGATGCCTTGCGAAGTACGCAGGGGAGCCGACAACCGCCATCCGCAGGTCAGGACCGATTCGTACCGCAATCATGTCTTTGGCGACCTGCTCACCAAGCCGGACTCCGGCATCGTGGCCCTCGGCCACGATATCCGTCAGGCCGTAGTCCACGGTGATTTCGACATGAATGTCAGGGTGATCCGCCAGAACTTTCTCGATAGCAGGCTGGAGAATTGTGATGGCTGCGTGTTCTCCGGCAGTGATGCGCAACTTGCCTGCGGGCCTGTCCCGGAATTTGCTGAGCAATGCCACCTCGGCGTCGATCTCCTCGAAGCGAGGTGAGACAACTTCCAGCAAATGCGCTCCCGCCTCAGTGGGGAGAACGCTCCGGGTTGTGCGCGCCAGAAGTCTGATGCCTAAACGCTCCTCCAAATTCCGGATAGTCCGGCTCAGCGCGGGTTGCGACATGCGAAGCTTGGCCGCCGCACGGGTAAAACTACGCTCGCGCGCAACAACCGAGTAAATGGACAGCTGGTCGTAGTTCTCGGAAGACATTTATCCGCTCCGGGTATTAATACATTCCGATTGTGCCATCTAGTGTCTTCTGGTGTTACACCCTAGATTGTCACCTCCACGAGAAACAGTCCCCGAGGAGGAGTCTCAAAATGCAATACGTGACCTTAAACAACGGTGTGCAGATGCCGATTCTCGGTTTTGGCGTATTCCAGATCGCCAACGCGAAGGAATGTGAGCGCAGCGTAGTTGATGCCATCGAGACCGGATATCGCCTCATTGACACGGCGGCCTCCTACTTGAACGAGGAAGCCGTGGGCCGTGCTCTACGCGCAAGCGGCGTACCGCGTGCAGAGCTGTTCGTTACCTCAAAGCTTTGGGTCCAGGACGCCGGCTACGAGCGCACTCGAGGGGCCATCGACAAGTCGCTGCAGCGTCTGCAGCTTGAATACCTTGATCTATTCCTGATCCACCAGCCGTTCGGCGACGTGCACGGTTCATGGCGGGCCATGGAGGCGGCGTACAAGTCTGGGAAGCTCAGAGCCATAGGTGTCAGCAATTTTCAGCCGGATCGGCTTATGGATATCAAGGCCTTTAATGAGGTGGTACCCGCGGTGAATCAAATAGAGGTGAACCCATTCCATCAGCAGGCGGAGAGCGTGACGTTCATGCAAGAGAACGACGTTCAGGCAGAAGCGTGGGCCCCATTCGCCGAGGGCCGCAACAACCTGTTCCAGAACCCGGCCCTGATTGCAATCGGAGGAAAGTACGGAAAGTCAGTGGCGCAAGTCGTTCTGCGTTGGCTTGTGCAGCGCAATATCGTGGCTTTGTCCAAGTCAGAGCGCAAAGACCGTATGGCGGAGAACCTGAATGTTCTGGACTTTCACTTGGAGGACGCGGATATGGCTCGCATAGCGGAGCTGGAGACTGGGAAAAGTAGCTTCTTCTCCCATCGGGACCCGGCCATCGTCAAGTGGATGAGCGAGCGTCGACTAGACATCTGAAGCCGGTCTGTCGGATTGGTGCTGCTTGTGTGAAGACTCCCGTGCTATCTGGTCGCCTCAAATCGGACGCTCTCCAACGGCCGCAAGGGGTCAACAAGCGTCAAAACGTGCTTCATGTGATCAAGACTCACTTTTCTTTGCCGCGACAATCGGTGTCACCGACGCCCCGGTAATCGGATGCTGGTAGTGAAAGGGCATGAACTGCCGCCCGAGGGCATCCATCGGCGGCGTCGGCTCCCGCTGCGGCGGAAACTCGGCGCTGGCGGGGCTGCTGCTGAACCACATGTATTCGAATTTGTGCGAGACATAGTAAGTCGGCACCCAGAACAGCACGGCGATCTTCCAAATGCCGTCTTCCTTGACATATGTGTTCTCATAGATGCCTTCGGCATATAGCATTGCGCCACCGGAAAGTGCGCCGGGCGGCCCGCCGCCCGCGGAAGGTGTCGCCTGATCGGCGCCGGGAATCTGCTGTCGTTGGGGACCGCCACCGCCCTGGACGATCGCCCGCCACCGCCCCTGCGCTTGGGTCCTGTCCGCCGCCACGGTGATGATTCCTTGGCTTTGCGTGTGATTGATCACCTGCTGACGGTGCAGACCCGTGAGCCCACCGCCGTTCACGTCGCGAAGGAATTTGAGTATGTTCTCCTTGCCGACGTAGCGGCCGCGGGCACCGATTTCGATGGCTGCACCCTTGCTGGCGAACAGGTCCGCCATTGGCTCCCAGAGGCACAGATCGATGTAATACCCGTAAATGCGCTGAAGACGCTGGATTTGTTCTATGTCCTCAAGGATGCCGACACGCTGCTCGATGACGACATTGAGTCTGTGTTCGAGGTCTTCGATGCGCTTGATCAGGTTTTCGCGGCTGTCCATTTCTCAGCTCCATGATTTCGGTTCAACGCGGGTGGCCAGGGCGCGCAGGTCAGCGGACCGCTCGTTGGCATAGTCGCGGAACGACTGGGGTTTGCGGCCGGTGAGGATCTCAACGTCATTCGATGCAATGTCGAACCAGCCACCGGCGATGCCAATTTGCATCGACACCATGTCGTCACTCGACCATGGAATGCCGTCAACACTCTCGTCGGGTGCCGCGGTCCTGGGTACTCCCATGGAATCAAATTCCGCATAGGCTTGTGCAGCGGTGCAATCGACCCATTGGATTGATGCGCCGGAGAACTCCGCCAGCAGGGATGCAACCTCAGGGTATGTAACTCCCTGCGGTCCAGTGATGTTGTAGATGCGGTTCTCCGTGCCGGACGCGAGCATCGCAGCTGCGGCTGCATCAATGCAGTCGGCGCGGGTGACTAACGGCATGCGCCCGCTTCCGGTTGCGGCCTGCCACCGACCGCGGCCGATCACCATCGGGGCGGCAGCATCGATCATCGCGTCTGCATACTGGGCGTTGCGCAGCGACGTCCAGATCAGTCCGCTTTCACGAAGCGCCTGCTCCGTCCCACGGTGATCGACGACCGCGAGCGACGGATTGCCAGGCTCCTTGCCAATAAATGATGTGTAAAGCACGTGCTTCACGCCAGCTGATACGGCGGCCGCGATGGCGCGCGTGTGTTGCGGAATGCGGAAGCCGACCTTGAGAGCGCTGATCATCAGCATCTTCTGGCCACCGGAGAAGGCCTTGACCATGCCATCGTAGTCATCGAAGTCGCCGTAGCGCACGTCAGCGCCCTGAGCGCGCCGCTCGGCCAGGGTCTGTGGCTTACGCGTGACGAGGACGAGATCGCGGGGTGAGACGCCGTGCTCCAGCAGACGCTGGGTGACGCCTCTCCCGAAAGGACCGGAGGCACCGGTGACAATGAGCCTCATGAACGCTCTCTGGATTTCAGGATGTGATCTGAGCCTTTGTCGCCGATCATGATCGCCGTTGCATTGGTGTTCCCGACAGGCAGGGTCGGCATCACCGAGGCATCGGCCACCCACAAGCCGGTGATGCCATGGACCCTGAGGTCCGGATCGACAACGGACAGGGCGTCCTTGCCCATGCGACAGGTGCCCACCGGGTGATAAAGGGGTATGGCGGCCTGGCGCAGGTATTCGTGCAGGTGGTCACCGACCAGCGCGGGCCCCGGTCTGATCTCCTCCACGACATGGCGCGCCAGGGTGGGTTGGGCCAGGAGGCGCCGACCTATTTCGATCCCGCGCTGCAATCGCTCCAGGTCGCCCTCGCCTCCGAGCAGGCGATGGCTAATCAAGGGCGGCGCGGCTGGGTCATTGCTTCGCAATCGAATGCGGCCGCGGCTCTTCGGCCGCGCGACGCACACGGTCAGGCTGATCGCGGCGTCCTGATGCAGGATGGCCCGACCCACTTCGTTTATATCGAAAGCGAAAGCAGTAAAGGAAATCTGTACGTCCGGGACGGGCTCGACATCCTTCGTCTTGACGAAGGCCTGTGCGTGGCACATCGAGCTTGTCAGAGCGCCGTGACGCCGGAAGGCGAATCGGGCGAGTTCGCGCACAGCGGCAAGGCCTTGCGTCTGGCTGTTGAGTGTAGGGGTGTTCACACGGGCGACAATGTGGGACCCGACATGCTCTTGGAGGTTCTCGCCCACGCCCGGAAGGTCCGCGACGACCGGAACGCCAAGTGAATGAAGATGATCCGCCGGGCCGATGCCCGACAGCATCAGCAGGCGCGGGGAATTCAGGCTCCCTGCGCAAAGCACTACACCGCGCGCGGCGCGAATGTCGCATGTGCGGCCGTCGCTGTCAGCACGGTATTTCACGCCGACCGCGCGCCCACCTTCGATTAAGACCTTCTGGACTTCGATCTGTGTGCGCACGGAGAGCCCGGTGCGGGCGGGGCCTCCATGCAGGTAGCCGGTTGCGGAGCTGCAGCGCAGCCCATTGCGCTGAGTGGCCTGCGAGTAGTCCGTCCCTTCACCAGCTCCGACGCCGTTGTGATCGGGATTGCGGGGGATGCCGCAGGCGACAGCGGCTTCCACGAACGCATCGACGATGGGGTAGTGGACCCGGTTGTCGCTGACGCTGATCGGCCCGGAATCGCCCCGGACGAGGTTGGCTCCACGGCTGTTAGTTTCCATACGCCGGAAATAGGGCGTTATGTCGGCGGCGCTCCAGCCGCGCGCGCCAAGTTCGGCCCACCGGTCGTAATCCCAGGCGTGGCCGCGCACGTAGATCATGCCGTTGATGGAGCTGCCGCCGCCGAGCCGCTTACCGGCCGGCCATTTGTCGGCGCGCCCGCCGACCGTCGGGTCTGGCTCCGCCGGAAAGCCCCAATCGTAATCGGGGTTGTGGACGACGGCGGTGGTCAGCGCCGGCACGCGCAGGCGTATGTCGTTATCGGCCTTGCCGGCCTCCAGGAGCACGACCCGCTGTCCGGCGTCCGACAGGCGCGCCGCCATGGCACATCCGGCCGATCCGCCGCCGACTACAATGAAGTCACAGTCTCCCGTCCGAAACCCGTTGTGGATGTCCATCCGCCGGTACCCTAACGATCCGGGCGAACGGCAGGAAGCAGGGGGCACCCTGTGGGGTGATAGGGCATAATTCTGAAAACCGCGCGGGTAAACGGAAAGGGTGGAACGGAGGGCGGATGTCGGGAATTACGCTTCGGCAACTCGAGATCTTCGTACAGGTAGTCGAACACGGTAGTTTCCGCCGGTGTGCAGACCGTATCGGTCTCTCACAGGTTTCGATCAGCGAGCATGTGCGCGAACTGGAGAGCCGACTGAAAGTACCGCTGTTCGAGCGCCACAGCGGCGGCCCCTCGACACTGACCGCAGAAGGAAAGAGGGCCCATCGGCGTGCCGTGGCCATCCTGTCCGACCTCCAGGACCTGGTCTTAGACGTTTCGAGCAGGTCAGAGCGAACTTTGCGCAAGCTGTCCGTGGCGATTCCACCCTTCCTCCTGCGCCACCTCGGCAATACTCTGACTACGTTCAGGAAGTCGCATGCGCACGTGGATGTCAAATTGGACCTTCACTCGGTCTCGGCGCTCGCCGCCGCCGAACGCATCAGGGGGCGGGAGCTGGACCTGGCCTATTTCTTTTCTTTCGATGGCGAGGGCGTGTCGGACAGCAAGGTGGTGCGGATCGAGCGCCTGGCCATCTATGTCGGCCGTGGCCATCCCCTTGCAGCGAAGCCCGTGGTGTCGATGGCCGATCTGCGCGCCACCCCGGCCGTGCACCTCGCTCCGGAAAACCCGTTGCGGCGTCTTGTGGATCGGGCGCTCGAGCAAGCCGGCGCGGGCGGAAGTCCGATCCACGTCGAGGCGGACGAGTACGGACTGATCCTTCATGCCGTACAGTCGAACCTGGGCTTTGCCTGCATGTTCGAATCCGCAGCAGACGAGATAACCCGATCCGGGGACCTGGTCAGCGTGCCGCTCTCGCATCCCCTGCCGTCCTTACAGGTGCGATGCCTGATGCGGCATTCCGCGCAGCATGATGCAATCACGAGCGATTTCAACCGAGTGTTGTTGGCGCGTCTCTCCGAAGCGGACTGAGCGCCCCCGGGCTCGCACCCAGTCGAAGGTCCTGACCTTTCGGGGGGACGGTTTTTCCCGGGCTCCCGGAAAGGAGTCCAGGGCCTTAGAGTCTGACGCCACCATGCATACCTCAAAATCCATCGTGCACATCGAGCTTTCCCACCCCACCGAGCTGTTCATCGGGGGTCAGTGGACCCCGGCCACCGGCGACAAGCGCCTTGAGATCGTGTCACCGCACACCGAATCGGTGTTCGCGACCGTCGCAGAGGCTAAGGAACAGGACATGGACGCGGCTGTGACTGCCGCCCGCAAGGCCTTTGACGTAGGCCCCTGGCCACGACTTTCACATCAGGAGCGTGCCGCGTACCTGCGCCGACTGTCGGCGGCGCTGGAACCACGGTTGCCTGCACTCGCGCAGGCTTGGGTGGACCAAACCGGCGCGCTAGCCAGTATCGCGCCTTTCGTCGTCGCTGGTGGAAGGCACTGGTTCGACTTCTACGCCGACATGGCGGATAAGTTTGCGTGGGAGGAGACGCGCGCACTCGTGGACGCCCCGGGCGTGGGACTGGTCGTGCGCGAACCGGTTGGCGTGTACGTGGCCGTGGCACCCTGGAACAATCCCTTCGGGATCATGACGGGCAAAATTGCACCGGCTCTACTGGCGGGCTGCACCGTCATTATGAAACCGGCGCCAGAGACCCCTATCGAAGCCTACATCATCGCTGAGGCAGCCGAGGAGGTGGGCATTCCGGCGGGTGTCATTAACCTCGTTCCGGCCCATCGCGATGCCTCGGACCACCTCGTCCGCAATGATGGCGTCGACAAGGTGAGCTTCACCGGTTCGGTGGCCGCAGGTGCCCGTATCGCGTCCGTTTGTGGCAGCCGGATCGCCCGCTGCACGCTCGAACTCGGCGGGAAATCTGCTGCCGTGGTCCTTGAAGACTACGACATGGGCGCCGCCGCCCAGGTCCTTGCACAGACCATCACGATGTCGGCCGGGCAGGTCTGCGCGACGCTCAGCCGTGCGATTGTGCCTCGGCATCGGCACGACGAATTCGTCGAGGCGCTCGATGCAGCAATGCGGGCAATTCGGGTGGGCGATCCTCGGGACCCCGCCTCTCAGATGGGTCCGCTCGCGATGGAGCGCCAAATGGCGCGCGTCCGGCGCTACGTCGAGATCGGTCGCAGCGAGGGCGCGAAGCTCGTTTCCGGCGGAGATCGCCCGTCGCACCTGCCGCGCGGCTACTACGTGGAGCCAACGCTGTTCGCGCGTGTGTCAGCCGACATGACTATCGCGCGGGAAGAAATTTTCGGGCCGGTGATCGCCGTGCTGCCCTATGACACGGAGGATGAAGCGCTGCAAATCGCCAACGATTCTGCATTCGGGCTCTACGGAACAGTGTTCACGAACGACTCCAAGCGCGCCTATCGCCTCGCCCGTAAAATTCGCACTGGAACGGTCTCCCAAAACGTCTTCAGGTTTGACAGCGCACTTCCGTTCGGTGGATTCAAGCAGTCCGGCCTTGGTCGCGAGGGCGGCAGGGAAGGCCTGGAAAGCTGCACCGAGCTCAAGGCGATCATGCTCGGTGACGCAGCGCCGCGGGAAGTCTTCCCGTGATCCGGGACTCGACGCGACGAACAGATTCTGTACAAACCACCATGCCAAAGTTGTCGGAGCAGTTCGCCCGGGCCTGGATCGTCTCCGCAGGCTGCGCGAGAAACCAAGAATATCGTGCGAGAAGCGAAACCTGCGTCCAGCTCGGCGCTCTAGGGGTACCGGCGTCCGGGCCGCTGGCCTGTACGCTTCGGCGCGATTAAAAGTCTTCAGTGGAGGCGAGGACTTTGGCTGTGCCTCGTGGGCGACTTCGAAGCGTTGGAGGTGATTGCATGAACCCGAGCGACGAGCAGCCCCCTCTTAGGCTGCCGGAGAAATGGTTGGGCGTACCGCGCTCCATTAGCCCGGAAGCCAGATCCGTCCTGGGACGAGCGGCAGACTCGCCATTCGTCTGGCCACCGTATCCCGAGGCGGGTGATATCGAAGGGTGGCTGCACTACGCCGCGGGCGCTAACGAGAACATGCGGGCGATGTTCGAGGCCCTACCAGAAGCGGCCGATGCCGCCAAGGGTGAAGTGCTGGACCTTGGTGCATTTTCGTGCTTCCGGTTCCCAGGCGATGCAAGCGCGAGCGATGGTCGAGACAACGTCCTGTTCGAGCTGCACGGCGGAGCACTGATCGCGGGGGGTGGCGATCTATGTCGAATCGGGGCGGGGCGCCTGGCAGCGCGCACCGGTGCGACAGTTTATGCGCCGGATTACCGTATGCCGCCGCATCATCCTTATCCAGTCCCGCTAGAGGATTGCCTGCTCGCGTTTCGTCATTTGCTTGCGTCGCATGACCCCAAACGGGTCATCGTGCATGGAAGTTCCGCCGGCGGCAACCTCGCCGCCGCGCTCATTCTGCGGCTGAAGTCGGAACGTCTTCCGCTCCCTGCAGGCCTGGTACTTGAAACGCCGGAACTGGACCTGACCGAGTCTGGCGACACATTCCAGACCAACCAAATCGTCGACGTTGTTCTGCAACGTGGGCTGATGCCCGTTAACATCCTGTATGCGAATGGTCATGCGTTGGAAGATCCACTGCTGTCCCCGCTTTTCGGCGACTTTTCGGGAGGATGGCCAGTGACGCTTCTCACCGCCGGTACGCGGGACCTGTTTCTATCAAATGCGGTCCGCATGCTGCATCGACTGCGCGCCGTCGGCGCTGCCGCTGAGTTGCTCGTTTATGAAGCGATGCCTCACGGCGGATTCTTCGGGACTCCGGAGGACAGAATTCTTCAGCAGGATGTGCTGCAGTTCTTGCGGCGGTGCTGGGCTGTAGGTGGAAAATAGGCCTCCCTGGCGGATTTTATGTAAGCCTTCCGGCGTTCCATCTCGTAATGCGACACCGCTCAGTGCGTCGTCTGCCAGCGGTCGAGCCAGGTCGCAGCGTCGACGCTAAGCTGGCGCGCCAGCCCCGCGCGGAAGGCGGCCTCATCGTTAACAACATTTTCCAGTGTAGTTTCTGGTTCTCCTCGTGCTAGGACCCTAAGAGCTTGCACCAGTCGATCACGGCCATATCCATAAGATTGCCGTACATAAGGCGTCAGAAATTGAGCTGAGGGTTCTCATCCACTTCGGCCATCGCACGCTTCAGAAGAATGCTGCGGACAACACTGACCAACACGTTAACCGCCGCGACCAGCTGATCTGACCTGCTGGATCGAAAGGGATTAGCATCGGTTTGGGGGTGCTTATGGCAGCAACGTATTACGCGGCCGGTGGCAGTAAAGGTCTGGTGCAGAGAACTATATGTCCCAAGTATTGAGTTGATTATCGCTTGTACGGATGTGGTTGTTGCGAAGTTGATAATCCGCTGTTGAGGAGGATGCACCATGAGTGAAGCGACCCCGGCCCCAGCCGACTACGCGGCCCGGCTGGCCGACATCAAGGCTCGTGTGGCGGCTGCCCGCCAGCGCGTCGCGCTGGCCGCCAATGCGGAATTGATCCAGCTCTACTGGCAGATCGGCCGGGACATTTTGGAGCGGTAGGCCCGTCTGGGGTGGGGTAGCAAGGTCATCGAACGGCTCGCGCGTGACCTGCGCGAAGCCTTCCCGGAAATGAAGGGGTTTTCTCTCGTCAACCTGAAGTTCATGCGTGCTTTCGCCCAAGCATGGCCAGATGCCGCAATTGGCCAACAAGCTGTTAGCCAATTGAGCGCACCGACCGCGTTGGTATTTGTGACGGTACGGAAATTCACGGTTACCAGTTAAAACCATAAAATCAGTTACATGGCTGGCGCTTCGACTCCCTCCTTTCCACCATGTTCTCCGAACCCACGGCGCCAGGACTGAGTCGCTGCACGAAATGGTCAGGCAGGACCGGCCGAAGGGCGGCTCCCGCGTGCTGCTCCCCGTACAATCGGCCGCATGCTCAAGGGACGCGGCAAGGGGAAAATCCCGAACGATCTGGTGGCGGCGAGCTGTGCGGCCGTGCTGGCAGTGTATGCCGCCGGATATTCACGTACACGCGATGCGGCCAGCCGGTTCGAGAATCACGTGCGGCTGCGCCGGCCGGCGGTTCCAACCACCCCGGCGGTCCCGCTCCCCGCGACGGGGCCCGCGGCCGCCGGTCCGGGGGCGGCCGTCATCGAGGCACCGAAGCCGCAACCGCACCCGGCGCATGAGACGGTTGCCGCGAGCGCCGTGGCGGAACGGTCCGGGCCAAAACCGCCGTCACGGGCGGTGCCACGCAAACCGGCGCCCAGGGAGGCGGTCTCTTCGTCCATTGCGGTTGCAGCGGAATCCTCATCACCGGGCGCACTGCGGCAGATCATGTCCGTGCCCCTGCCTGCCGCCGCTGATGCCGGGGCGCGGCCCATCGCGATCCGGCGGGATCCGGCTTTTGCCGCTGATGCCAAGTGGCGGGATGGAACTTATACCGGCCGGGGCTACTCGTCACACGGCGACATCGAAGCCCGGGTGGTCATCCAGGGCGGACGCATCGTCGAGGCGGGTATTGCGACCTGCGGCACCCTCTATCCGTGCGACGTGATCGAGCCGCTGATCCGGCAACCCGTCGCGCGGCAGAGTCCCGACATCGACTACATGTCGCACGCCAGTGAGAGCTCCAATGCCTACTATGACGCTCTGGTCGATGCGCTCGGCGGGGCACTCGTGCAGCCCTCCAGTGACGCGGCGACACCCTGAGTGATCCGTACCGAAGGCGTGATGGGAACGATCGTGTCGATCGAGGTCGACGCGCCTGATGCCGCCGTCGGGCGGGCGTTCGAGTGGTTCCGCCTGGTGGAGGCGCATTGTTCGCGCTTCGATGCGGCGAGTGAACTGCGCCAGCTGCCGGCCGGCAGGCGCACCGCGGTGAGTCCGATCCTGTTCGAAGCGGTACGGTTCGCGCTGATGGTGGCCGAGGAAACCGGGGGCGCCTTCGACCCGACCGTCGGGGGGCGCATGGCTGCATGCGGCTTCAACCGCCACTACCTCACCCGCGAGGTCACGGCTGCGCCGGCGTCAGACGACGATGTCAGTTTCCGTGACGTGGAGATCAACGTGCCCGATCGCACGATTTTCCTGCGGCGTCCGTTGACGCTCGACCTTGGGGCGGTCGCCAAGGGGCTGGCCGTCGACGCCGCCGCGCGCGAGCTGCGGCCTTTCCGTGACTTCGCCATCGATGCCGGCGGGGACCTGTATCTCGGCGGCCGCAACCCCCGGGGTGAGCCGTGGTCCGCGGGTGTCCGCCATCCTCGCATCCCTGGCGGTCTTATCGAGCGCCTCGAGGTATCGGACCAGGCTGTCTGCACTTCGGGCGACTATGAGCGGGGGCGGCATATTCTCGATCCACGCAGCGGCGCGGCCGCGCACGGCGTCGCGAGCGCCACCGTCGTTGCACCCAGCGCGATGCTCGCTGACGCGCTCGCGACGGCGGCGGTCGTTCTGGATCCGGCGGACAGCATCCCGCTGCTGACGCGCCTGGGCGTGGGAGGGGTGGTGGTCACCGCCGGCCTGGACCTGTTGCGCACCCCGGGTCTGCGCCGTGCATAGGGGAATCCGCTATTTCAAGACTCCCAAGGGAACGCTGATCCTCATCCTGGCGGGCCTGACGGCGCTTGCGGCGCCGGGCCAGGGGGCGCGCGGGGTGATGTTCAACATGGGGGCCGCGATCCTGGGTTCCGGCCTGCTGGACCTGATCATCCTGCGGCTGCGCAAGGCGGTCTGGCAGTTCCCGGACGGGGCCGTGCTGACCGCCATGATCGTGACCATGGTGCTGCGTGCGCAGGAGCACTGGTATATCCCGGCCACGATGTCGGCGGTGGCCGTGATCAGCAAGTACGTGATCCGGACGCGCACCGCCAATGTATTCAATCCGGCCGCTTTTGCCCTGGTGTCAGTGATGTATTTCCTGCCGGCAGGGCAGAGCTGGTGGGGAGCGCTTCCGGAGGTTTCACCGGTGTGGCTGCGCGTGGCGCTGCTTGCCGGTGGAGTCTACATCGCGGACCGGGTGAATAAGCTGCCGCTGGTGCTGTCCTTTCTCGGCGCGCATCTGCTCCTGTTCACGGCGAGCGCGTACCTGGGTGATCCGCGGCGGGTGGCGGAGATTTTTCGAACGCCGGACATCGAGGCCGCGCTCTTTTTCGCACTCATCATTCTCACGGACCCGCCGACGTCCCCTTCAAAGTACAAGGAGCAGTGGGTCTGCGGAGTCATCGTCGCCGTGTCCAGTTATGCCGTGTTCGAGATATTCGGCGTGGTCTACTTCCTGCTGGCCGGGGCATTGGCGGGAAACGCGTGGGCCGCCTGGCGCCGCGTCCGGCGTCGCGCCGCGGCCCGGGACTCCCGTCCGCCAGGACATTGCGCTTGAAATTCCCGCCTGGTTCGGGTTCTCATGCCGGTGGCCATCGGCCGCTGCCATTGAATGGTTTAAAAAAACACGGGGGAACAACCATGGTGAACCGCTCAGTTCTTGCTCTGTTCGCTGCCGGCGTGCTCGCCTGCATTGCCGGCACCGCTTTCGCGGGTTACGGTGACGATCGCGCGCTGATCGAGGACCTCCAGGCGCGCTATCTGTTCGCCTTTGACTGGAATGATGCGCAGGGCTATGCCGGCACCTTTGCCGAGGACGGTGTGCTCGATTACGGCGCGGGCGAGATCAGGGGCCGCAAGGCCATCGCGGCCTTCATCGAACAGGGCGCGCAGCGCACCGCCCAGGCCCGCGCCAGCACGCCGGCGGGTGAGCGCCCGCGCGTCGGCAGGCACATCATCACGAACATCGTGCTGAAGATCGAGGGTAACAAGGCGCACGGCCTTGCCTATTGGACGCACATGACCAGCAACAAGACCGGCTATGGCACGGTGGACTTCTTCGGGCACTACGAAGACGAGCTGGTGAAGGTGAATGGCGAGTGGCTGTTCGCGCGCCGCCGCATCTACAACGAGGCGATTCCGGAATGGGCGGCGCAGGCGCAGAATCCTGTCACGCGCCCGAGCCCGCCGCCGCGGCAGCGTCCGGCTTC